>Ga0100381_1004085_pt1 | contig 12403 bp, 5 predicted proteins | sample CryGeymeta201505_FD_80416 | JGI IMG/M metagenome (GOLD analysis project Ga0100381, IMG submission 80416) | Groundwater microbial communities from Crystal Geyser aquifers in Utah, USA - Crystal Geyser metaG 2015-05 | ecosystem: Environmental > Aquatic > Deep subsurface > Groundwater | place: USA...
ATTAAGCCCAGGTGGACTGCCATAGGACTCAGGAGTTAGGTCTTACTCTATTAGGTCGTGTGCCTATGCCTGCTTCCTATACACACACACCACTAGTCTCTTTACTCTAGTCATAATATTACTCTAATATTCAAGTAGTCTCCACATTAGCTTTTTACGGTAGTGCTCTGGGTCTGAATTTTGAAACGAAAGCAAAGAAGCGAAGAATCATCACACACTTTACTGGTAACTCACGGCATCGCCAAATCCTCACCGAAAAGAAGTACTGTAGCAGTCTACTACCAGTACCAGGTAGTAGTGTGTGATCTGTATTATTTTCTCAATCCAGTTGGGACATCAAGAAAAATCTATCTACCTTTCGGCACCTCTGCTATAATCTCGCATCAAAGCAGGAACCTCTGATTAATAAGTACTACGGTACAGCAAAAGCGAGTTGTTTATTCGGGGTACTGATTTCCTTCTCCCCAAGTCCTCTTTCGCACCTTTGGTTTGACATTATTTGACACCTGCATACGTTCACATTATTGGCCTGGGAAGTTTGATATACACCTTGCGACAAAATAATTCAACAATGCCGACCCAGTTTACATGTTCCAAAAATCATGAAATGAAAGCTGGGAGCGATCCAAACAGTACCGCGGGAAAATGCAGCATCTGCTTAAACACTCTTCTAGCAGGGGATGACAAGAACAATAAGAAAGAACCCTCTTCCTGTTTCGATTGCAATTTTTCTGTCTGCGACCGATGCTGTTTCTTGGTCGAGAAGCAACAACAACAGAAATCAGAGAAAGCAGTCGTATTGGAAGATCCTCTTTCGATGTGCCAAAGAGCTGACTATCTGTTGAACACTGAAGTGACAAACAACAAATCAGTTGCGAACACAGACGAACCTCTCAAGCTGTACCACAGAGCTCTGTCCATTCGTCTCACACTCTTAGGAAAAAATCATGAGGCGGTGGCGTCAACGTATCGACTCTTGGCACAGGCGTTGAAAAAACAACGCCATTATCTGGATTCTCTGAGTACGTACCAATGTGCTCTGCAAGTGTACGCAATTGACGACACAACAAACGACAATACAAGTAGTAGTAGATGTAGCAGTAGTAGTGCCGCCAAAAAAACAGCGAAAGAAATTCAACAAGAAATGCAGCAGTTAATGGATACAATGGTCGATGCGGCTAACTATTACATGATGCAAGGATTAGATTTACAAGCAAGACACATACGTAATGATGCCCTCTTGCAGTTCGAATGCTCTTATTCGTTACTGGCAGCAATTGTTGCTAAAGTAAATGAAGACAACAATAGCAAAAATCAAGGCAGTCATGGAAAAGATACCATCATGAACGACACTAGCAGCAGTCAGCTAAATGTGGAGCTAGCGGACCAATCGACCAAGGGAGACCCTACAGCAACGACAAATCCAACTGCGTTAGCCGATGACAGCGTCTCATCCTTTCCGTCAGAGCTGGAGCTTTCCCTGTCATTGTGTCATGTCTGTCGAGTGCTGGCAAGTATACATGTCAGTGCAAGTCAGTACGCTACTGCTTTACCTTTCTTGCAGCAAGCCAAAAGATTGCTTGAACGAGTCTTGGGCAAAGAGGATCAGAGAACTGTTGCCATGGCCAGTGATGTTGCGACACTTGAAGCATTGATGAAAAAGCTACAGGCGCCTCGCAGTCCCACTAAAAATCGTCCCAACAATCAGCAACACAAAGGACTACAGTCTTCCATAAAAGACGAAGGTGATATGGACGAGTCTTGTGGGCAACTTCTGAATTGGTTTGAACGCGACGACAATGCTGATATAAACAACAAAGACTCGAATGAGCCTAGGGCAGAAGATGAGAACAGCAGCAAACCTCTGGGGATAAGCGTACATTGGATTAAATGGGGATTGTGGAAAGAGATCCAAGAAGCCAATTTGGATCCAAACTCAAATGTGCAAGCCGTCATAGACGAAGTGATACTTCCGAAGCTGTCCGGTGAGTCTCAAACCTACTTGGACATTGTCGACAGAAAACATACAGGTCCTGCATCTGTGATGGTTGTGCACTCCAATCAGTGCACGGTGAGTGATTTGATCAACACTCTGGATGACTATTGTCGAACACATGAGTACAATGACAAGGGCGTCCATGTATGGCTTCATTATGTGTGTTTGCCTCTACCCGCCCAACAAAAAACTCCGCAAAAAGACGTGCAGGCCTTGACGGCAAACATTGGGTACGTTTTGGCCATCATGTCGCCTTGGTTCGATCCGAATGTCTGGAAAACACCCAGTTGTCTTTGGACAATTTATGTAGCTCGTCAAGTTTCTACGTGCAAATTGATTTTAGCGTTGCCCCCGGCACAAACAGCAGCTGTATCAGACGCTCTTTTGGGTGATCCATCGTTGCTTGTGGCCCACTTGTATAAGGCCTTGGATACAATACAGATCACTGAAATTTTACACGATGAAAACGAAAATGTTGACGAGAGCGATTTCACCCCAGCACAGAAGATCTTTCCTAGACTACATGAGATTTTTCGTCCGTGGATCCGAAACATTCTGTTGTCACAAGTCCATGAACACTGCAATACAGAGGAAGAGGAGATCCAGGCTATAGCATCCAATACTACTGACGACATGGAAATCCACCCATCGTCGAAATCTACCACAATCCCAACAGCATACGGACAGGCCGCACTGGATGTGTTTAAATTGCAGCTGTGCAACAAAGTAGGGCTGCTGTTTTGGCATTATGGTGAATACAAGGCAGCGCTAGAACTATTGGAAGATGCTCTTACCATGTCGGAGGCGATGAATGGAGAAACACACGACTCCACTGCAACTGTATACCAGAATATCGCCAACGTGCTGTCTGATATGGGGCGATATGAGATGGCCTTGGAAACGTACGAAAAGGTCTTGCAGATACAGCAGGGTCGCTTACCAGAATTCCACCCTAGACTTGCCGATATTTGTACTAAAATTGGAAATCTTCATCGTATCACAAGGAATTTGGACACTGCCATGGACTACCACCAACGCGCGTTGACAATGCACGGTAAGCTTCATGGTAACCACAATAACTTGTCGTCAGCAGATTCGTACAACGACATGGCCAATGTCTTTCTTGACAAAGGTGATCGAGATGCCGCTCTAAAGAACTACCGCAAGGCCTTAAAAATTCAAGAAGCCATTCTGGATAAGAGTCATCCATCACTGGCAACAACTCGCAACCTCATTGGGATGGCACTAAAACGACGCAGGGATTATGATGAAGCATTAGGTGAATTCAACGCAGCGCTGGCCATCCAAAAAGAGGTACTTGGAGAAGACCATGTAGAAACTGCCATGACATTTGAGAACGTCGCATCAGTGATGAGCTCCCTGGATGATTTGGAGGGAGCTTTGGAGATGTACCAGAAGGCAAAGATCGTTTACGAGAAAGTCTTGGGTATATATCATCCATCGACAGCGACAGTACTGCAGGCTCTGGGAACTATTCAAAATGAGCTTGACAATGTAGATGACGCGCTACAGTGTTTCCGCGCTGCCCTGGAAATTCGCGAATCAGTTCTGGGTAAGGAACATCTTTCCGTGGCGGAAACATTGCGCAGCCTTGGCATCCTCTTGTTTGAAATCGGTGATTTGGATGATGCTCTGACAGAACTCCAGAAGTCCTACGAAATCATGGAGTCTCGCTTGGGAAGTGAGCACCGTACAACCAAAAAACTGGCAGACACCATCAATGAAGTGTTGGAAGCCTAATGTATGAATGCTGTCTGTGAATAATAAAGTGAAGTATAAAGTTATTATGTTGTAGATATTGCTAGTTGACGGAAAGGTCTAAATCGAATCTTTAGTAGCTATTCGTACTACATTAAGCAAATCGAATTCATTTTGAAATATTGATGTTTTTTTTTGGAGAACTTTGCTCTTGACGGAAAGATCTAAACCGAATCTCTACTAGTAGTACTGTAGCTACTTTTCATAATTCTTGTCTATTATTTCTAGTTCTAGCAAATCGAATTCATTGCTTGCTCTGGTAAAAAGTGAGAAAATGCAGCATTTAGACACGCATCATTTTGTTTAGTATTTGTCTAGAAGCAAGCACGTCGCTCGTATGGCTCTATTCGCTTTCGTTTGGGAGGATCTTGGAAGTAGAAGTGTCGAGGATTGGACGTGTCATTTCGAGTTACCATGGTCCGTATGGATCGTCCTCGCTCCAACCCTTGTTCGACAACCTTTGAAGCGACGGGGCCGACTTCGTCATGCCTCCGATATGGATGGGTTGCCCGAGTTGATGGGGGAGCGTTCGGTTTGTCCTCGTTGGCATTGCGCTGAACCTTGGCAATACTTTGCTTGCTGTCCGTTGCAATCTTCCTTGTGTTGTACTTTGCCCCCTTGGGCCTGCGCCGAAAAGACCTGAGGGAGACAACGTCACTGAACGCGCTCAGCAAGAGAAAGTGTCGGCTCGGGGTGTGTCGCATCGTCTTGTTGGATTTAGAGGCATCACAGTCATCTTCGTCTTCACTTGCGCTTGATTTGGGGAAGTCATGGTTAGACTTTGTCGTTCGTCGTACACTCCTAATACTTTTGACAGAGGCATTGCACTCGAATGCTTCTTTGACGATACCATCGTCGTTACCTCTTTCGAGAGCTGTTTTTTCGATGCTTTGAGCTGCCTCTTTACGCATATCCAAGCTGCAGTTTTCCTTCGCATCCTTCTTTTTCGGCGTTTTTCCTCCTAGTACAGCCGGAACGGATGGAAGGCGGGGAATACTGTGAATTCGTCCTCGGAATCTTTTCTGAAGCAGAAGTGTGTGATTGGTGGCGTCTGTCTTGATATATTTTGGGCTCAAGCTCCCAGAAGTCCTGTCCGTCTGCAGTGTTCGTTGACTGCTTCCGATCGACGAGTGGTCCATAGACGCCACAATTGGGTGTCCTTTGTCTCCTGTTCCAAGAGCGCTGCAACTCTGAATGGATCCCTCAGTCAGGGCTTTCTTGATCTTGGTTTGGCGACAGGTGGAGCGGCGGATCACAGTAGCTCGTCGGTGCTCGTCTTTGCGTAATTCAAGGCTCGATGCAGCAGGAACTAAAGGAGGCTTTTCTTGTTTTCTGTAACTAACTTGCTCTTCTGTTGCAGACTTGGAAGCTTCTAACGTTCTCCATACCCTTTCTCGTTTCTCACTCTCACCTGCTTGACCGTCCTTCTTTTTTGAAGGTTGCCTCTTTATCGGTACCAAAGGTGAGTCGATTTGAGCTTCTGCAGCTTTCGCCTGAGCAGCTTTCAACTTTTCTTCCAATTCAGACAATTCAACTGAGTAAGAATCATGGCCACTATCATAAGAAATAGGTGTAGCCGTTGCAGTAACCATGCCGCCCACACCAATGACGTTGCCCTCATTTGAATTGAAAGATCGTATTACGGAAGAGGTGTCGCTTTGGTTGCTAATATCATCCGGATTGTCCTCTTTGCCGTCCGAGTTGATGCTAGTTTTGGACTCGGCATGTTCCAATGGATCTGCAAATTCCATCAAGGCTAACGCCAAATCTGCGTCTACGTCCATAACATCTTCGTCCATGCCAACCTCGGAAAAGGCATAGTTGCTAAAGGTGCTTTGGTTATCCACATTGCTGCCGAGATAATCTCGTTTATCTGCTTTGGAACAAGCACCATGAAAAAGTATCGAGTCTACGTCATCGTACTCGAATTTTTTGGCAGTAGTGGTAGGAATTGCAGCCAACTGATCAGTATTCATTGCTACTCGTTTCTGCGGACATCAGCTACCAGGTATCAGGTCAGGTGGCGAATAGAGGAGAGTGTGCTCTCGCGGTGCCGATTATTTTTTGATGTGAGAATAAAAGCACAAAATGCATTTGCTTCGCTCTACCAGGTAGTAGACTAGATTAGTTCATGATAATATAATTATTATTATTAGTAGTAGTAGACCATAGTACTACTACTGGAGCAGGTAGCTGTGCAGAGTTACAAAACTTTTGAGAATTCCTATGGTCGCGCGTCAATAAGAAAAAAAGGGAGTACTTACTTATTTTGAGACTCTCCAGATTGATGGTCACGCGTTCAATTGTAACTGGTTCTTCCTTAGCATAGACTCTTAATCAATGAAGTACAAATTAGGATCTATTGCAACGGTACATGTTCGCATCGAGTGCGCCAAACGTTCCGGCAACAAACCGACCAGATACAACTCGGAGGTGGTACTTAAGTACTCATAAGTACTGGAGTTTCTACTGGTACCAGGGTAGGCCGCGAGAAATAATTCAAAACTTGAAGAAAATCGCTCTGTCCTTGTTTCGGATCTGATGATATGGTGCCAATTTCTTCCCTTTTGTTGTCAAATCGCAGTTTGAGTGGTCAGCACTACTAGTACCTGCCAGCTATTATAATGCTAGAGTACTGGTAGACGCTAGGCTGCTGTTGTAGCTGGACCATGATGGAGCCATTAAAAAATACGACCTTGTGCGCGATTGTTAAATAAATAGTGTGTTCAAAATGTTCCATTCAAACGAGAAGGGTAGTCTACTGGTATCACCACTTTGTAAAATACCCAGTACCAGGTATTATTCTATCCGTGCGAACAGAACAGTTCAAGCTGTGGAAACTCCCTACTGTTAGTTTTTTCTTTTAAAGGCCCATTCTTTGTTCCCAACAATCACGGCAAGAGCGAAAACAACAGCTCAATAGCCATGCTGAGTGCCATTTGCGCTTCAGCTATGGTGCATCTCGATAGATTCCATTTCCATCGCTGTCGAGTAGGTTTTGACTCCTATTAACCACTTGCATCCCTTCTTATATTCCGTCAACAACCGTACCCCAGCTGAGTGACTCTGGATCCTCTTTCGGGACGTGTCTTGACTGATCCACACTTGTGTCTGCATGCGCAGCCACCTTGCGCTACAACTCTTGTGTACGATGTATTTCTTGTAAACTCTATGCATTACGTGTAGCAACTAGTCTACTTGTAGTAAGAACTTAAAAACTACTACAACTAGTATCTAGCTAGCTAGTAGTAGTAGCTAGAGAAGTAGACTAGCTAGTACTAGACTAGTACTGGTAGCAGCTGAGAATGCAGCGACTACTACTAGGTAGTAGCTAGATAGGTCTCAGTAATAAGAAAAAATAATATGAAATTGGTACTTGTGCATGTTCCAAGAACCGAGGTAGAATTACTCTACTAGCTACTTGTAGTCTAGTAGTAGACTACTACTCACTTCTGCTACTACTCCGTGGCTACTAGGGATCGAGATTTTCCTGTCTCGAGTTTCTGGTAATGGAAACTCCAGACTTTTTCATTACATTTATCTGAGTATTTCAACTGTGAAATATTAACTGTTGTCTGTGCTAGTTACCATATTCCTGCTATTTTATTGATTAAAAATAAAATGGCTAAGCAGTTTTAAGCTATTATTTACTCGAGTAACAGGAAGCTGCTGAGCCACTTTAATTTAATTGGAATAAACATACTACAGTTGTTCGTATAATCAAAATGAAATGGTCAAGCACTTTTAAGCCAGCATTAAAACCTAGCTGCTGAGCCACTTTAATATCATGTTGTTACACAAAAATATCTACTTACCATATAAGATTGACTTCTTCATTCTATTGATATACATTGAAATAATCTTGAAAAGTGAAGCCACAAACTAGAAAAAAATCTTGAATTTGGTGATACACAGAATCGTCAAATATTCTCGAGTTTGCAAAATCTCAAATCTAGGCATGAAAAAATTTGCGACACGGAAAATTTTGAGATTGGCGGTAACATATCTCTCCTGCGATTAAAATATCTGTGCTGAACACAAAACATACCGAATTTCTAGAACACAAACAAACCAAAGTTCTTGGTCACCGGAACCATCATAGTATCCCTTCCTTGTGCGAGCTTCTCTATTTTATGTATACTCGTACTAGTATATCAGCGCAATCTTGCTGCTGGCAATGCATTCTAGCAAAAGTAACACCGCGATAGACGTGATTGAACTGACGAAACAAGCAAATCTATTTAGCAGCACTCTGGAAAAGGTTAGTAGTAATTCTTTTTCCTCGTGAAGGTTTCCACTGGTTTTTATTGAAATCTTTTTTCTACGCAAATCTAAAATGTCAAAACCCCATAACAATGAAAACACTTGCAAAATCTGTTTTCAAGTACTAGTAAAGTACCTTTGTTTTAATCTAACAGCAAGTATACGCATCCATTCTAGGACACTCACTCACCCACAATCAATTTGGCTGGGCACGCCCCCTGCAGCTCAAAAATATACAACTTCTCATGAATGCTGTATCCTCCACATCATTTTCAGCGTCCCCTTCAAATTTCTACTGCATCATCAACTACACATTCGTCTTGTTTTGTCTTTCAACTTCAACTCCTCCTATCCCACGTCAACCCTCCATCGCGAGTCAATTTCCTCTAATCAACCGCAAAAGAAGAAAACAATCTTCTTTTTAAGCATCACTCTTTCCCTGCAACCGAAAAAGAAAGTCGTAATGTTATTCTTTCTTTTACGAGCTTCCATTGGGACCCTGGTAGACAGACCAAACCTTCTTGGAGCCCTCAATTCCTCCTGTAGTCATGACTTGATTTCCATTGATGGGTGTGACACGGGGCAAGATGGACTGTCTCATGCGTGGCTGGCGAGTCTGGCCTCCCTGTCCGCGAACAACGGGGTTGAATCCTCTTGTTCCGTAGGGACTTTCGGAGTCCACCTGCTCGTAGGCTTGTGGAACGACCGAAGATCCTTCGAGACCACCATTAACGGGGCCTCCAAACTGGACGGCAGGGGTAGCTCCAGCGGGAACCATTTGTCCTCCTTGAGAAGGAGAAGGACCAGGTCGACCACTTCCGTTTAATTGATCCAAGTATCCGTACACGACAGTACTGGCACGAGTGTTGATGGTTGCAGGAGCAAAAGCAAAAGCATTACTGACTCCAAGAGCAAGGACAAGGACAACGGCAGAGATCTTCATGTTTGTGAAAGTTAGAAGATGGTATGTGATGAATGAGGAATAGCTAGCTGTACTACTTATACTGTTCCTAAAGTTATGATTCTTTTTCCTTCACGACTCCTGGTCGAAATCCCTGCTCATCGAAAGAAACAGAGCAATGCCTCCGTGCAACATCATCCAAGGCAGTCGAGTCGGGTCGTTGCTCTTTGATGATTGCAGTGTCTTTCTCGTGTGGGCTGTAGATGACGTTTTTGTTGCGTCTGACGTTGATGGTTGCGTACATGTGGGTTGATATCATTGGTTGAATGAGTAACTCGAACGTTAAACTACATGAAGTAGACACCTTTTCGTTTTATTCGCTCGAAAGATATGACATCATCAGCTTGTCTTTATTTAAGGAATTTGTCCGGATCGGATATGAGAGCCATCATGCCTCTCCCCACGTACTTCGATTCATCATCACAGCAGCAGTTGAAGAGGCACCACCGCACCACACAAGGCTTCTCGGCTTCTCAGCTTCTCGGCTTCTCTATCTTACCACTCAGTGGTAAACCTACTATCTGTATCGTCCACAACTATTATTTTATCACACGGAACAGCTTAAGTAACTATGAGAGTCTTTGCCCTACAAGTTCTTGCGTTCGCCGTTAGCTCTGTGGGTGCCTTTGTTGCCCCAGGATCGTCGATTTCTGTTCTAGGCTCTACTACCAGTACCAATTTACAAGCATTGTCTTCGCCCATCAACGGAGGTGTGGAAGGCTCCTCGAATTTACCGGGAGCCTACGGTCGCGTGAATGTAATGAATCCTTACGGAGGCAAAGAACCCTTTCGGCCCACTAGCCAAAGAGCCGTCAATGATTACTCAAAAGATTCCCAATTGAAAGGTGTGGCCGACAGAGGACCTGTTAATGGTGGTACCAATGGATCAAGCAGCCTTCCAGGACAGTACGGCCAAGTCAGCGTGCATAATCCTTACGGAGGAACCCAAGAGTACCTACGAACCTCAGGAAATCGTGCCATGAATGATGCTTCGGGTAGTGCTGAAAAATACATATCAGGACCTGTAAATGGTGGTCTCAATGGATCCTCCAAAGTTCCATCCCAGTATGGAAAAGTTAATGTTATGGACCCTTACGGCTCATCGCGTCTCAGCGCTGCTCCTACTGGAGGTAACCGCGCTGTGAGTGATTTTTCTGGACAAATCAAAGGAGTTAAAAACGGTCCCGTCAACGGTGGCCTGAATGGCTCATCACTGCTGCCCAGCACTTACGAAACTGTCAGCAGAGATATTCCATGGGGAGGAAAAAACAAAAAGACGACAGATTATTACAACCCCCAAACGGCGACACAAATAGCTAAACAGGGCCTCTTGCCTGCATCACCTACTGCCTCTCAAGGAAAGTCTAGTGGTTTTGCATCGGGAGCTACAGGAGGTGCCGAAGGTAGTTCCAGAATTGTCGATCGCGGAATCGTTGGACGTGAAGCCCCCTGGGGAAACCAGAGATATTAAAAAACGATGCGGTTGTCAAAAAAACAGTTGGAATGGAACAGAATCTTGAGGAACGAACATGTCCCTTTGAAGATGGAACATTGAGTAATGAATACTAAATTTCTGCGAGAGATACGACAACCATTCTGAAGGGGAAAGTGAAACGAGGAAGCTGAACAGTAATAAGCCTTCAAAAGATCGAAATATCTGACTTTTTCAATTTCAAAAATCGCGCATACAATGCAATAATACTGTTAGTATGCATATTTCTTTGCTTATTTTTTTTACTTCGACAATAAGACATTCTTTTCTGTGCTTTATCTCGATACTCAAGTATTCGAATTGTTTAATTGGAAGCTGAAAGCATAAAAGGTTGCATCGAGCGAACGAGAGACTTTCAGTAGTTTTATAGTAAGCGCTATGCTCGGTTGGAACGGTTGCTCTTGCCTCAACGTCCTGTTCGCTTAGTTCATAATAAATAATGTCGGCTAGGACCGTAGTACATGGATGAAGTATGGAGGCAATTGTACTCAAATTGACTAGAACTTCCACAGGAAAACTCTAACCAACTCTGTTAAGGAAATCGACGCATTGCACGAAATACAACGCGGTCATGAGAGGCTATACCAGTACCAATCATAAGCACCCACAAGAAAGTCTACAGATTTCAAGCGCTTGGTACGTGGTACGGTCCATTTTGACAAGTCAGTCGACGGTCGAAGATTGTAAGCTTGGACTAGACCTATTCCTTTGCAACCACAAGAAATAATGATGAATTTGGTGGCAGTAGTTGGAAGGAGCAATGTTATCCGAATTGCGCACACAAAACAAAAATGTAAAGCTGTAAAACGAATATATATATATATTGATTGATAAACAAAAAAGAAAACTAGATTAGTTTTCGGCAGTAGCAAGCTCTTCCTCGTCAATAGGTTCAGGCTCTGGCTCGGGAATAGGCGCTGGCCTTCTGGAAGGCCTCTCGGCTCCTCCAAGCCGAGGAATGGATCTGCGTGATACACGGTTCAAATTCCCCCAGGGATTATCAATTGATACAGTGCTGTAGCCTGGAGGGAGAAGACTGGACCCTTGTGCACCTCCTGTCATGCCCGCGAGCATTGGCATGGACATACCATCGGGCATCATTGCTGCTCCCCTGGGAAGCCGCGCTTGTCCTCCGTATCCAGGAACGCCCTGCGGACGATACAATTCAACCGGATGAAGTGGGTTCTTTCCTCCCCAGGGTGCATCCACATCGACCCTTTCGTATTCTCGAGGCAGAAGTGAGGATCCCTGGTGGCCTCCCGTCTGAGGCCCGCCGTAACCGTAACCAATAATATTTTTGGTTTCGTATGGTGAATTCCGCGTAATGGAGTGGGGCTTGGTAGATCCCGTTCCCCAGGGATGGTCTATTTCTACCCTTGCATAACGTTCAGGGACCATTGTGCTTCCCTCAACTCCTCCGGTGACTGGCGCCATGGTGGTCGTCAAAGACATTGCACTCTTACGCTGGGACGTTCCCTGGCTGACAAAGGCTTCCGTTGATCCGGCCCCAGCAAGTGCGAGGGCAAGGATAAATGCTGGCACTTTCATTCTTTTGATGATGCTTGCTACCAGGTACAGTATTGCTTTATCGGTGGTTTTTGTTCCTAACTTTTGAGGTTCTATCAAGCAAATGGAATAAAAGTTAATCTTCCAGCAATACCAATGAACCTATAACAATCGGTCGACACAACAACTTCCAACGGTTGCTAGCAGAAAAAATAGAGCTCTTTATTACCCGTTACCCGTCGACCAGCGTGACCATCGACCGGTGTAGTTTATGCGAGGTTGGCTGATGGATTATCATTGGGCTGCTCGAGAAAGAGAAGAAGGGGTACGTAAGTCAATCGATTTGAAAAAATCATTAGTACTAATAGTAGTGATGACGTCAATCAATTTTATCCTCAGCCCTACG
>Ga0100381_1004086_pt1 | contig 12403 bp, 8 predicted proteins | sample CryGeymeta201505_FD_80416 | JGI IMG/M metagenome (GOLD analysis project Ga0100381, IMG submission 80416) | Groundwater microbial communities from Crystal Geyser aquifers in Utah, USA - Crystal Geyser metaG 2015-05 | ecosystem: Environmental > Aquatic > Deep subsurface > Groundwater | place: USA...
AACAAGAGAAAAATCATAAGGACAGAAATACGATAACATAAATAATGCTTACAATGCAGAGGCATAAAGTCGTGAGAAGATAAGAGCTTTAGGTCAGGATCGTTTTTTCGATAAAATTAATCTTGGATTCAAGATTCCTAGCAAATAAATATCGGGAGGGTATATTCACGAGCCTATGAATCTTGAGTACAACAGAAGTATTATACAACAAATTGAAGCAGAGGCTAATGCTCGAAGTCATCGAGAAAGATCGTCATACAAAAAGGAAAGTTATTCCTATCGGCATCGGTCCTTCAATCCTGATACCCTTTAAATGGGCACTTCTCTTGAAAAACTCACTGAGTAACAAACCTAATCAAGAAACGGGTATGCTCCTGCTGAAGTGAAGACTCACAGGGTATCGAATATTCCAAAAGATTAACAAATTTATCAGCAAACTATTTCAAAAAAATACATGTCTTCATCCAATGCTGAAGCCCAAGACTCTGCCAATTATTCGAAAGGACCTGTTCAAAGAAAGCAAAGGCCTTCCTTCAGATAGAAAAAATTGCTTATTCAGAATGTGGGAAGTGTAAATGGCCAGGCAAAGCAATCACAGACTCACAGAAGTGGCCTGCAAGAATAGAATTGATAAATAAATGATGTTTTTTGTTTTTGAAAATGATGAATTATCATCTAATCATAGCCTGGATGACCATACCTTCGATATAATTGTAATTTCCCAAAGTGCGGTTATCGCCCATCTCACGCCCTCCAAAGAATAATCTAATGCCTCTATCAGCCTCATAGTTTTTCTTAGATCTAATAAGAGTTTTGACTTCTGAAATCTCGCTTTTCGAGTTCATTTCTAGGGTCAAATCTTAGTTGGGGAACAGAACAGACCTGATCTTGAGTTTAAGAGGAGTGTCCTGATACTAATGATTAAGGTTTTTTTCGGCAATGGTTTCATGTGCGAAGGACATGGGTTAATTGATGCAGAAAACAGGCACCTAATACTTGTTGCACCTTGCATCAACATTCATCTGTATACTTCCATTGAGAAAGGTAACTCTGACTGACTGCAAGATAGCTTTTCCTGTTTACTCTGAATAGAAGTATTTTTACGATCTGGCTCCTCAACCGCCATTTTGATTGCATTCCAGCACTATGAAGCTCCATTTACTCTAGTTTCTATATGGTAATAGTCGTACACCAAAATTATTTGCGTTTCGCTTTGAGTTCCTCAGGCGTAGTGAGGCAGTCATAAGCGAAAGTCTGAGTAAATAATACTGTACCTTTTTAAAGCCTGCTCCCACCATTGGGCCATCTCTGATTCGAGAAAGATGTTCGTATTTCTTATTGACGTTTAGTTGATGGTTGATATCAGAGACTTGCATGAGCTGAGTTAGGAAGCCGTACCCTGTTATAGTGTCCAGCTGGAATATTGTGGGGAATTGTTGCGTTTTGAGGTGAGCTACAACCCATTCGATAATATTTATTTATCAGACAATCAATTCTAATTATCTGCGCAATCAAGAAAATTCTACATACAAAAGCTGCTTTTGTGGTGAAAAGATTCTTGATAAAGCTTGGGAATCTATCATATCTTTTTACTATCATTCGATTACAGGTTCAGGGACAGCTGGAGCCTTTTGAAGACCTTTGCTAACGATCGCAAACTGATCGAAGTAAATGTCAAAGCAGTCCTAGATTTTTTTCCTTAGTTCGATAGAAGTTGAGGTGTATTGCTCCTGGTCAACTATTGTCTGAGCACATTGCTTGAAGATTTGTGCTGAAATGCGATTGCTAAAGACGATATCCATTTTATAATCTCAACTAAACTTTAAAAATAATATATTAAGTAAGACAAAATCACTCTGAACTCTGACTTTTTACTTCATCCAAAGCCTGATGACTTTATACTTTACTGAGCCAGTTGAAAAATACAATCAAGGTTTTGATGGTATTGAGGTCATTGAATATATCATAAGGAGACAGATCGACTCGCTAGCAGTAGCTGTTTATATAGTCGAAGAAAGATACAATGTGCTCATTTAGGAGGCGAGAATCGAGAGAAGTAGAACGCGGCCATGAGTTAGATTACTTTATGTGTTGAAGAATCATCGATAATAGCAAGAATATTTGACTGTAGGTCTAGGGCTTGAGACCATTTTTACAAAGACTAAGAAAAGATTTGAAGCTATCCAAAATTGAGCATTGATTATCCTCATCTTCTAGATATTTGCTCGCTTAGAGTGAATCAATGAGAACAGTTGGAACTGTATTGAGGGCTCGAATTTCAAGATATCGAGATAGATCTCTCAGTAGCTCAAACTCAAAGTGTTATTCTTGAGGAAGTTCGTGAGAAGTTGGGACATTAGAGTTATCTTTTTTGTATATTTTGAATTTTGATCCGAGTGTACTTTTTAAATCGAATTGATTTTTGCCCAACTGGGAACCTGACTTCAACTATCCTACACCAGTAGCTCCCTTCTAACCTGTCTTCTAGGTCTGCCTGGAGTCTGAGGTGTGACTCTAGGTCGGAGGATTCTTACGTGGCCTTCCTCTTTTGTTTTCTGACTTGGGTTTGATGATGGCACCGGGAGGCTACATGAGAAGATTGTTACCTTTCCATCGTGCTTTTGTTTGATATGAGTGAACAGTGCAGCATAGCTGAAGTAGCTTTTAGTGCAGGGACAAATGAAGGCTCTTTCTCTGTCTGGATAGGCTTCCTACTTGAGCATCTAATATATTCAATTTTTATTAATAGTAAATATATTAATAATTATATCAACTCGCAAAAAAACCCAAAGGAAATATCCGTCTAATTCTCTCTAGTTCAGTTCGGCGACGCACCTATCTATTCAATGCCTTGTTTTCTAATTATATTGGCTTATCTAGCAGTTTCAAGAAGCTCCCTTCAATGCGTGTTTTTTCAGGAAAGAAAGGGTTAGGCTGATTGGGCTATTCAGGTTCATCGTTTTTTCTTATCTATGAAATTTCTGTGACGTCCATGATATTTATCCTTTATTGATTCTCCTTTGCCTTGATTTATTAAAGCCAAATTTTTTCTTTCAAATACTATGGGCAGTTCGTTAATTATTCAAGGGAATGATCCAATGTTGACTCCTTTTCTTCTTTTTTGCCATTTTTGATGGTCTGTTTATTGAAGTCTTTTTCAATGCTTTTCGGAGCTGGCTTCTATTTTGATATTGTTTTATCTTTGAAAGGAGACTAGATAAGTTTAGCTCTGATGAGTTTATCCTTTGACAAAGATTTTTATTTTTCCTCCTTGAATTTGTCTCTGACTTCGTTGAATTTCATCATTCTCCGTTGGCTTTTGTTCTTATTCAGAAGCAGACGAATAAACTGTTTTGTTTGACCGCCATCTTCAACATTGCTCCAAAGAGGTTGATCTTTTCTCTATGAGGACTACTGCTTTTTTGATTTCTTGACTGAAGGTCTATCAGTCATGCTTTCTTTGAGCGAAAAGAAGCACTTTTCAGATTTCTTACGACGGATGTCTCCCAGAACATTTCTAAGCTCATCTATCACTCCTTCAATTACTTTTTAGTCTCGAGGGAGATTGCTGACTAGAGACTTTTGTTCTGTCAGATGGCGTCGTTTCGTTTGAGTAGAATTTCTGCCAGTTTGTATGGTCATTTTATTGCTGGCAGATCTTTGGAGTCTGCGTCGTTTGAGATCATTATAGCTGAGGCTACGCTGAGGGCGTGGAGGGGCTGGAGTAGCGAGCACTTCCATATTCGTTGCAAGGATAATTATTATATAAAACAGTATTTCAATCACTCTTTAGTCTCCGACTTCTCCTAATTCTTCTCAACATTTCCTTCCTCCTTCTTTTCGGCCTTATTATCTTCAAAGGCAGCCTGCAAAAACTTAACGATAGCCACATGATCATGTACTTTTTGGATATTTCCATGGTACATAGTTTCAACGTTGACTGGGGTGTCCTGGAACCATCCTAAGTTGTCAGCAACCAAATGATTGTTCTGGCAGCCACTACATCTGACAATCACCACTCCATTGTGATAGGCATGTTTGGTGAATGATCTGATTGATTGTGAGTTGCACTTGGTACAAGTGAAACTAAGGACGTAAAGCTGACCAGTTTAAGACTTGACTCCTGGCACTTTGTCGAGAATAGATAAGCCTCCTTTGGTCCGATAGTAGTTGATTTGTTCTTCTCCAACTGTTGTTGATGCCTCTGTTACTTGTAGGTTTTCGGCAGGAATATCAGAAGGAGTCAAGCTGTTCATAGAGCAAAATGAATAGTGAGATGGTCTTTGTGTCAGTCTATAGGGTCTTATTGAGTTCTGGAAAGGTCGAGCCATTCTTGAGAAGGCAACAGCAGTGCAGGCAATTTTTTTGAGCATGTTGTTATGTGAATTAAAATTAAAGTTCTAGGGTCTAGCTTAGTTATTACATCGGCATTAAATGGATATTTAACTTAAAGAGTTCGCAGTTGGAAGACCTCTTGCTGGTCTCGAGCATACTCGACTTAGAGAGAGGATACATTAGTTAGAGAAAGAGAAAAAGTTTGATGAGGTATTTAAGCAAGCTCAGAAGATGGATGATGGCTTGGAGAAATATCTCATCATAGTGAATGCTTTGCACCTAACTAAAAAATGGCAATAGTTGGTTGAATATTGTGACAAGGGCCTTAAATTCGGGGATGAAGCTGAGTTTTACCACCTGAAAGGAAGAGCGATCGGTAAATTAGGAAACGATAAAAAAAAGGTAGAGCTTATAAATAAGGCAATATAAATCAATCCTAACGTAGCTGCCTATCACAGAAATATCGGAGCAGGATACTATACCCTCAAATAGTATGAGAAAGCCATCTAGCATCACCAAAAAGCTATTGAACTGGAGCCAAATAACTCAATGAATTATCATAACTTAGGAAGCGCATATTTTCGATTAAAAGACTTTGAAAATGCCAGAAAGGAGTTTGATCTGGCCATCGAGAAGAACCCCAAGCAAGCTTTGTCATTTTCATGGAAAGGAGACTGCTTAAAAGAAATGGGTTAGTTTTAAGATGCTAAGGCTTGCTATTAGAAGGCATATGGTCTCACTCACGGTTTGGTATATCTAAAATAAAAATAAAAAATGGAGGAGTTGATCACCAAGAAGAAACAAGAACAGAACCAGTGATTTTACAATGATTTTATCCTTTATTTCACAAGATTCAGGTATAAACACAATTATTTTTATTCGTAGTACGTGAATGTGAGACCTTCCAGTGCTAACTTTCATGAAGGAAATGTTTCTTGCACTGTTGGTCAGTTCTTCTCAGGCACATCTTTGAGCATAAGGTCATGGAGGTCCAGATGCTGAAGCTGAGTGCCTTCAACTTATTATTATAATAATGGCTCTACACGCGTAATATTGTGGTACCTGTACTTTCCCATACAAGCAAATGGGTGCCTGTCCCAAACCAGGTGAGTCGATGTTTTGGGCATATATCAGCATGATTCCCTACCTCATCCCTATCATATATTGCTTTGTCATAGTTATCACCAGGAGACTTAGTCATATCAAAACAGTTTCTCTGCTGGCATCTTGCTACATTTTCGGGGACAAAGTACTCAAGAATATCATAAAAAGTAAAAAAATGTGAATGTAGGCCATCGACCTCTTTTGTCTTGTAAATCCAGTTTCGGAATGCCCAGTTCACATATGGCAGTTATGGCAGCTTTTTGCTTGCTCTAATTCAAGAAAAACAATCCAATGTATATAAAACTACTCTGGATCACTGTGACAGTTCTAGAAGGATATTCTCGGATGATTCTAAATTATCACACCTTAACCCAAGTAATTTGGGGTAGTCTATACGGGATAGCCTATTCAATCATTTTCGAACAGCTCTGGCTCAGATTATTTTAGCCTTGGCTCATGAATATACTCAACAAATTAAGCGGAGATCGACCTCTTATTCATCAATAGTGATCTTTTTGTGCGGTTGTTTAATAATCATAACAGTTTGATTTAATGCTAAACCTTCAAAAAAACTATCTGGAGAAGTATCAACAAATCTATCCCGAAAATATCGAGTGGAATACCATCGAATACAAGTTACAGCTCAACCTGGGGAATGCCTCAGTCGAATTGAAAAGAGTATACAACGTTGTCAATCCATATCTGAGCGGTCAATTCGACAAATAAAATAAAGGCTTCATTATTTCATAGTCATACATCAAACCTGATGAGTTGAGTGGGTCCAACCGTATTGAAAGAGTTTGCCAGAAAGGATTCGACCTGAATGCTCCTGGCCAAAATGGGATGATATTCACTTTGGGACAAATTGATGATATTCAACCTGGATAGAAGTCTGAGTATGAACTGCTCGTTGTCAAAGTTTGCCCCAGAAGAACCTTTCCAGTTGTGGCATCTGAATATACACTCAGCGAAGAATATCGTATTCCCGAGGGTTTTGATTCTCTCTACTATAAAGAAGCAGAAGAGGACAAGGAGATTTTTAGGCATCGCTTTAGGATATGTGAGAAAATGCAAACATTACCATACTATCTGATCCAGTTCAGTTTCAATAATGCTCATGAACAAAAGTTTAAAGTAATAATTCGAATAACTTAGAAAGTGCTGTGTCAAAGTTGCCAGGATGTTTTAGCTACTCATTACTGCCTCACTGAAAAAACCTATTTCTGCAAAAATTGTGACTTTGAGCACCACAAAGATAAAATATCAAGCAAACATGAACGCAAGCCTTTGAGTGAGAAACCTATCCTCAATTTTGGATATTGTAAGAATCATCGACAAGCCAAAAATTAACTTTTCTGTCGCTAGTGTAACGAAAGTATGTGTATCAGTTGCAAAATATACGGAAATCATGCTGATGGCCCGATGGCAAATCATGAACTTGAGAAAATATCTGATTATTTTGCACAAATAGCCACACAGATCAATGTGATGGATCCCAATCTATAGAAGCGAAAAGATCAACTTGAATAACTACTATCGGTCGTTGACAAAAAAGTGGGAGAAATAAACAAGACGACTATATAGATTCAGCAGCAATTAACTCAAATGTTTCAGTAAGCCTTGAAAGAAGTGCAAATGATTTCAAGAAGAAAGTTGAGTTATCTGATCTCAGATCAGCTTGAAATTCGAAGGCAGTATGACTACATACAGTGGATGGAAAGTTTCCTTAAATATGAGTTCAATGTTTTACCACCCAACGCCTTTCTCTCTTCTTGGACAAAGTAGCCCTTTCTCTACTCAGGCATATCAAATTGAGAAAATAGATCCTAAACATATCAAACATTCCAGCTCTGACTGATATCAAGCCTAATTTTGCTGTTTACGGTAGGGTGAGGGTTCTCTAAAGCGACAATGCACATCAGTACTAAAATTTCATGAATCCAACTCAAAATACAATCAGAGATAGAAATTTGACCATGCTTGAGCCGATAAATAAGGACAAAGATGACAATAAATAGCTCCAAAGTTCATATTTCAGGAAGCGACTCTTTGACTCCAACTTAGGTTGAAGATTGCTTTGATTCCTGAATCAACTATAATTAATATACGTTATAATTGAATGCAGTTCTATTCAGATTACGAAAATGCTTGTGAAGGCTAAGTAGCTGATGTATCTTCTGTCCTCAGAATCCAGAATCTGGAAGTGGCTCTCGAAAAAGCCATTGGTGATATTTCTCTGTTACAAAAAAACCTGGCATATGTCATTGAGGTCAAAGAATAACTGGAAGCTTAGTTGGCAGTCAGGGATCAGAGGGAACAGGCAATCACACTGGAATGTTAGAAAGAGTTGATAAAAAAGAATAGAGAGCTTGAAAGTGCAAGGATAAGGGAATAGTAGTTGGTAGAGTTGCTTCAAGATACTAAGGAATCTCTCTAGAATGAAGAACTTGCAAGTCGACAGAGAGAAGATGAAGTCAAGAAAATGACAAGAATTATAGAAAATCAAAAAAATACTATCCACAGCCTTGAAGAAGAGTTGATTCCAATCAGGTATGAGGCTGATTTGAGCTCTCAAAATATGACCATGAACAACATGCGTGTACAGGAGCTTGAACATTAATGCGACAATTTACATGAAGAGCTTCAGAAAATGAAGAGTAAGTGGGAAAAAAGTGCTGCAAAGAGTCAAAAATTAGAGAAAGAACTCTAGAAATTCAAAAGTTGGCTGGGTGGAACAGTTGGTGTGCGAAAAGTAGTCGATGGTTGCGAGCGAGTATTGATGGAGGAAATAACTAACCGCCTGAACTGCGCTAAACTTTGATTTCATTATTTTTTATGCTTATAATAATAAATGAATAGTGAGGTAAAGTCCGCCAACGAGGTAATCAGGTAGAGTCAAGCAAGTTCTCATCGCTATAACATGTTCAAATCTTTGCTCGGTGACTCAGATGCTATTCCTCTCGATGGAAATGGTATATTTTCTTTGGTTAAGAGTGATCGCTACAATTAAATGCTCAGGTCACTGTAGGAAAGTTAAAGGATAAAGGATGAACTTCAAGAACAATGCTATTCGATCAATCTTAACGCTGTCCAAAAGAACAAAGAGTTGGAACTGTTGAAAAATTAGGTTAGGAAATTCAAGGGGAACGAGGGAAAATTTGAAGAGCACATATATAAAATCACATAATAATTGAAGAAAAGTCAAATCAAAATTGTTGAGCTTTAGACTTCTCTCAGAGATTCTTTGATCAGAAAAACCCCTTCTGATATCATATCCAGACAATCACAGGCAGACATGCCTGCCTTGACAGTTTCAACAGCTGTGCAAACTATATGGGAGTAAAGTGTAGCTGAGGTGATCAATGAAGCAATTAAGGATATCAATGATTAAAAGGCCACTTTTAGTGCAGAAGAAAAGTTGTATGGGCTTTTGAAAGCTAATGCTGACAAATTCTAAGGCTAATTTCGAGAAAAAATGAATAAATTGCAAGAAACACAAATGTTGGTAGATCGCTGGGAAGCATAAAAGGAGCAATACAGGCTTGAAAATTAGGAACTTAAGACAAAATTGCAAGCACGGGACATTGAGGATTAGAAGCTCAGGTTGTGGAAGGAAGGCATCTCTGAAATGATTCAGAGAGTAGAGAAGACAATTAACTAACCTGAAGGAGATATGATTATCGCTTAAGAGGGTGAAAATGAGCCAGATAATGAATGGAAGAAAGATGCTGTAAAGCAAGCCAAAATAGTGGAGTTCAGAATTCGTATGCGTGAGGCCTAAAATGAAATGAGAGTAGAGTAAGAAGGAGAAGAGGAAGCTCCAGTGAATAATCTAGTTCGTTTGAGTCAGAAATTACGTACACTCGTCCAAGGCATGCTTATCGAGGCTAAAAGTGAGCAATGATTATGGATAATTTAAAAATAAATGTTGGATCAGAACATCAATGTGAGAAAAGCCAAAACGATTAAAATAGTTAGATGACCTTACCAAGAGGTACTTCTGGGCATTGCCAGGCTAGGAGTCAGGAATCGGCAGTAAGCAACTTCAGCATAATTAAGGCTTATCTAATATCCAGTACCATCCAAATTTTTAAACTACATTTCGGTGTAACTTCCTTGAAGAGTGGCATTTCCTGAAGTCATTGACATTCCAGCCAAAGTAACTGTCTTGCTGCTGAGAGTAGTTGCTGACATATAGATACAAGAGACGTCAGCCTTACTAGTGGTATTGAGCTTTATAACTCCTGCAGCTGATGAATTTGTATCTTTATTGAGTAGAACAAGGCTGACAGTGTTGCCAGCTTTAAGTGCGTGTACTTTGATGTTGGAGGAGCTGCCTTGGAAGACAGAAGGACTAAGGAAGAAAGTACTAGTGCTTTGTTGAATGATGGACATCATAAGAAGAGCGTAATAGATTGGTTGAGGTTCGTAGTTGGGAGCAGGGCCGAATACGCTCAAGAAATCAGTGCTTGAAGGGTCGGCTTTAAGATTAATTCTCTCTATGCCATACTTAGCTCCCTACAATAGGGTATCTAAGGCCCAAATAGCACTTACCATAGCATTGGTGACTCCATCAACTCCAGTCCCTTCAATCATCGACAGCTCAGTGACTACCATTTTTCCAGTTGTCGGATCAAGCCTACCGTTGACTCCTGTGAATAAATCTGCAAGGTAAGTCTGATAATGAACTTCATTGAGAACGTTGCTGATGGTGAGTTGTGACTGACTGGTGAAAGGAGCAGCATAAACAGAAAAATAAAATGTTGAGGGTAGACTTGAATAAGTGTCTCTCCAGGAGGCATTGGCCGATGCACTGAGACCTGGTCCCATGAAGTTGGTAGGAATGCTAAAGGAGAGAGATTGTGCTTCTGTTGTAAATGCTGATGGATTGTAGGTCTGAGGGGTCAAACCTTGTGCTTGATATGTATCTGCTTTGTCAAACATCTCAACAATAGGATAATCTCCTCCAAGAGCTCCTATATTGGAGATGAAATCGAAATACCATGAAAAAGCAAAACTTTGGAAGATAAAATCTCCAAGATTGACTCCCTGTCTATCGAAACCGATGCTGACTCCTTTGAAACTATTGCATATAGATTTCAAAAAGGTTCCAATTGTCGGGTATTGAGGTTTAACATTGACCGTGCAGGTTACTGAAGGAAAAACCATCATCCAGCTATTCGGACAGTCCCACTTATATCCTACAGGGTACTGCATTTTCAATGAGACACCCCAACTGGCACTCGCAGAGCCGTAAACCCAGCTATTTTTGATGAGTGACGCAAATAGCGCAGAGCTGAGAGCATCACTGCGTATGTTGGGATAATTGAGGGAAAGACCAACAAAATTAGCTGGGATGGCTTGACCGGTTGTGGCAGTATCTTGGAAGTAGATAGTGCTAAGAACATTTTGAGATTGTATGGGCAGAAGAATGAGAAGGAATATTGCTATAGATGCCTGCATAGACTCTGTTATAATTATACGATTCTAACGTTGTATCCCGGGCTTATTAGAATCAGGTCTATCATGAACATAATAAAACAATAGAGCTGCTCATATATCTATAAGATCATGAAAGCATCATCAAGATGACGACAGCCAAAATCCCTACTCCCATCCATCCTTAGCTAAGTTTGTTCCAACGCGGGAATGTGCGATAATTGACTGCTGTATTCATGGTACGGCAGAAAACCATTTGGGAGTAGTTCACTGCCACTTGGTATACTCCTGAGGAATCTGGTTGATATTCAAATTGTTTGAACAAACCTTGAGGTTGGGATGTTCCAGGAATGAAGTTATATCCTGCAAAAGTGAAACCTGAAGTGGCAGAAAGAGATGAGGCTGAAACGTACAAGCAATGCAGACCGGTCTTATCACTCATGGTAACAGCAACATTGCCAGAAGCAGATGTGTTTGTATCTTTGTTGATGATCAAAACTCCAAAGTAAGACCAGTAGTCTAGATAGTATACCTTGATTGATGAGGATGTGCCTGCTGTCATGGTTGGCCTGATTATATATGGCGAATAATGGTTTACCACATTAGCTAGGATCAAGCCATAAAAGAGAGCTTGAGGGTTGTAATTTGGTGCCTGTCCGAGAACACTTTGAAAGGAGGCGTTTTGCATTGGATTAAAAAAATGTATGCGTCTTCCACGAGTAATAGTCCATTCCATGATGATTTCAACTGCCCATATAGCTGCAGCAAAAGAATTGGTAAGGCCATCGACGCCATCGTAGTTATTAACAAGTCTCAAATCTTGGAAAAACACATCGTATGTCATGAAGTTCCCGATATAATTTCTGCCATTGCGAGTGAATCTTCTCTGCAAATACTGAGTTGTATAATTTTCACTCAACAAGTTATTGATAGTCAAGTCAGAAATATTAGGAAAGACGACTCCTCTCACGGTGAAGATGCCACACTCATAGCCAATATTTTTCAATTCTTCGAACCACAGATTATCCGCAGCCTCAGTGATACCTGGACTTTGGTACCATATGTAGAGATATTGATTCATATTTGCGCAATCTTTCTAAGGTGAAAGATGGTCGTATCCTGGCACAATTCCTGTGGCGTTATAGGTGTCTGCCATGTCGGCTGTCTCCAGGAAGAAGGATTGCCGGGCTTAGGTTCGGAGTCGAAGGTAGAAAATTACAAACATGGTATACATGTAGTCCCTGTCAAGATAATTTGCACCTTCATTGTCCCAACCTATAGACATTCCATAAGAATTGGTGGTGTTCCAATTTAGGGCTCCCAAATTTTTTAGAAAAGTTTCGTTATCCAGATCGAAAGAACAGTTGACAGTTGTGTTGGCGTATTGATTAGCTAGGGTACAGTTGTATTTGCAAGATTAGGTGTTGTGGAGGTCGATGGCAAAATTGCTGGCCCATGAACCATAAGCTTGAGAGTTTAACAGGTAAAGGGTGAGCAGTTAACTGGCTACTTCGGGGACTATTTA
>Ga0100381_1004099_pt1 | contig 12381 bp, 13 predicted proteins | sample CryGeymeta201505_FD_80416 | JGI IMG/M metagenome (GOLD analysis project Ga0100381, IMG submission 80416) | Groundwater microbial communities from Crystal Geyser aquifers in Utah, USA - Crystal Geyser metaG 2015-05 | ecosystem: Environmental > Aquatic > Deep subsurface > Groundwater | place: USA...
AATATGCTTTTGCCTAATCTCAACCCTCCCAATTTTAAATTGACACCATATTAGCGAATTGATCTCTGGCGGGTTAGCTGTTTTTTTGTCTTTTTGGCACAACCTGAAAGGATGAAATTAATCTGATGGCAGTAGTTAGAAAGAGAATCAACTAATTATTCTTAAGTCCACTGTATTTGACCGTTATCTTACACTCGAAACCATTGATGTCCACGATCACCTTCAACGCTGATTACCACCTTATCAGCACCAATAGATAGAGAGTTGTCTGTCAAAAGCGAAAAAGCAGCAAATGGAAACTCCAACGATTATTTTAGATTATCTATGAGTTAACAAGAAAAAGGTTCAACTTTAGAAATAATATCGAAACGATTCTCATAGCACAACAAACAATTTTGTGAATATTTCTGTCCTTAATCTACTCTGATCTGCTTACCACTTAAATTTGATTCGTGTGTTTACAAAGTTAAATTGAGTAGAGCTGAGGATTTTTCAGGAGTTTATAAAAGAGAATAACCTCCTAAGATCCAGATTGTATCATTCTATTGGACAAAAGAATAGCCTTCCCTATCGAGGTAGTTATCTGATAGCAGGCCAGCTTATGACCATTCTTGATCAATTATATTAAAATTCCAAATCGACTTCTAAAATCCTTTTTAATTTCTTCCTCCAACCAAACAAAGATCTCGATTGTTTACTACCAACATATGCTCAGCCCGACCCTCAGGCCTCACTAAACTATTTATCCTCAATGCACTTGCATTTGGAGGATTACCTTTATGTGGAACTCTGATCTTCACCTCCCAAAAATCGTCTAGTACCTCTGCTCCATCAATTCCCTGCCCGTAGCCGCCATACAAATATATCTTGTCTCCGATAACCGCCATAGAAGTCTGGTATCTTGCTTTTAAACTGTACCTGTAGTTTCCTTAGCAAATGTACCAGTATTTTGCATCTACGTTGTAGAGATAAATCTTATTGTCAAAAGAGCCGTTTTGGTGACCGGGAAGATAGACAAGCCAATGTTTTTAGTAATGCACTAAAGAACCACCTTCTGTGAGAGGAGGAATTTGCCCCTTCTGATCGATTTCCAACCACTCAGATGCCTCCATATTAATTCTCCATCCTGCCAATTCATCTTTATTTTTGTTTTGCTGCCCAAAGACAAAATATCTGGATCCCACCATCGCTCCATACATACCTCTAAAATGTTTGATATCCTCATTTAGACTCCTGATTCTGTTCTTCATCCACTGCTTTTGCTATATGCAATAGAAGTGCAAAAAAACATTCGGCTCTTCATTTTTCTGCCATATATCGTTTCCGTAGACAATTATTTTGTTTTTGTAGACTGCCACCAGTTGACATGAGGATATCGATGGGTCGTTTGGATTGTGAATATCGATAGGATATGTCTTCAGATTGGAAGAATAGAGTTGGGGGATTAGTTTTGAGGAGTTTGACTATCTTCCATGTTTGATTATTAATAGCTGACTTAATAAATGTCAATGATAGCGAATAATACGAATGTCAAATAGTCACTTAGAATCAGCAAAGTACTCCTCAATATTGCCGGTTCTTCTGAATCTCTGAATCTTCAAAAATTGATCCTCCACCATCTCGTTGCCTAACTCGTAGTGATGAGCTAGCTTAGGATAGCATACTGCGAAAGGAAGGGCGAAGATGGCTAATCTAAGAGGAATCTTGACTATTTTTGGCAGTATGAGGAAGTTAGGAAGAAAGCGAGTGACTGCGATGTTAGAGGCGAATCCTCCGATTGTGCAGAGTCCAGTGAAAATTCCAAGAGTTTTGAAGTTCTTCCAGTATGTTTTTCTGAACTTTTCACCTACTATTTCCGGGTTGCCCATCATAAACTGAACAAAATTTTCAGGAGTAATCTGATCCATCTGCTCCATAAGCATCGGGTTGACTTCATAAGCATTTGGCACCTTTCCTTTACCTTTTGACATCCTTGTTGATTGTATTATAATTGAGACCCAAAATCATCAAAAAATATCTTTTGCTAAAAGTATCCTTAACCATCTCACTCTTCTCACTATTTGGTGAACTGTGTCCATACCATCAGACTTGGTGGTGGAGTGATTGTTGATTATAATATTAAAGGTATGCTAAAAGTCATCCTCAGCCGAACCTTCTTTTTAATAAGACCAATCTACTTTTCCTCCTCAGTGTTCTCTAACAGACCAGAACGACAATTTCAAGAGGCAGACCAAAAGAAACCATATCAACTTCTACTACAAAATAGCATTGATTTCACTCCCAAAATACCAACGCCATATTTGCTTAACACCATGAGAGTTCGCTCAATAGCTCGTATCATGGCTAACAATCATGCACTCGAACATGAAAAAGTATTGGAGTCGCATATCGAATGTCTGTATGCCTTGACAGATCGAGGTGATCTTTCTATTGACAGCATGAGTGTCTTCACCGATCTCGTACTTTATTAAATAGTTTAGATCTTCAAGCTGAGTCTGGCCATAAACAGTAGAAATCAAACAAAGAAATAATTAGGCATTAGAAGGTCACTAATGGTGATGATGAAACCAACCATGATGTTAAAAACATCCAAAATAAGCCACTCAATTGTCTACATATACAACGAATACATGCGCACCCTACTTTCTACTTTTCTAATAAAAAGCATTCTTTTTTCCAAGGAAAGGTCAATCGAAAAAATCAAACAAATCAATCAACTAAACAATTTAAAGAGATCAGTCGAACAAGGTTAGAAGATAGTTATTGAGTAGAAGGAAATAACTGCTGATAACATCGAGAGATATTACATGGGAAGAAGTAAAGAAATAGAGGAGGAGTATCGTAGTTTGAATAAAATCGATTATTTAAGTGGTGTTGAATTTGTCTTGTGTAAGGGATATTACAGTGAAGATTTTCTCAATTTAGTTATTGACAACATTGTGGATAAAAATTATCAATTCGTTTCTAGTTTAGAGTAGGTCATACTCAAAATAAAAAATATCGTCCATTTGTAAAAATTCAAAGATTTCCCCTCAATCCAATAAAACTACACCAAAATATTTACTACTTTATACAACTCCCTCGTCCTCAAATATTTTAAAATGCTCTAAAACTAATAAATGTACACCTTTTTCTACTGTAGATTCAAAACTGAATTGCATAACGATCGACAATTGATCCAAATCTATCTGATCACCCAATTCCTCAACAATTAGCATTATCTCCAAGCTAAGAAGATATATTTGAACATGTAGTTAAGTTGATATTATAGAGTGCAAAAAATGTTGAATATTTACTTGAATGGAATTAACACTTTGGAAATCAAGAGGGTCAGAGGAATTTTTGAAGTTTTGATTATCATGTGCACTCATGAAGATACTAAAGAGGTTCATTAGATCTTGAAGTTGCTTGAAAAAGTTATGGCATTGTATCCTAGTAGCAAACTTGACAGAATGGATGCTCATTGTACCTTGGCTTAAAAATATGGCTTCAGGTCTCAAATCTTTGGGGAAAAACTGATGAATCATCTGCTATAATCCAAGAAAAAACTGTAAAAAAATGAGGTCATCATCCAAAAACTGCACCTTCAGTTGCGTGAATTCCATCTAGCATCTAAATTCCTAACATACCTGAGCATCGTTGACAAAATGTCAAAATATGATGAAATGATAGCCCATCAATACACCTCTTAACTATTTACCAAAAATGTCTGGAATTTTGTTGATGCCAGCTTTGGCAGAACTGATTATTTCTTCCTTACTACTACATTTGGTGGTGGCATATTTTTCAAAAAAAAAGGTGTCTTCAATTGCAGTCATTTCAAAAGCGATCGAGTTAAGATCAGTAGAATAGCAGACAATCTATCAGTCAAGCAGATCTCCAAACATTTATCAACTCTCACCCATGAAATCTAAATGAAGTTGGAAAGTTTGAGCTTTGAACATGAATCACATTGGCGTCAGAATCATCATGCTCGCTTGGCCAGTACTCTCTAACTAGCTATTCATTAATTCAATCACTTGTGTAAGTTAGATCGAAATTAGTAAGCTAAATAATTTTTGGCCGAGTTTGTGTCTAAAACCATCCAAAATCCATCATTTTATTACAACATCAAACAAAATATCGCCTACTCGACAGTTTTCAACTCTTTACTGAAGTTAGAAAGATTTATGGAACCATAACAAAAAGGGACCTTGGAACGGGATATCCAAGTACTCAAGAATTTGTTTGTGTAGCAGTTCATTAAAATAATGGATAATCCTCAGCCATTCAGAGTAGAGTACCAGGAAGGATTGGAATATGTTGACTACAATAAAGTATTTTTGTCATATTACAACGATCTATATGGCATCAAAAATATAGGGGCTTATTTAAGTCAAAGTCATTAATTCTATGCCAGCAAGCGCTATCAAAGATAGAAATAAATCCTTAAAATGGACATCGAAACATACTACAAATACAACAAATAATAAAAAATAAAAATAATTATCAACTATTTCGAGTACCCCTTTTTGGCTGACCTCCGCATAAAAAAAAACCAGAATATTATCGTCCTGTTTAGATACACCGATGATAAGGACAACTTTTTGAATCAGATACAAAAAGGATTGCAGATGAAAGCTGAAAAATATTGGAAAAATAAGGGATATTATGTGGTTGTCATCAAAAGTTAAGAAGAGATCTAACGCTTTATCAACGAGAAAATAAAAAAATAGGGGAATGAGGATGAAAATAAGACGAATTGATATGGATTATTTGTATGTGAATTTTAGGTGTTTGATGGATCAGTTTTGTTTCTTTTAAGAGGGCTAGTCTTATTTAGTTAACTCGTTTGATGGTGCTCGTTTGGGCCATTCAATTTTACCGTTCTTTGTACTTTGGATCATTTTTTCGATCCATTGGTCCCACTTCTTGTTGAAACTGTCAAGCATATTGAGTCGTTATCCATTGGTGACAATGGCGTGGTTGATAGAATGGAAGGCGATCAATTTGAAATGTTTGAGGGTCCAGTTGAAACTAACAGCTGAGTAGTACATATCAACTGTTGTGTCTTCATAGCCGAATTTTCCAGGATCGTCAGGGCTGATCGATACAGCATAGCCAAGTCCAAGCAAAAGAGGTGCCGTCGACATTCTGATATCTGTCATTCCACCTGTTAACAAATTAGACATAGGATTCAGTTCAAAACAAATATGCTTGCAATTCTGCAAGTAGTGAATCTTTTTGACGATATTCAAACCATGACCTATTCTAACGCTACCTGATCGAACTGATAACTAAACGTTATTGTTGGTGTGATCTTTTGTTTCACCTGCATGGTACACTTTTTTGATGTCGAGATGTGCATATTTCTTGACTATTCTGTCTCCCACTCGAATGTAGGGCTACATTGAGCCATAGGGATCTTCTTGCTGGACGAAGTCAATACCGATTGTTCTAGGCCATTCATAGGAGCAAACTTTATCCAATCTGTTGAAATTGACCTATTATGAGTCCATTTTAAGGCCGAAAAAGATCAGACCTGAGCTGAACTACGGATGCATTTTTTTGACCTCAAAGTACATCTCATCAAAAGCATCCATATATGTCTTTTCATCATGTACTTTAACAAACTTACCATTCTCGTCATATTATGTCAATTGACAAAGCAAAGCTCTGAATTAGACTCTGTCATATCCATTTCTGATGTATTTGAGAAGAACATGTTTGATGTATTTTTTGAATATGTGAAGAGTGAAGACTAAAGGGAAGAAATTTGAAATTTTTTATTAGAAAATACCCCAGAAATCAGATTGCTTGCCTCCAAATTTTATAATTTATTCCTTATTGAGCATAGTGATGTTGGCAACAAATTTCAAAAATTTATGCTCGTCAGGAATCTCCTGAGCTAATTGTTTCCAACTGACCCATTATTTTTCTTTGGCCTCCTCAGCAGTTCCAATCATGAAATGTTTCTTTTCCTTGTCGAGATAGATAATCGGATCAGTTATAATGTGCTCCTTGTACTGAATAAAATAATTGCTACGAAATCTTCATCTTCTGTGCAGTCGATGTGAAGATGATGCAGACAACCTTTTGGCATTTATTTGAGTAAAGGATATAGATCACCACTTTTGATGTGCTCGAAATGAGAAAGAGTAGATCCTTAATAAAAAGATAAATACTTCTGAAGAATTTACTTGGAAGGTTGGCAATTTATTATTTTCTGAGTCGACCGAAGGCTTCATAGGCTTACTCATCTTTCTCAGTCCAGGTCCAATTGTTCGCTCCAGTGAAAATATCGAGACCCTTGGGGGCAGTTAGATCTGGATTATGTTTTTATTTCGATAAAAATTTGCAGACCCATTCGTCCCATCGCTTGTTGAATTATTTTTGTATTTTCCTTCTCTCTTTTTCTCTGACCAAACAGTGATTGAGAGAATGTTGTACGATCAGCTTGAAATTTTTGAAAGTCCAGTCGTAGGAAATAGAAGCCACAAAAAAATCTCCTGTTGAGTCTTAAGCTCCAAGTTTTCCAGAGTCACCCATATTGACTGTAACAGCATATCCCAAACCAAGCAAAACGGGGCCTGATGATTCTCTAGGGTCACCAGTATATCCAAGCATCAAGTTAGATAGAGGACATTTTTCGAAGCAGACATGTTTACAATAAGGTAAGAACTATACTCTTTGCAAAACGTTCAATCCATGACCAATTCTGACACTACCAGCATTGACAGCTTCTTAGATGTTTGTTGAATTTGGATTTTTGGTCTCACCTGCGTGGTAGCATTTCCATAATCTCACGTCAGGGTACTTAGCAGCAACTTCGTCAACTAACTTATTGTATCTGCTCAAATTTCCATAAATATCTTCTTCCAAAAAGAAGTCAAGACCGACAATTCTATCCCATTAATACTGGAATATTTTCTCCAATTTGGCAAGAATTTCTTAATCTGGAAGCGACTTTTTAATGCCAAAAATCATTCCCACTGAAAACCCAGGATTATCTTTTTCAACCTTATCTGCAGCAAGATCAAAATATTTTCCATATTATTCCTCATCTATCTCTCTAACTAATTTCCCATTCTCATCATGCTCCTGTAATTTGACGAGCTGAGCCCTAAACTCAACTCTCTGATAACCATTATTGATGAATTTTTTGAGGACATGTTCAACATACTTAACAAAAATATCTTTTGAGTAGATTAGAGTGTCGGTGTTGATCATTTTCTTTTCGAATATTTTCCAAGCATTAGAATCCTCGTTGATGAAGGTATAGACAGTTTCTTCGTGATTGAAAGTAGTGATTCCAAATAATTTCTCAATAAACTCATCTTCACTCTTAAATTATTTCCTAGCCTCTTACATAGATTTCCAACCGTTTTGCTTGGCTTCTTCCTTTGTGGCAATTTTGAATGAATCATAGCCAGCAGTTACGTATACATTCGCATGTTTGGCAATAACGTTCCGATACTATGTCAGATATATTTTACAAATTATTTGTCTTCACAGCAATCGAAAAAAACATTGTGGAGGACTCCTTTCGGTAAAGTCTTCAAAACTGAGTATATTTCTGTCTTTCTCATCCCCGATAAAAACTCTGGTGCATGTCCTGAATGTAGAAGAACTTACTGTCAAAGAATTATTTAGGGAGCTCTTATCTTGCTTGATCCGCAAGATCTCCGAACTTGATTTATGCAAGTTCGTCTTCTTTGGTGTAATTCCAATGACGGGTGGATTCGAATATGTCAAGATTCATGTAATCAAATTTACAATTAATACACTTCGGGCCATCAAAGTTGTATATAATGAGGAAATAATTGAAATAATAAAATAAGAAATTCCTTGTTTTTTTACCCATTGGAAAGATACAGGTTGATTTGATGTAATTATTACAATAAATTATTGAAATCTTATGTAGCAGGACGATTTTCCCTTCTGTAATGACTACGACTGGAACTAAAGGATCTTCCTTGGCGAAGGTAGCTACGGTAAGGTATTCAAAGTCAGAAACTTCAAAGATAACTCCTTTTATGCCATAAAACAGATGAACATGGACTGCTTCAATAAAGATCCTGTCCTTATGAAATCACTTAAGGGCTAAATCGCCATCACTTCAGATGTCAATTCCGATCACACCGTCAAAATGCTCACCTACGAGATAGGTCCTCAATTCACCTATATTATCTTGTAACTTTGTGACTCAGATCTTCGCAAAGAAATATGCGATCACAAATTTACAGAGCAGGAATGTATTAAGGTATTTGAAGATATTTTGCTAGGGTTTTAGGTGCTTGTCAACAAAGGATATATCCATAGAGATATAAAACCTGCTAACGTACTGGTGAAGAATCATCGTTACAAAATTGCTGATTTTGGATTTGCATGTAAAGCTGACATCCTGGGTAGGAAAAAATTGACTGATATTTGTGGTACTCCCATCTACATGGCTCCTCAACTTCTTAGAAGTCAACCATATACTGCCAAATCTGATATATGGAGTTTGGGTCTGATGCTGTTTGAGATGATTTTCGGTTACCCACCTTGGCCATGCAGAAGTATGAACTAATATCTGAACGCCTTACTGCATACACCTTTGAAATTTCCATACAACGCCAATATAGGAACCAATACAAAAGATTTTATCAAGAGAAGTTTGGTTCACAATTAAGATAATAGGATGAGTTGGCAGGAGGTTTTTAAACATCCTCTTGTCAGGAACAAAGATCATGGAAGTGGAACTCCTTCTATTTAAGTTGATAACTATGTCAAAAAAATCCTCTTGAGGATCCAGGAAAAAATTAAAAGGAGAAATTTGAATATCAACTAAATTTTAAGACCCTACCATGGAATGAGTGTCAGCTAATCTTCGCTATGCAAATTAATCAGAGAGATCAATCCCGCCATAACGACCCATGAAGTCAATATGCTATTCAAATATCTTGACAAAGAGCGAAAAGGATATATTGAAAGCACTGTTTTGGAGGAAAAATTATTCTATGTGGATTTCAGAGAAAGTGAAGATGTGCTCTCCAGAAAAATTGATTAATTGGCTGCGATCATCAAAGCTAGAAAAGAACATCCTGAAGTTCTATTCCAAAAAATTGATAGTAACAAAAGTGGATACATTGACTACTCTGAGTTCTCAATTTTTCTAAAATCTATCGCCCCTTGCTACAAAAAATTCTAACGAGTGAAGTTTTTCCAACTATTCGATGCCGACAGCAACGGCCTTATCTCCAAAAATGAGTTCCTCTAAATGCTCATGAACAAACTTCCCAATCCCAATGAACAAAGTGTCTCTACTGAACGTGCCAAAAGAAACATGAGCCAATTTGTAGAATATCTTAAATGGAGCTCAGTGTCACCAACTACCTTTATCAAAATTGCCGACAAAGATAACGATGGACAGATAAACATGAAATAATTCGACGAACTGCTCAACAACAAATTAAGCTTCAATATTTCCTTTGAAGAGGTCCACGAAGTATTTAAACTGATCGATACTGATAAAACAGGCACTATTAGTGTGAGGGAGTTGGCTGAGCTGATGAAATGATGGTATGAAAAAGATATGGGATTTAGTGTTTGATGATATTTAAAGGTATTGGCCTAGAGATATTATTTATAATGACCGAAAAGGACAGAGCAGTCAAGCTAGAGAAGAAGCTCTAACAACGAAAATTATCAATTTATGAGGTGCTTCAAGAAGATATAGCTCTCTAATGGTTTAAGACCAGCAATCCAGCCTTCCTTTCCATGTTGACACCCTAAACCATGATTTAAATAATCAACCTTCTGATCGTCCCAGGCCCTCCCAATGACAAAATGCGAAGCTACAAGATACCTATGATAGCTGCAGACATGCTCTCCACCATGATACCTAAAGTTTATGAATTACTCTTCCTCGAAGACCCTGAATAAAAGGGGGCTCCTGTCCTCGGAAGACTTCTTAAGTACTTCGATAGCTAACCAAATTACGTCATTTCAGGCTATGTTGCCAAAATACTGATGAATCTCTTTCCGGCTAACCCTTCCAGGGTACTCGAATTCATCTTGCGCTCACAACCAGAAAAAATGCTGAACTTTGTCGAATCACACTCCATAGTAGAACTGATAATCCGCATCATCATTGTAGAGGATGCTCTTCTGAATGTACAAATAGGAGCTCGGATAACTCTATTCAGTGAAATTGTCAATCAATACATCGAAAACAAAAGAAGCTAAGACTAACTATACAGCATAAATTGGATGCTTGTCGAATCTATCAATCGTTTATGGACACTAAAACATAAAGAATTAGGAAGATTTTCTGGTACTCTGTTTCGGTTGGTCGAAGCAGTGATCGATCAGGTACTTTTTGGACAATGTAGAATAACTTGTATCAGCAAGAGGTCATGCTTATCGCTGTCTGCAAACAAGTGTCGGTTTATCAGAAAGATGCACCATTTTTGATAGCAGCTTTGTATAAAAAAATCCAACAAGAACTAGCACAAGGTCGAGGGGGTAGTTAGCCTAATGTCAAGGCTAAACTAACATCCAAACGATACAAGTACCTCCAAGCACTTTACTACATCATAGCCCATGGAGCTGATGCCATCGCCAAGCAAATATCGACATCGACATACAATGTCTTTCCAATTTTGCTCGAATATATAACCAAATATCAATGGCATAGCCTGGCTCTCATCGAGATCGAAAAGATCATGAAAGCTGCTGTTACCTCCAATACTTAAGCTGTGTTCATTGCTCTCAATAAGAGCTATCTAACTGATAAATTGAAAGAGCTGGCAAGGATCAAAAAAGGTTAAGGAAAGAATAGCTGTGGCTTCAGTGGTCTATTGACCAATATTGCAATAAAGCTAAAAGAAAATTTAGAAGAAGATACTGGATTTGGAGCTTGGCTCAAGAAAAACCAATCAGAAGGAGAGCTTAAATCTTGGCTAACTGAGTACATGAGCCAACAATAAAAGATATAAGGTGAGGAAAAGGTCAGAGTAGTCCATGAGGTGACTAAACCTTTCTACAGCATCAGCAAATTATCAACTCTATTCAAATCTTTCTTCGATTAAACTTAAGCAATAAACGCCCGAATGCAAAGCGAAAGTCCCAGCAAACATCAAGAACATCCAACCTAATAGAAATAAATGATGTAATAAATTGAAAAATAAAACGAGTTAGTCTACAAATGGATGAGCCAAGTCACTAATGACGTCCTTCCTTAGGATAAAAAGGCATAATAGGCCAACGAGTGACCTTCTTTGTGATATAGATATGACATATATGACCAAATGTTTGATAGGGATATGCTTTGTATTAGTTTTTAGATCAATTGTAATCGAATGGAGAAACATTCTTGTGAAAATCGTAGACTTTAGGTAAACGCTGGTGAGGAGTTGATGCTCTCAAAAATTTGACGTATTCGGTTGGATTTGATTCACAGAATCGTAGTTAGTTGATTTCTTCCTTGCAGGCAAAGATGTGACTGTCACCTTGGAACAGACACTCCTTGATGTCGTTGTAGATGGGAAGACAAATAGGCTCGATCTTCATGCTGACTGTTAGGATTTGTACGCTTTGTCGTTGTAGCAGGTCTGCAGCTCCCGTGCTTCAGTGTAGCACTGAGTTGGATCTTTTTGGTAGATGGTCCCTGTTTTTTTGCAATTTTAGTAGGTTTAGATTTGCTGGCTGCAACGTTTCCAGCCCAAGATGGCATAAATGATGCTCTTTATCAGGAAAGTAGTACTTAGTTAGACTTGGTCTCAAAGCTTTTCAGGTCCGACATCTAATTATTATTATTCAATTAATCAAGACTCATCCATATTTAATAAACTCATATCGGTAGGATGTACTTAATGAATATTTCGGTTCATTTAATAAAAATTCACATTCTTTGAACTTTTCTATTGTAATCTATATGAATAATAGTTTCGAAAATAAAGAAGGAAGTACACTTCGATACAAGCTCAACCGATAACAAGCCATACTAGAAAGAGACTATGGTCGGTTAAAGGAAAATAACTAAAAATGTGCGTTCGTAAAATTGAAAATACTCAGCTTATCAAAACCATCCTAGTATGCATAATAACCCTCACAATCGCAATCGTCATCATTGTCCTGACGACAATAAGATATAAACATATAAAGGACGGCCCATCCTCTTGTCAAACATTCCTCTTTGATGCCAGCAATTTCTTTGAACCATTATGTCAGCTTTGCGCATAGGGATGGACCCTTCAAAACGGTCTATGTGTCTCAAACTGACCTCAATAATAAGTTAATTCAGCAATTCTGATAATTTTTTTATTTTTATTTGTATCCTTCCTCCACCAGCATTCACTGTATTCTATGAAGATAGAAGAAATAAAAAATGTCGATAGAAGCATATTATTTGATTAT
>Ga0100381_1004100_pt1 | contig 12381 bp, 12 predicted proteins | sample CryGeymeta201505_FD_80416 | JGI IMG/M metagenome (GOLD analysis project Ga0100381, IMG submission 80416) | Groundwater microbial communities from Crystal Geyser aquifers in Utah, USA - Crystal Geyser metaG 2015-05 | ecosystem: Environmental > Aquatic > Deep subsurface > Groundwater | place: USA...
CTGTAAAGGTGCAACTTCTCTACAATTAGGTGGACAACATAAAACCACCGAACGTAGAGAGGTTTAGTTCAACACGGCATATAAGTAATGGCGGGGCTTGTGGGTTGTCAAGCGCAGTACTTCTATTGTAGTTTCTGCCTCGGTTGACAGCGACTTGCTCCGAACGCCGCCACTACTCATATGCCAAACGTTGCAATCATTAATAAAAGACAACAATTAAATAATAAAACTTCTATAACTTAAAAGGCAAAAATGGAAAAAATCAAAAAAGACAACTTCAAATTAGTTGGAATAAAACTTGAAAACAAGACCACCAATGAAAACAATCAGTCAGGTTTAGATTGTGGAAACCTTTGGCAAAAATTTGAAACTGAAAAAATATTTGACCTTATTCCCGATAAGCTGAGCAATGAAATTTATGCTGTATATTATGACTATGAAAAAGATGAAACAAAACCTTTTTCTTATTTTATAGGCTGTATGGTTGACGAAAAAGCTATACCACCAGGAGAGTTGAACGAGCTTTTTGTGCCATCTCAAAATTATGTGAAAGTTATTGCTAAAGGTGTTATGACAGGATGCATTACCGAAGCATGGGAAAAAATATGGAATTCAAACACGAACCGAAAATTTGGGTTTGATTTTGAAGTTTATAATGAAAGAAGTCAGGATTGGAATGATGCAGAGTTAGACATTTTCGTTTCGACAATTAAATAAATGAGAAATTTGAGATTAACATACCGAAAACCAATGGAATTTTGTACTTTCAGGCATTTCTACAATACCTGTTAATCCCACTTATGATGGAATAAGTGATTCGTTGATCAACAGTAACTCGCTGTAACTCTATCTGAATACCACCAACAACCCACCTGTAATAAAGGCCAATACCCACCAAATGTAGGCGTATCTTGAATAGAGATGCAGTTTTTTGGGTACTTCTGAGTTCATGCCTGACCGGGCAATGAGTTTCCACATGAAAATGGCGTCCGTCATCATGCCCAGCAAGGAGGAATAACCAATAAAACCATGCAGGGTAAAACCGCCTTTATCCGATCCAATGATCATGAAAATGGTAGCCGTAATATCCAGAAGAACCCCCAGCGTTAGAAATGTAATCACCCGTTGGCCAATATGTCTGGTCCGCTGTTCGGTTATAATTCCGATGGAGTAGGCGATCAATGCGAAGAATACAACGCTGCTGCCAATTTGAAGATAGGTATTCATTTTTTCAATTATTCAGTACGATCGGCAAATATATCAAATATCCTGAAGTGTTTCATCCATGTGAATCACTCTTTGTAGCCGGATCAATTAATACCCTCGCGTGAGGTAGTCTTTACCTGCCAATAAACGCTACTCTTTTGCCCATGGAACTTAATCCGGTCAACGCTATTCAGGCATCAACAGCAGGCGACTTCCCCCAATCCCGAAGCATTCGGGATCTCTACAAAAAAGCATTAATGCCGGTAATATCCATCCCGGTGATCAACAAATGAATATCGTGTGTTCCTTCGTAGGTAATTACCGACTCCAGGTTCATCATGTGACGCATCATGGGTAAATCACCTGTAATTCCCATCGCACCCAGAATTTGTCTGGAATCCCTGGCAATCTTCAGGGCAATCTCCACATTGTTTCTTTTGGTCATCGAGATTTGGCCGGGAGTGGCCTTATCCTCATTTCTCAACGTGCCCAAACGCCACGCAAGAAGCTGGGCTTTGGTAATTTCGGTGATCATTTCGGCCAACTTTTTCTGGGTAAGTTGAAAGCTTGCTATTGGTTTGTCGAATTGTTTTCTCTCGAGGGCGTACCGCAATGCCGTATCGTAGCAATCGCAGGCCGCACCAATAACTCCCCAGGCAATGCCATACCTGGCTGAATTAAGGCACATTAACGGCCCTTTCAATCCATGTACATTCGGCAATATATTTTCTTTTGGAACCTTGACATTGTCAAAAACCAGTTCGCCGGTAATGGATGCCCTCAACGACCATTTGTTTAAAGTCTCAGGAGCTGAAAAGCCCGGCATCCCTTTTTCGACAATCAGACCCCGCACGACTTTGTGCTCATTTTTTGCCCAAACAACACAAACGTCTGCAATCGCGGCATTTGTAATCCACATCTTAGCTCCGTTTAGCAGAAAATGATCTCCTTTATCTTCGAACCTGGTTTTCATGCTTCCCGGATCGGAGCCGTGATCGGGTTCGGTTAAACCAAAGGCTCCGACCATTTCCCCTTTTGCCAGGGCAGGTAAGTACTTTACCCTTTGTTCCTCCGTTCCGAATTTATAAATCGGGTACATGACCAGCGACGATTGAACAGATGCTGCCGAACGCAAGGCTGAATCACCTCTTTCGAGTTCCTGCATGATCAGACCATAAGAAATCTGGTCCAAACCTGCGCCACCATATTTTTCTGGAATATAGGAGCCAAACGCGCCAATTTCGCCCAGTTCTTTCATCAGATGTCCCGGGAATTCATGCTTTTGACAAGCCTCATCGATGATTGGTTTTACACGCCTGTTTACCCACTCTCTTACGGAGTTTCTAATCAGTTGATGTTCTTCGGTAAGGAGTTCATCCACACAAAAGTAGTCGGGATGGTGATATTGAACAGTTGCCATATTCCTGAGTTTAAGATCAAATTATTCCGCTCGAAAATATTAAAAATATCCCGAATAGAGGTGATTAATCAAAAAAGACTTAGTTGAGGTTCGTTTAAAGCTGTTTCCAAATTGAGCAATTTCCTCTTTGTGAGCAGTCCTCCGGCATATCCAACCAAGTGGCCATTACCGCTAACAATCAACTCTCCCATAGGCGTCCTGGCATATTGTATAAAAATAGTGTTCTGCATGAAGATTCCTTTGAGGTGTTAATTGTGAAGATTGAATTTGATTTTATCGTCTGTAAAACTCAATAAGGGCATTGGTGGAACTATCGTGATGCAGTGGTTTTTCCTTATTCTGTAATTCGGGGATGATGTTTTGCGCCAGGACTTTCCCCAGTTCAACACCCATTTGGTCGAAGGGATTAATATCCCAAATCACACCCTGAACAAAAACACAATGCTCGTACATGGCTACCAGTTTCCCCAGATTTTCAGGGCTGAGTTTATCCAGAAAGAAAGTAGAGGAAGGCCTGTTGCCTTCAAAAACCTTGTGGGGAATCATATCTTCAGCAACCCCTTCCGTACGGACTTCATCGGCTGTTTTGCCAAAAGCCAGCGCCTCGCCTTGTGCAATCATGTTGGCTATCAGGTAATCCTGATGCGGTGGCAACAGATTAAGCGATTCTTTAAATCCGATAAAATCAACCGGAATCAACTTGGTTCCCTGATGAATTAACTGATAAAACGAATGTTGCCCGTTGGTACCGGGTTCACCCCAATAAATGGCACCGGTTTGATAGTCAGTCACCTGTCCACCGAGTGTAACATGCTTTCCCATGCTTTCCATGGTTAACTGTTGTAAATAAGCAGGAAAGCGGTGGAGGTATTTATCATAGGGAAAAACAGCCTGAGTTTCTGCCCCAAAGAAATTGTTGTACCAAACGCCGAGCAGTGCCATGACGACAGGGATGTTTTTTTCCACGGGAGCCGTCCTGAAATGTTCATCCATTTTGTGTAAGCCCGCCAGCATTTCGTGGTAATTTTCAGGCCCGATGGCGATCATGGTCGAAAGTCCGATGGCTGCGCTCATGGAGTAACGGCCGCCCACCCAATCCCAGAATCCAAATATGTTCTGCGGGTCGATGCCGAACCGGGTTACTTCCTTTTCGTTGGTCGAAACAGCCACAAAATGTTTGGCTATCGCCGATTCATCGCCCAGGTTTTTCAGGGCCCATTGGCGTGCTGTTTGTGCATTGGCCATGGTTTCGAGGGTGGTAAATGTTTTTGATGAGATGATAAAGAGGGTTTCGTCGGCCCGCAATCCTTCTACCGCTTCTGCGAAATCGCTTCCATCCACGTTGGACACAAACCTGAAATTCAGGCTTCTCATGCTAAAATACTTCAGGGCTTCGTAGGCCATTACCGGACCTAAATCCGATCCGCCAATTCCAATGTTGATGATGGTTTTGATGGGTTTTCCCGAATGTCCTTTCCACTCGCCGTTTCTGATTTTGTTGGCAAAACCGGACATTTTATCCAGAACGGCATGTACATCGGGCACCACATTGTGGCCATCCACCAGGATCGTCGATCCTTTTGGAGCCCGCAAAGCCGTATGCAGCACAGCTCTGTTTTCGGTGATATTGATTTTTTCACCACCAAACATGGCCTTGCGCTTTTTGGCAAAGTCTCTGTCTTCCAACAACTGAGAAAGCAATTTTAAGGTTTCTCCGGTAATTCTGTGCTTTGAATAATCAAAGTAGATTCCTTCGGCTTTCACCACCAATTGCTGACCACGGTTTTTGTCGTTTTCAAACAGGGTTTTTATTTGCACCCGTTTAATTTCTTCAAAATGGTTCTTAAGCGATTTCCAGCTTTCTGTATTCGTTAACGTCGTTTTCATGTTAGTTCAATTAATCAGTATTTTTTAAATTTTGTGCTGCATTTTTATCAAGAAGCCAGTAAAGAAGCCCGTTTTCCGGATGAACCAGCGATGCCGGAAGGTGTTCCCAACCTGGTTTTTTCTCCAGAATGCGGGCAACCATTTCGGCCTTGGCCTCTCCGGTGACAATAAACGAAACCATTCTGGCCTGGTTGATTACGCTGCCTGTGACCGAAATTCGTTTTTGACCGGATTGCGGATGGGTGGCCACCTCAAAAAACCGGTTACTTTGAAAAAGTTGAATTTGATCAGGAAAAATGGAAGCCGTGTGTCCGTCTTCGCCAAGTCCGAGCAGGATGTAATCGAACTGCGGTATTCCATGAATTGACGGGAGGTGGTTTTTTATGGTTTCCGTATAGCGAATGGCCTCTTCAGCAGGATCGTTTTCGCCCAAAATCCGGAAGATATTTTCTTTTGGAACGGGCACCAGATCAAGCAAATTCTCACGGGCCAGTCTGTAATTGCTCTCGTCACTTTCGGGTGCTACACAGCGTTCATCTCCCCAAAACACCAGCAGTTTCCTCCAGTCGATTTGTTCGGTGTAGTTGAGTGCCAAATACCGGAATATGGATTTTGGTGTCGATCCACCGGATAAAGCAATGGAAAAAAAATGACCTTCAGACAAATCCGCAATCTGTTTAACCAGCTGTTGTGCAACAAATTGCGACAAGCCATCTGCTGTTTCAAATATGTTAATGATCTTTTTCATGCTTACAGTTCGCAATAAATACCATCGTCCGACAGGTTTTTACAGGGGTAGCGCCAGGTGATGTTTTTGTCTTCAATCAGACTGTCGGCTGTTTCCGGTCCCCAGGTTCCGGACGGATAACCATACAAAGGTGCATCATGTTCGTTTTTCCAACAATCAATTACCGGTGACAGAAATTTCCAGGCTTCCAGTACTTCTTCTGTGCGGGCAAACAAAGTGGAATCCCCTTTGATGGAATCGTAAATCAGTCGCTCGTAGGCCGAAGGGATGCGTTGGTGCGCAAGATCAGAGTAGTGAAAATCCATGTTCACCGTTTGCACCTCAAAACCGGCTCCGGGTGTTTTCATTCCAAATTTTAGCAAGATGCCTTCATCAGGTTGTATTCTGATAACCAGTTTGTTGCTGGCGCTGTTACCGCCATCCTGTGAAAAAAGAAAATGAGGCGTGGCTTTAAAATGTATCACCACTTCAGTAACCCGGGTAGGCAATCGCTTGCCGGTTCTAATGTAAAATGGAACGCCACCCCAGCGCCAATTGTCGATATAAAACTTCAGAGCGGCGTAAGTTTCTGTCAACGAATCGGGGTTAACGCCATTTTCCTCGCGGTAGCCGGGAATGGCTTCACCCTTGATGTGTGAAGTCAGGTATTGTCCCCGGATGGTGTTGTATTTTACATCTTCCTTTTTAAAAGGACGCAGCGATTGAAACACCTTTAATATTTCATTCCGAATGGCGCCGGGTTCGAGCGAGGAAGGCGATTCCATGGCTGTGATGGCAACTACCTGTAGTAAATGGTTTTGAACCATGTCGCGCAAAGCACCAGAGGTTTCGTAATAACCACCCCGCTGTTCCACACCGATGCTTTCGGCTGAGGTAATTTCAACATGATGGATATAGTTCCGGTTCCACAAAGGCTCAAAAATTCCATTTGAAAACCGGGTAACAAGCAGGTTCTGGACGGTTTCCTTACCCAGATAATGGTCTATTCTGTATAATTGTTCCTCGACCCAGTCGCACAACAGCTGGTCTTTAAGTTGGATAGCCGATTCCAGGTCGTATCCGAAGGGCTTTTCGATGATGATGCGTTTCCATCCATCGGCCTGGTTATTTAATCCGATGGAAGCCAGGTGTTGGGGAATAATCCCGTATAAACTGGGTGGCGTTGACAGGTAAAAGATGGTGTTTCCATTGATATTTTTTTGTTCGCGCAATTTCTCAATCCGTTCTTTTAACGGAACATAGGTGGCACCGTCATCAAATTTAAGGGAGGTGTAATGAAGTTTTTGAACGAATGCTTCAATTTCGGAGGTGTCGTCAATTTCTTTAAATTCAAGGATGGCCGATTTCATGGCCGTTCTGAATTCATCATCAGTGAGTTGCGAACGTGATGCACCCAACAGGGCAAATTTTTCCGGCAGCAGTTTCTGGACAAACAGCGAATATAGCGCCGGGACCAGTTTTCTCTTCGTGAGGTCGCCCGAAGCGCCAAAAATTACGTAGATAAGGCTGTCGTCTTCACTCATTTTGCTTCCTGGTCTTTGGTTTTAACAGCATGTCCGCCAAACTGGTTTCGCAGAGCGGCCAGCATCTTCATGGCAAAGGATTCCTTTTGCCGTGATTGGAACCGGGTAAACAATGAAGCGGTGATCACATGTGCAGGCACATCAAAATCCATGGCTGTTTGTACGGTCCATCTTCCTTCGCCACTGTCAGAAACATAATCCTGGAGTTGATCCAGTTTTGGATCTTCCTTTAAAGCACTAACGGCCAATTCGAGTAACCATGATCGAACCACGCTTCCATATTGCCAGGCATCGGCAACCTTGGTCAGGTCAATGTCGTAGGGTGATTTTTCGAGAATTTCGAAGCCCTCAGCATAGGATTGCATCATTCCATATTCAATTCCATTGTGAACCATCTTAACCATGTGGCCTGTTCCGGAAGGGCCACAATATACCGCGCCATGGTCAGGAGCCAGTGATTTAAATATGGGATCAACATAGTCGGTGGCTTCTTTTATACCGCCGTACATCAGGCAATAGCCGTTTTGCAATCCCCAAACGCCACCACTGGTTCCGCAGTCCAGGTAGATCACACCTTTTTCGGCTGCTTTTTCAGCACGTTGCTGGGTTTCTCTCCAGTACGAATTGCCACCATCAACCACAATATCATTTTTGTTGAGAAGTTCGAGCAATGCATTTAAGGTGTCATCAACGGGTTTTCCGGCAGGTACCATCATCCATACCACCCTGCGTCCGGGCAATTTATTCACCAAATCCGCGATTGATTTTGCTCCGATGGCTCCCAATTTTTCAATTTCATTAATACTCTCCACCGACCTGTTCCAGGCCACAACATCATGGTGATGGTTCAATAACCGATGGGCCATATTGAACCCCATTTTTCCCAGTCCTACGAAGCCTATTTTCATTTTATCTGTGTTTTATGTTAATAAGAGTTTAATGTTGGTGATTTACGTTTGAGTTTAAAAGAACGATTCCCGGACGGGATTGTTGTGGCATCGGAACCTTCCAAAATAAGATGATTGAGGATAATATCAACCGATGATTGAGTAAACAGGCAGTAAAATTAGGTAAATAATTGCCCATGGATGTTTTAAATATTGTTTATGTTGTGAAAAAACATCATACGGTACATCCTTACAGCACTTTATGATAACAAAGAAATGATTTGGTATGAAATGAAGACGGGAATTTAATGATGAGGTTCTAATATATTTGAATATGAGTAGCCGGTTGTTTACCTAAACAGAGGAATAAAGAGTTGTTATTCTTTGCCGTTGACTTCAGTCAACGGTTACATTTGGGCTTTAGCCCTATTACCTGTGGCTGATGACATTGGCTGCATTTACTAATCTGTCCGTCAGATGAATCTGAGGGCAATGGATAACTTAGGTACAAAACCGGATACTCATTTATTTGAAACATGTTAGGTGTTAGGTAATAATTACATACTCCATATATACAACTATCCGTTTTCAAGACAAATCAACAGGTACGGAGTACCGCCAACATTTGTAGAAAACAAGAATAAATTTGTTAAGGTGCAGAGCACCGACCTATTTTCACCTTTATATAAACGTATGAAAATCAAGAAAGAACCCAATGGAATTTATTTTTAAGTTAAGGCTAAAAATACAATGTTTTTTTAATCAATATTACGGTGCTCCGCACCTTGAATCCATTGATATTTGATTGGCTATAAATATTTTCGGTGCGCCGCACCTCAGAATTGAGCCTCAAAACCAAAACAAAATATTTTTGTTTTCAGCTCCTCCCACTGATTAAAGCAATAACATTTCACCTTTTACAACCTGACTTATATACACAAAAAGGCGGTGTATTCATTTATCCAATTACGTGGAAAAACTTTATTTAATCCCAGACAAACCTCCACCTGCCATTGGATTGTTTACGCCAAACCGTATGAAAAACACCGGTATAAATATGTTCGTTTCCAATTGAGTCGGTTGTGGTGTAGGTGTATTTGCCAAAAGTATATCCCAGATCGCCCGAAGCAGCTACGTCTACAAAATCCGGTTTCCAGACCAGGCTGGCCATATTGGAAACAGTTTTTTTCTGGTTGAAAAAATGGGCTATTGCCATTTTTCCAACGATTAAACTGTCGTTTCGCATCAGAACGGCCTCGGCAGCAGCAAAGGCCAGAAATGCCTTTGGAATGCCTTCCTTTTGGGCATAGTCGTTAAATTCCTGTTCGGTATTTAAGATTTCATTTTTCCATTTGTCAGTGGATATTTTCTGTGAATCCACGTTACACGAAACGAAAACAAGGAGTATGAAAAGGGGGTACACGATCGTCATTTTCGGATGTAACCACCAGCATCACCGGATAGTTGATTTTCTCTTTAATATTTTGATAAGGTGAGTATGACAAAAGGTTAACAAAACTGGCACTGTCTGTCGTTGTGCCAAACTCAGGTGTGTTAAAATGTCCAACCGTAAATTGTTCACTTCTGATCATATCCATTGGGGCAACAACGGGAACCACCACTTTAAACAAATCAGGCCGTTGTATGGCTGTTGCGGCCACTACCAGACCTCCGTTAGAGATTCCCGTGATGGCCAGCTTATCGGGATTTGTATATTTTTTTTCGATGAGAAATTCGGCTGCCGAAATAAAGTCATCAAAGGAGGTTTGTTTGTGATTACCTTTTCCCTGTTTTGCCCAATCGATGCCTTTTTCGCCACCGCCGCGAATGCTTGCGAAGGCATAAATTCCACCCTCATGAATAAAATGAACGATGGCCGGATCGAAGGATGGCTTTTCAACAACCCCAAATCCACCATAAGCTTCCAGAATCATCGGGTTATTTCCATCCGGCATTAATCCTTTCTCATACACCAGGATCATGGGGATGGTGACACTATCGGAAGTGAGACATTCCAGTTCTTTATATTCGATGTTCTGATAATCGAAAGTTACTCTTGTTGTTTTGGTAGGTTTATCTTTAAATGTCTTGATATTAAAACGATAAACGACAGGGGGGATGGTATACATCGACACACCGTACAATACTTCTTCATCGTTGGGATTGCCGTTAAACCCGCGCACAGTAGTAGCAAGTTGAAAATCCATTCGGTGTAATAACTTTCCGTCATAATCAGCTATTGTGATGAGCTGATGCTGACCCTCCTTATAAATCAGTATCATGCGATCGGCGAAAGGAATCGCTTTTATAAGCAATGCCTGTTTATATTCAGGTACAATTTCGCGCCAGTTATATAGGTTTGACGGATCAATTTCAATAATATTTCCATTGTTGTTTAAATAGGTATTGAAGCCAATAAATTTGTCGTTATGGTATTCGATGAGGTCCAGATCGAACGAAATATTGGACAGTAAAGGTCGCAGCTGAGTTGTTTCGGATTCATAATCAACATAGTAAAAGTTGATTTTATTGATTTCTTTGTTGTATTCCTTCAGAATAAAAAAACGCTCTTCGGCCAGTGTCTGAAAACTGAATTCCCTGTCGGGGTGCTCACTTCTTTCAAAAATGAGTACGTCGTCACCTTGTTCGGTTTCTAATGAATGGTAAAACACCTTCTGTCCATAAGTTTTTCCAAAAGTCCCCTGTTGTTCGTAGGTTGAATAAAAGAATCCGTTGTCCCGCCATATGATATCAGAAAATTTGAGGCCGGTAAGATGATCCTTCAAATATCGACGGGTAATGAGTGAAACGATCTTTAATTCGGCTAAATCGCTGCCATCCCGATTATAGGTAAAGGCATGTATTTTGAATCATTCGATACTGTAAAATATTTAATATCAATGTAGTTGCTACTCGAAATATCCATGGGGTCAACGATAATCTTGGGATCGGCATTCACCGATTTTTGATAAAATAGTGCCGGTACATTGTTGTCGTTGTAGTAGGCGTAAGTAAAATAGTAGTCGCCTACTTTATGTGGAAACTCGAAATCAGCGTGCCTGTATTTATCAATACTTGGATACGATTGGGTTTTGTTGGATGATATAGCCAGATATCTTTTTGCCAGTTTTTCCTCGCTTTTGAGCCAGTGCTGGGTTTCCGGGCTTGTTACATTTTCCATCTGCCGATATTTATCTTCCACAATGTAGTGATGATAAAATGTGTCTGTTACAGTAGATTCCGGGGCAACAATGCGTTCGTAGGTTTGTGCCCGGGTGTTTAAACTTACTATCAGAATGGCGATACACAGGATAGTTCTATTCATTTTTCTATTGATCATTGATTAGGGATGTTGGTTTCTGCTTGTTTCGTTACAATCATACCCCACCTAGTTGTTTAACTCAATCCAAACAGCTTTTGCAATATAATACTCACCAAATATTTTTTCAATTAGATCAATTCGTTGGATATGAACAAGTGAGATGATTACTCCTGTATCGGCTACAACAATTTTCATTTTTATAGATCACTTAATTTTTGCATATCCGATCTGAAAATAATTCTTAAGTTCTTGTTCATTTTCATTTAAAGCAATCATTATCTCGGGAGATATATCTAATGGTATGATTATATTTTTCATTTTTCACTTTTCATATTTAACAAATATACATTCTGTTGAACTAAGATATGCTTACAGTGGATGACCTAAATCAGTACCAAAGGTAGTGAAAATTTCGAATAGTATTTTTTATTCATTAAATCATTGCTGTTATACGAAAAATGGATTTCTTTACCCTGCTTGACAGACTACTACACTCGTGCCTGTATTTTAGAAACTATGTTCGCAAAACCACTGCCGTGCGAATGTTTCGCCTTTCTTAGATTCAACAATTCACAAATCGATAAACGATTGCCGGTTAAATTCTGGCAACCAGGCTATGTTTTGTTTGAAGTTTAAGAAAACGGTAGTTGATACAGGTTATGGTTGTTGGTAGAGGGTTTTAGAAGTGAGATCAATCTCTTTACCCCACATCGCCCAAAAATAATTCACCAAAATAATGACTCTAAAAATCAAACCATTAAAATAAATCCCTAGATTTACCCTGCCAAACACCCGATGGTCCAATTACAATGAAGTAGAAAGAAAGCGATTTAACTAATTATAAACGATTGAAAATGGGTAGGTTATTAATTATAAAGAGGTTAAAGAAAAGGGGTATTAAACAGATAGCTGACAGAGTTGGGTTTATCTACTCTTTACCTGCAAGGCTAAAAAGACAGAACCGACAAGAATAAAATGTTTGCCAAAAAAGAAAATAAAAAATGCCAACACACATTGCACACATTGTCAAAGCCCCACAAGCCAAACCTATAACCAAAGCTTTGCCAAAGAGTGCAATCTTGCCGTCCCGCAACAGAGTAATAATAACATATAAAATGAATTAAAAATATGAAGACATTAGGAATTGATATAAACGGAAACACTGCTGTGTTTTGCTCTGTAGAGGAAAATAACGGTATAGTTGACATCACAGGAAAAATGACAAAACTTGAATTAAAGGATGATGAAAGTTCGCAAGAAGTTTATGAATTTGTTGATGTAATTCATTCTCATTTTAATGAAATGCAATTTGATAAGATTGCGATTTTAAAGAGAGCAAAAAGTTTAAAAGCAAAATTTCCTGTATCACCAATATCTTTTAAACTTGA
>Ga0100381_1004110_pt1 | contig 12373 bp, 8 predicted proteins | sample CryGeymeta201505_FD_80416 | JGI IMG/M metagenome (GOLD analysis project Ga0100381, IMG submission 80416) | Groundwater microbial communities from Crystal Geyser aquifers in Utah, USA - Crystal Geyser metaG 2015-05 | ecosystem: Environmental > Aquatic > Deep subsurface > Groundwater | place: USA...
AGTTAACATTCTGCCAGGCCAAGGATTTTTAATTACAATATTTCCAGCTTTTCCACAGCCTTTTGGCAATGGATTTCCTTCTTCATCCAAAATTTCGGGATAAATACCAGGAACCCCCGGACCGGCACTACCAGGTTTCATTTTATGAATTGCCGGAACAATTGAACATAAAAATCCACCAGTTTCAGTTTGCCAATATGTATCAACCACAACCGCTTCTTTTTTTCCAACAAATTCATAGTACCAACGCCAAACATTTGGTTCAATAGGTTCACCAACTGTAGTCATGTGTTTAAAATGATAATTATATTTTGCAGGTTCATCAGCACCAATTCTTCTTAAAGCTCTAATAGCTGTTGGTGAAGTGTGGAAAATATTAACATCCAATTCTTCTGCAATACGCCAAGGTCTTCCAGCGTCTGGGTGTGTTGGCACACCTTCAAAAATAACAGAAGAAGCACCAAGGGCTAATGGTCCATAAACTATATATGAATGACCTGTAATCCAACCAATATCTGCCATGCACCAATAAACGTCTTCGGGATGAATATCTTCAATATACTTTGAAGTTCCGGTAACATAAGCCAAATAACCGCCAATTGAATGCTGTGCACCCTTAGGTTTTCCTGTGGTTCCTGAAGTATACATTAAAAATAATGTATCTTCAGCCTTTAAGCTTACGGGTTCAACAATTTTATGATAATAATTTTTAATAATATCATTTACAAAAACATCACGTCCTTCAACCATAGGAGTTTGAGCCGAATATTTACCGGCATACCGCTGCCAAATTAATACTTTTTCAACATGTTGACCTTCCTCTTCAGCGTGATTAACAGCAATATCAGCTTTTTCTTTATGGTCAATTAAATTTCCTGCGCGATAATATGAATCGGCAGTAATTAAATATTTACTTTTTGCATCAACAATTCTATCAGCACAAGCTTTACCAGAAAAGCCCGAAAATACTTGAGAGTGAATTACTCCAATTCTTGCACAAGCAAGCATAGTAATTGCAAGTTCTGGAATCATTGGCATGTGTAATGTTACAGTATCACCAACTTTTAATCCACAATAATCCTGCAAAACTGCTGCAAATTCATTTACTTTTATATATAATTCCTGATAAGTTAAATGGATAATTGGTTCATTTTCTGGTTCGGGAACAAAATGGATTGCAGTTTTATTTTTATATTTTGCTAAATTACGATCAACACAATTGTAACTTGCATTTAATTTACCTCCAACAAACCATTTAAAAAATGGAGGATTTTCAGAATCTAATACAGTGTGCCAACGTTCATCCCAATCGAGCAAATCGGCATATTTTTCATAACAATTTGGGAAATTAGCTTCACCAAATTCCTCGAGAACATTTGGATTGTTTAAATTAGCTTGAGAAATAAATTGTTCAGAGGGTTCAAAATATTCCTCTTCTTTCCAATGAACTGCAATTTGTGCTTCCGAAAGATTATCATCATTTTGTATTGTGTTGTCTTTTGCCATAAGTTCTCCAATTTTTATTTATTCAAATTTTAGATTAATTATAAAAGGATTAAATGTCCTGACATCAAAAGTTACAGTAAAAAATTAATTTTTGCAATTTTCTTAAAGCTATAAATAGAAAAAAGAATTTAGATAACTACAATTATCTCTATATACTTCTCCCAGCTTTGACCTAATTATTTGGTTTAAATCAATAATTAATTTTATTAAAAAGATAAAAATAATTTTCACTGAAGATTTTTAGCAATAATTAACCTATAATTTATTACAAAATAACAATAACTGATATTTTTTTATTTATATTAAGTGGAATAAGATTTGTAGATAATTTAATTTTATTCCTTTTCATTAATGGAATTGTATGTTTCTAAATTCAATTTTAATAAATTCAATCATTATTTTAATTTCCCTATTTGGAACTTTGGCGTGTAACAATTCGAATGAAATTACGGGAAAAAATAATTCTGTTGAATCCACAATTGTTGAAAAACATGGGCAACTTTCTATTAATGGAACAAATATTTTAGATAAAAATGGAAATATTTTTGTCCTGCGAGGAATGAGCCTTTTTTGGAGCCAATGGGGTGGAAATTATTACAACGAGCAAACCATAAAATGGTTACGTGACAATTGGAAATGCACTGTAATCAGAGTTGCAATGGGTGTTGAAAATGGTGGATATTTAGACAATCCAAACGAAGAATTTCAAAAAGTTATTTCGGTAATTGATGCTTGCATTAAATTTGACATTTATGTAATAATAGATTGGCACGATCATCACGCAGAAAATCACATAAATGAAGCAATTTCTTTTTTCCACAATATTTCACTTAAATATGGAAATATCCCAAATATTATTTATGAATTATACAACGAACCTTTAGCTGTTTCGTGGAATAATGTTATAAAACCTTATACTCAAACAGTTACTAACACAATTAGAAAAAACGATTCTGATAATATTATACTTGTAGGAACTCCAAATTGGTCACAAGATGTTGATAACATTATCAACAATAAGATAAACGATAAAAATTTGGCTTACGTTTTTCATTTCTATTCCAGCACTCACAAATTGGAATTACGAAACAAAGCAATTACTGCAATTAATGCTGGAATTCCAATTTTTGTTTCTGAATGGGGACTTAGTGAAGCAAGTGGCGATGGTAATATTAATTTAGTTGAATCAAAATTGTGGACAGATTTCTTTGAGCTATACAATTTAAGTTGGTGTAATTGGTCAATAATGAATAAAGATGAAACATCTGCTGCCTTGTTGCCATCAACAGAATCAAAAAGTGGTTGGAGTGAAAGCCAATTATCACAATCGGGGAAAATTATTAGAAATTATTTAATAAAAGAAAATTCAAGTTTATTTATGAAATAAGTGGAGCATAAAATGAAATTTATACAATATTTGTTTTTAGTTTTTATTCTCTCATCACAAATATTTTCTCAACAAAAATTTTTTGATGTAGATGGCAAAAACATTTTGGACACAAATGGTAATGTTTTTAAATTAAAAGGAGTTAATCTTGGCAACTGGCTTGTTCCCGAAGGTTATATGTTTAAGTTTAACAAAGCCAACTCACCACATTTAGTAAACAGTGTAATTACCGAGCTAATTGGTCCCGCAGATGCGAAAAAATTCTGGATTGATTTCCAAAACAATTATATAACTTATGATGATATTAAATTTATTAAATCTATTGGAGTTAATTCTATACGAGTTCCATTCAATTATAAATTATTTTGTGATGAAACATATTTGTGGAATACAAACTCGCGCGGATTTGAATTAGTTGACCGTTTGCTTGAATGGTGTAGAATTGAAAATCTTCCTATTATTTTAGATATGCACGCTGCACCCGGTGGACAAACTGGCGATAATATTGATGATAGTTACGGTTATCCTTGGCTTTTTACAAGTGAAGATTCGCAAAAACAAATTGTGGAAATTTGGAAAAACATTGCAAAATATTATTCCAACGAACCGCTTATTATTGGTTACGATTTGCTAAACGAGCCAATTGCTCATTATTTTGAAAAGGATAATTTGAATGACAAATTAGAACCAATTTATAAAAAAATAACTTCTGCTATTAGAGAAGTTGACCAAAATCATATTATTATTCTTGGTGGTGCTCGCTGGAATACTGATTTTTCGGTTTTTGGAAAACCTTTTGACAATAAATTAGTTTACGAATTTCATAAATATTGGATGCCTACAGAACAAAAAGAAATTCAAGAATATGTCAATTTTAGAGATAAATTTAATGTCCCAATTTATATGGGTGAATCGGGCGAAAATGATGACAATTGGGTAAAAAATTTCCGTATTCTATTAGACAACAATTCAATTGGCTGGCACTTTTGGCCTTACAAAAAAATGGATAACACTCGTGGTCCCGTTAATTTTAACAAACCAGCAAGCTATGATTTAATAATAAAATATGCAGAATCCGATAGAAGCACATACAAAACTATGAGAGAAAATAAACCTGATATTCCAAAAGTTAAATTGGCACTAACGGAATATTTGGAACGATGTAAATTCAATAATTGCTCCCCAAATAAAGGTTACTTAAATGCGTTGGTTTTTGAATCTAAATAAATCGCAATGTATTATAATTAGGAGATTTTGTGGTTTTAAAAAAGATAGTGCTTTATGGTTTAATTTCATTTTTAACAATTTCTTGTGGCAGTTTTAAAATGGACAAAAAGGGAATTGAAGAAAAGATTAATAAAATGACTCTTGAAGAAATAATTAATTTTATAGGTGGTTATAAAGGTTTTAATATTCGTGGTTACGAACATCTCGGGATTCCGGAAATTAAGTTTGCCGATGGACCTGTTGGCGTTCGTAATTATGGAAAATCAACATCCTATCCAGCGGGAATAAATTTAGCCGCTACTTGGGACAAAGAAATGGCTTATAATGTTGGAAAAGCAATTGGTTCCGAGGCTCGCGCTAAAAATGTTCACGTAATGCTTGCTCCTGGAATGAATATTTACCGACTTCCTTTGTGTGGCAGAAATTTTTAATATTTAGGAGAAGATCCTTTTCTTGCCGGACAAATGGCTAAAAATTATATTATTGGAATGCAAAATGAAGGCGTAATGGCAACTGCAAAACATTATGCGACAAATAATCAAGAATATAATCGCCATCACGTTTCCTCCAATTTGGATGAGAGAACTCTGCACAAAATTTATCTCCCAGCTTTTTAAACTTCAGTTTTAGATGCAAATGTTGCTTCAATTATGACTTCTTACAATTTAATAAATGGTGTTAATGCCTCAGAAAATGATTATTTGAACAACAGAATTTTGAAAGACAGTTGGGGATTTAAAGGTTTTGTTATGTCTCCGATTGGGTTTCAACTTATGATGGCTTAGCTTGTGCAAACAGTGGTCTCGATCTTGAAATGCCTTTGTGTAAAATGATGAATGCTAAAGCTTTATTGCCCACAATAAAAAGTGGCGATTTGAAAGAATCTGTAATTGATAACAAAATTAGACGAATTTTGAACACTTATAATAGATTTGGTTTATTTGAAAATCCAGATATTAGCAACAATTACGTTTTGGATGAAAATTTTGTCCGCCAAACCTCATTAAATGCAGCACGTGGTGGTATGGTTTTACTCAAAAATGAAAACAATATTTTGCCTTTAAATAGCAAAATAATTAAAACTATTGCCGTAATTTGACCAAATGGACATCCATTTGTTACTGGTGGTGGAGGAAGTTCCTATGTAAATCCAAATTATCCAATTTCACTTTTTGATGCAATTAAACAAACTGTTGATGAAAGCGTTAATGTTAAATATGAACGCGGAGTTTTTGCTGGATTAAAATTTCCTGATGATATGTTCGATAATTTCGATTTTTATGTTTATGAAAATGGTATAAAAAGAAATGGTGTTATGGCAAATTATTATATTGGAAAAAATTTTGAAGGAAATGTGATTTTATCCAAATTTTACGAAAATCTTAAATTATCGGGTTTAGATATATGGAACGAACCCGAAATTCCAGATGCTTATTATTCTGCAAAATTTAGCTGCTTTTATTCACCAAAAGAATCCTGCTATTTTATTATTGGTGTTTCCGGTGATGATGGCTATCGTCTTTTTCTTGATGATGTTGAAGTAATTTCTATGTGGCGCGACCAAGGTGATTCACCGGCTAAATATGAATGCTTTCTAAATGCTGGACAGGAATATAAGATTGATTTACACTATTATCAATCTGGTGGTGATGCCACTATTAGATTAGGTGCAAAAAAAGTTGATCAACAAATTAAACCAGAGCAATATTCTTTTTTAGCAATTGAAACTGCAAAAAATGCAGATGTTGTAATTATGCCCGTCGGTTTTGATAGTTTTACCGAAAGCGAAGGATTTGATAGAACTTTTGAAATGCCTTATAAACAAAATGAATTAATAAATAAAATAGCAGAAGTTAATAAAAATGTGATTGTGATTGTTAATTCTGGTGGAAATGTAGAAATGAGTAGTTGGATAAATAACGTAAGTGGATTATTAATGGTTTGGTACCCAGGACAGGAAGGAAATATTGCAGTAGCAGAAATTTTATTTGGGAAAATAAATCCTTCTGGAAAACTTCCAGCTTCGTTCGAAAACAATATTGAAGATAATCCTACTTACAAATATTATTTTGATGATGACAAAGATTTACATGTAAATTATGGTGAAGGAATTTTTGTAGATTATAGATATTGGGATAAAAGCGAAAACAAACCACGGTTTCCTTTTGGATTTGGAATTTCTTACACACAATTTGAATATTCTGAAATATCAATTAGCAAAAAGGAATTTGCCATTGATGAAAAAGTTGAATTATCATTATAAATTAAAAATACTGAAAATTTTAAAGGAGCAGAAGTTGTGCAACTTTATGTTTCCGATAAAATTTGCTCGCTTCCTAGACCAATAAAAGAATTGAAGGCTTTTGAAAAGGTGACGTTAAAGGTTGGAGAAGAAAAAACAGTAAAATTTGAAATTACAAAAGATGCCTTTTCTTTTTATAATCCTCAAATACATGCTTGGGAAATTGAACCAGGTGAATTTGAAATTTTAATAGGAAGTAATTCTGCCGATATTAGACAAAATTTGAATATTAAATTAAAATAAATACCTTTACCTTAGTATTGCATGCGGTAAAATTGTTTTACTATAAGCACTTATAATTTGTAAAAAAAAATTATTTTCTAGTTTTTGCAAAGTCCAATTTTTGTCGAAAACAAATATAAAATAGTTGATAATACAAAAAAAATACTAACTTGAAGCTATCTGTTGAATATGTATATTTTTTATATAGTAATGGATTTACTATTGGGATAGTACTTACTAATAGCTATATAATTTTAAATTAGTTGATATTTTGAATTTTACATAGTTTTGATTTAAACAAGTTTGATAAAATTATTTGCAAACTTGTTTAAATATTCGCAAAAAGTTTTCTCCTAAAATTTTTCTTATTTGGGCGTGAGTGTATCCATGCTTTAAAAGTGCCATTGTCAAAACTGGATATTTTGTTACATCACTTAATCCTTCAACTAAATATCCGCTAGTACCATCAAAATCAGAGCCAATTGCCACATAGTCAACTCCAACAAGATTAACAATATAATCAATATGAGCAATAACATCGGCAATATCAGAATCCCCATCGTTATCTGCATCTCCAATAAATGTGGGATAAAATACTATTCCAATAACACCTCCAGAATTTGCAATTGCCTTTATTTGATTATCGTATAAATTTCGCGAACTATTTTTAATTGCTCTTACTCCAGAATGTGTTGCCATTATTGGATTTTTCGTAACTTCAAGAATATCTGAAATAGTTTTAATTCCAACATGTGAAACGTCAATAATAACTCCAAGGGAATCCATTTTACGAATTACATTCTTACCAAATTCACTTAGTCCAACTGTATTTGTTCTTGAATCAGAAGCAGAAACAGCCCAATTTGTGCTATTGTTCCAAGTAATTGTTAAATATCGCATACCCATATTATAAAGTTGAACTAATTTATCAATACTGTTTTCAATTGTGTGCCCGCCTTCTACACCAATTACGGCTGCAATTTTGCTTTCATTAATTGCATTTAAAGTTGATTCAGAATTGTTGGTTACTACTAAGTTATCAGAATTAATCATTGCTTCGTATTTTAATCTTTCAATTAAATCAACTGCTGTTTGGTAGTATTTCCCTTCATAAGTTGTTGGACTTACCCATGCAGCAAAAAATTGCAAATCCACTCCGCCAATTTTCAATCTTGGAATATCTGTTTCAAACTTTGAATTGAAATTACCAATGTGATAATTTGGGTCTTCCATAAATATTCGTTCTAAAATATCGTTATGAAGATCAACCAATATTGAATTTGAATGAAGTGTTTCTAATACATTTTCAAAATTTTCGCCGCCATTTATTGTTGTGTTCAAAGTATCATTTACATAAGCAAATTTGGAAAAAATGATTGCAATATTTTTCTCGTTCGGTTTGGCAAGTTTTGAACTACTTCTATAATTTATTGATTGTAAATCTGTAAGTCCTCTTCCATTTGAGCCATCAAGTTGAATCATTTTTTTTGTGATGGAATGTTTTGAAGTACTGATAGTATAAAAGTAAATTCCAGCAGAACCCTTTGCGTCATATTTTATTTTGTAACTTCCCTTTTGCAAAGTAAATTCTTTTTGATCCATAACACGACCAAGAATATCATGTACACTGATACTTATTTTTTCAGATTCACCAATATTAAAAGTAATATTGGTTGATGGATTAAAGGGGTTTGGAAAATTTTGTTGAACTCTAAATGTATTTGGGAATTGTATCTTTTTAATAGAGGTTAAAGTAAAACTCCAATTTCCATAATAATCAGAAAAAAGTGTGTCTTTTTCATTTGAGTTTATATCTGTTATTTCAATTAATACATTTTCAAGATTTTCAGATGAAACAAAATCTTTTATGTTGCCAGAAAATGTTTGAGCACAAATTGAATTGACAAATAATGTTACAAGTATTATTAATAATTTCAGTTTAATCATTAAAATTCTTTTATATTTTTTAAAGACCACTAACTATTAGCGGAAATAATTAATTCGACGAATTCGCGATAAACTCCATCGCCACCTTTTCGTTTGCAAATATAATCTACAGATTTAAGAACAGAATCTACAGCATCGCATGGAGCAGCCGAAAACCCAACACCCCCAATAATTTCTAAATCATTTATATCATCACCTAAAAAAGCCACATTTTCTAAGGTTAATTTTTTCTCTTTGCAAATTTCGTTTAACCTTTCTAATTTATTCCATGTGTTAGTTATAACAAAATCCATTTTTAATCTTTTATTACGAACTTCTATTAATTCAGCACCATCTGTAGAAATAATTCCACACTCAAACCCAAATTCTTTTAATCGCCTTGTTGCAATTCCATCTTTTACATTAAATTTTTTCATTACTAATCCATCTTTAGTGTAATAAAGCCCACCATCTGTAAGAACTCCATCTACATCAGTAATTACTAATTTTATCTTTTTTAGTTTTTTTTCAATATTTTTCATTTTCGAGCTACTTTATTTAGAAATAATTGTATGGTAAAATAGTTTTTCTTTCCAAAACATTTAATATTTTTTTTCAATAAGCTATAGCATTTCTTGTTCAAAGTACTTATTTTTTGAACGCAATCAATTTACCACATACTAAAGTGTAATAATTTTGGAGAATATATTGAGTGTTAATTTATTGTTAAAAATTCAAAACCATTTGCCGTTATCACCTCTTTATATTTATTATTACAAGTTAAATTTTAGAAACTAACTAACTTATTTACTAACAAATCATAAGGAAACTTTATGATGAAGATTTACAAAACCTTAGTACTGTTGATGCTTCTAACATCAGCACTTTTTGCACAAACTTACACACTCTCTGGTGTTGTAAAAAGTAGCACAACTGGTGAAAACCTTGTTGGTGCTAACGTATATTTAAAAGGCACTACAATGGGTGCTGCAACAGATATTGATGGAAAATATTCAATTCCTTCTATAAAAGCTGGTGAATACACAGTTGTGTGTAGTTATATCGGTTTTGAAAAAGTTGAAGAGACAGTTAATATTTCAAATAATCTTGAATTAAATTTCTCTTTAAAAGACTACCAATTTTCTTTGAACGTAACAGTTCTTGCTGATCGTGCAAAAGAAAGAGAAACTCCAGTTGCATTTACAAATATTGATAAGAAAGAAATGGAAGAACAATTAGGTTCAAGAGACATTCCATTGGTTTTAAACACAACTCCTTCTGTTTATGCAACTGCTGGTGGTGGTGGTGCTGGCGATGCAAGAATAAATCTTCGTGGTTTTGACCAAAGAAATATTGCAATCATGATAAATGGTGTTCCTGTAAACGATATGGAAAATGGTTGGGTTTATTGGTCAAACTGGGATGGACTTGGCGATGCTACTTCATCAATTCAAATTCAAAGAGGTCTAAGTGCTGTTAACTTAGCAACTCCTTCTATTGGTGGAACTATGAACATCATTTCTGACCCAACTGCTCTTAAATTTGGCGTTAACTTCAAACAAGAATTTGGTAATGATGGTTTCCTAAAAACTAGTCTTGGGGCTAACTCTGGTAAAATTGGTAAATTTGCTGTAAGTGCTAATGTTGTTAAGAAAACTGGAAATGGACTTATTGATAAAACTTGGACAGATGCTTGGGCATACTATTTTGGTTTAAGTTATGAACTTAATGACAAAAACAGATTAGAATTATATGCACTTGGTGCTCCTCAACGTCATGGACAAAATCTTTACAGACAGAATGCTGCGACATATAGCCAAGATTTTGCAAGAGACGAACTTGGTTACTCTGCTGCTGATTTAGCGGCAAAGCCAGAATCTAAAAATGGAAGAAAATATAATGAAAACTGGAGTCCTGTAAGCTCTTCTTATACTGGTCAACAATGGTGGGATGGAGCAACTCATGACAGATATGATCCTAACTTCATTAGTGAAAGAGAAAATTACTTCCATAAACCAGTTGTAAACTTAAACTGGTATTCACAACTTTCTAATAAATTAAGTCTTTATACAACTGCTTATTGGTCTGGTGGACAGGGTGGTGGTACTGGAACTTACGGTAAACCAGTTTGGGATTATACTTCTGAACCTACTAGAATTGTTGACTACGATGCTACAATTGCAAAAAATGAAGCTTCATCAACTGGTTCAGCTGGTATTTTAATAAATAGTGTTAACAATCAATATACTTTTGGATTAATTTCTAAAGCTTATTATAAAGTTAGTGATAATTTAAAAACTTCATTTGGTGTTGACTGGAGAACAGCTGAAATTGATCACTTTAGAGAAGTAAGAGATCTTCTTGGTGGTGACTATTATGATTTTAGTGGCAATGAATTTGCTTCAACTTCACAAAAAAAATTAGGCGACAAATTAGATTATTATAATACTAACACAGTTGATTGGTTTGGAGCTTATGGTCAAGCTGAATATTCTAAAGACCTTATTTCATTATATGGTACTTTTGGATGGTCAATGATTAAATATTCTTATACAGATCACTTCCATAAAGATGCTAGTGGAAACGAAGTATTCAATGAATCAGATTGGATAAATGGATATCAAATTAAAGGTGGTGCTAGCTATCGTTTAACTACAACTAACAGTATTTATGCAAATGCTGGTTATGTAAGTAAAGTTCCTATATTTGACCAAGTTATTTATGATTATGATGGTTCAGCTGATCCAAGCCCACAAAATGAATCATTTACTTCTTTTGAAGTTGGTTCTAACAACAAATTCCTAAACAATAAACTTAATGTTAATGCTAATGTTTATTATACAACTTGGATGAATAGAGCTAATAGAGTTTCAATTCAAGATATTAATGGTAATGATGACTTAATTAACCTTGATGGTATTGATGCACGCCACATGGGTGTTGAGTTAGAATTAAATTACCAACCAATGTCTTTATTAAAACTTGATGGTATTTTCTCTTATGGTGATTGGGTTTATACGGATGATGTTTCTGGTACATACATTGATTATTCAAGTGGTAGTGCTGTTACAACTGATTACAACTATTATATTAAAGACTTAAAAGTTGGTGACCAACCACAAACTTCAATGATTTTTTCAGCTACTCTTTATCCTATTAAAGGATTATCATTCCAAGTTCTTTATAGCTTGTATTCAAACATGTATGCAAGTTGGTCTCCTACAAGCAGAACAGATGAAAATGATAGAGGACAAAGTTGGAAAGCTCCTAGCTATAGTGTTTTAGATTTACACTTTAGTTATTTATTACCTGTCAATTTGGGTGGAACTACATTTAGAGTCTTTGCTCATGCTTTCAACTTGCTTGATACAATTTATGTTCAAGATGCAACTGATAATAGCCCTTATAATGGCATTAAGAGTGCTCCAAGTCACTCTGCTCAAAGAGCTGAAGTGTATTTAGGAATTCCTCAATCATTTAACGCTGGCGTTTCTGTTTCATTTAACTAATAGTTAAAAATATCTTTTTTCAAAAAACCTCCGAAATTTGGAGGTTTTTTTTATTAATCCATTAGACCTTTCTCTCTTTTTTCATAAATTTGGGGAACAAATTTTTATAATAAGTATATCGGAAAGGATATATGAAGTGCTTAACAAAATATTATTTTTACTCCTCATTTCTACTAACTTATTTTCTCAAAATTTCTCTTTAAAAGGAACAATAACTAATAAAGAGAGTAACCAACCAGTACAAAATTGTAACATTATCATTCAAGAGTTAAAAACTGGAACAATAAGTAATTC
>Ga0100381_1004114_pt1 | contig 12365 bp, 9 predicted proteins | sample CryGeymeta201505_FD_80416 | JGI IMG/M metagenome (GOLD analysis project Ga0100381, IMG submission 80416) | Groundwater microbial communities from Crystal Geyser aquifers in Utah, USA - Crystal Geyser metaG 2015-05 | ecosystem: Environmental > Aquatic > Deep subsurface > Groundwater | place: USA...
TAGGATGGATTATGAGGGTGGGATGCTTTTCCAGTGAACGGATCGATGGGAGTGAACCGAAGCTGGTGTTCAAAAAGTTGTGCGCCGGGGGCGTCATGAGGGTCAGCGGGTAACGTTTCAGAAGTGAAGGGTCTTCTGAGACCTCGGCCGGGGGCGCATATTCGGGGAGCGGCGGGAGGCCGTGCTGTTTCATCCTCTCCGAATAGAACTCCAGTTTTCCGGATGGCGTGAAAAACCCGTTTCTAAAGGGGTTCCCGAACCTCTCCACGTTCAGACGGACAAAGCGTTTTTGTTTCAATGTCTGCAAATCAATCCCCTCTCGGAAAGGGGATTCCGGCTCAAGAAGACCCTCCGCAATCTGATCTTCGCTTCTCCGGAAGAAGGGATCATCAAAGCCGAATCTTTGGGACAAAAGAGAGAAGAGTTCGTGGTTGGACTTTGCCTCTCCCACAGGGGGGATGACGGGTTCGGCCCACTGCAGGTAACACTGGCCATAGCTTTTGTAGAGGTCGGCATGTTCCAGCGACGTGGTGGCCGGGAGCACGATGTCGGCATAATCCACGGTATCGGTATGCATCTGTTCGTGGACCACCGTGAAGAGGTCCTCCCTCATAAGCCCTTTGACCACAAGGCCCTGGTTGGGGACCACCGCGGCCGGGTTGGAATGATAGACAAAAAGACCCTGGACCGGAGGGTCGTCCAAATCCGTCAACGCACGGCCCAGGGAGATCATGTTGATCGTGCGGGGATTCCTGTCTCCGAGCAGGGATTCCCCCACCACCGCCTCCATGTTCAGCTCGAAGAAGGAGCCGGTCATCAGGGTGATCCCGCCCCCGCGTTTTTCAAAGGCGCCCACCAGAGCAGGGAGGCACGCCACGGTCCGTACGGCCATGCCGCCGCCGCTCTGTCTGGACATCCCCATGCCCAGACGGATGAAGGGGGCTTTGGCATGAGCGTACCTTCGCGCAAGGTCCTTGATATGCTCTTCAGGGACGCCGGTGATCTCCGAGACCCGTGCCGGCGGGTATGACTCCAGCTTTTTTTCGAGCCGGTCAAATCCGTAGGTCCATCTCTCGATGTAGTCCTTGTCGATCCATCGGTTCCGGGTTAGAAGATGCATGATCCCCAGGGCCAGGGCCGTGTCGGTCCCTGGTTTCAGGCGGATGTGGATGTCTGCGATTTTTGCCGTTTTATTTCGGTAGGGATCGATGACGATGAGGGTTGCCCCCTTGTGTCTTGCTTCTTTGATCAGCGGGAGGATATGCACGTTGGTGGAGGCCGCGTTGATCCCCCAGAGGAGGATGAGGTCCGAATCCACCATGCACTCGGGATCATGGCTGATCCCCCGGCCTATGGTATAGTCCCAGCCGGCTTCGGCCGTGGTGGAACAGATGGTCCGCATGAGACGGCTTGCGCCGAGACGGTGAAAAAAGGCATGGCCGGCATTGCGGTTGATCAGCCCCAGGGTCCCTCCGTAGGAAAAGGGGAGGACGGCCTCTGCGCCGAACCTTCGGATGATGCCGGTGAACCGCTCAAAGATCTCATTGAGGGCCTCTTCCCAGGAGATCGGCTGGAAGGCGCCTTCCCCTTTTTTGCCTATACGTTTAAGAGGGGTCTTGATGCGGAGGGGGGAATAGATCCTCTCGGGAAGGTAATGCATCTTCCCGCAGATGAATCCCCGGGTATAGGGATGTTCCGGGTTCCCGTCTACCGAGACCACGCGTCCTTGTTGTACCGTGACCAGGAGGCTGCAACAGTCCGGACAGTCGTGCGGGCAGACGGATAGATGTTTCTGTTCATCCATGATGATGGCCTGGCGTCATGGGGTGTTGAATGCAATCAATCATGAGCATGGATCAATCGTCTGATTTATTATCGCGCGTCAGGACGGAAAGATTGTGATATGCGTCACAATTGAATCACAATTTAATGCAGCAAAAACTTCCCGCCTATGAAAGCCGAGAGTCCCTGCTGAATTAAGGTTGGCCGCTATGGCAGCCGGGACATACAAAATGGCAGGTGAACCATGGCTCTTCGTGGGAGTAGTCCGGGATCATATCGAGGTACATCTGGGTTCCGCATATCCTGCACTTGAACAGGTTCAGCCTGAAATCCGAGGAGAGGCATGAGGCGTCCCCCGACTCATCCTGGATGGCGAGCCTGTAGCTTTTTACATTTTTATACTCGACATGAGAGCTGAGCATCTTGCGGATCTTTTCCATGACGTCGTTCGGCTTGGTCACGGATTTGATCAAGTAGTCCTCAGCGCCGAGCTTCATGGCCTTTTCAATCTCTTCGGGCTGTCCCTTGGCCGAGAAGACGATGATCGGGACCTTTGCGGTTTTGGGGTTGCTCTTCACAACCTGCAGGACCTTGAACCCGTCCACAACAGGCATCATGAGGTCAAGAAGGATCAGATCGAACTGATGATCGGATACGGCCTTGATGGCTTCCATCCCGTTTCTGGCGGTGACCACATCATACTTTTCAGTGACCAGTTTTGTCTTGTAGATATTGAGAATGATTTCAGAATCTTCCACCAGGAGGATCTTATTTTTCTGCATAGGCAGACTCCATAAAAAATTAGTTTATTCATACCTGAAAAATATGAAAAGACCCTTGATCTTCCGTTTATTTGCCTGGACTCTCGCCTAACTTACCCATCCCCTTGTTCAAAAATGGTGTGAACAGATCGATGGGGAGCGGAAACAGGATCGTGGAGTTGTTCTCCGATGCGATCTCGCTCAGGGTCTGCAGGTAGCGAAGCTGCAGGGCCATGGGATGAACTTCGATGATCTTGGATGCCTCGGCCAGCTTGGTTGCAGCCTGGTACTCGCCTTCCGCGTGGATGACCTTGGAACGCCTCTCCCGCTCCGCCTCGGCCTGTTTGGCCATGGCCCGCTGCATCTCCTGGGGAAGATCAATGTGCTTGACCTCCACCAGGGAGACCTTGATTCCCCAGGAGTCGGTCTGTTTGTCGATGACCTGCTGAAGTTCATGGTTGATCTTGTCCCTCGCAGAGAGGATCTCATCCAGTTCGGCCTGTCCCAGGATGCTGCGGAGCGTGGTCTGGGCAAGCTGGGAGGTGGCATAGAGGAAGTCCTCTACTTCGATGATCGCTTTTTCCGACTGGATTACGCGGAAATAAAGAACGGCATTCACTTTAATAGAGACGTTGTCCTTAGTAATGACGTCCTGGGGGTCGATATCCATGGCCACGGTCCGGAGGGAAACCTTGACCATCCGGTCGATGATCGGGATCAGGATAATGAGGCCCGGACCCTTGACCGAGAGAAAACGTCCCAGCCTGAAGACCACGGCCCTGTCATACTCCCGGATCACCTTGATGGCGGAGGAAAGGAAAAAGATCACTAATATAAGAATAGGTAGAATTTGTATCATAACGGTTCTCCTTTTATGGTTTAGCGTACCTTGCGCTTGACAATCAGGACGAGCCCTTGCATGCCGGTGACTTCCACATCCTCTCCTTTCTCAATCTTCGTTCCGCTCCTGGCTCTCCATATTTCACTGTGAAGGAAGACGGATCCCTCCGGGTCAATATCGGTTTCAGCCTTGCCCGTCAGCCCGATGAGACCCTCAGGACCGGAGGCCCTTTTTTTGCCATGAATCCCTACGGCCATGCCGACGACCCAAAGGAAAAACAGGGCCGTGACCGCGACCGTGGGGTAGATGACTGCTTTGGAGATCCTGAGGTAGGGTTCCGGTGATTCGATCAGGAGGAAGGAACCCAGGACCATGGAGATGACCCCGCCGATGGAGAGAATCCCGTGGCTCACCACCTTGATTTCGGCGATAAAAAGGATAATGGCAAAAATAATCAGGAGAAGTCCTGCATAATTGATCGGCAGGGACTGGAAGGCATAGAACGCCAGGATCAGGCAGATCCCTCCCACCACCCCGGGTAGAACGGCCCCCGGGCTCGTGAGTTCGAAAAAGAGCCCGTAGAATCCGAGGATCATGAGGATGTAGGCTACATTCGGGTTGGTGATGGTGTCCAGGATACGGTAACGGATCCCTTTGGGGAGTTCTTTGACCGGGATCCCCCTGGTCTGCAGGGCGACCTCTTTGCCGTCCACCATGACCTTCCGGCCGTCGGTCTGTTCAAGGAGGTCATTCAGGTCCTTTGCGATCAGGTCCACGACCTTGAGCTTGAGCGCCTCATCCGCCGTGATGGAGACACTCTCCCGTACCGCTTTTTCGGCCCATTCCTGGTTGCGCCCCCGTTCTTTTGCAATGGAACGGATATTGGCGGCGAAGTCGTTCGCAATCTTTCTGGCCATTTCCTCATCCATGGCTTGACCCCCGATATTAACCGGATGGGCGGCCCCGATGCGGGTCCCCGGGGACATAGCGGCCACATGCGCGGCAAGGGTGATGAAGACTCCGGCGGACGCGGCGCGTCCGCCGTTTGGAGCCACATAGACGATCACGGGGACCTTGGAGGTGAGAATCCCTTTGACGATCTTCTGCATGGATTCCGCAAGCCCTCCTGGCGTGTCCAGTTGGATAATGAGGCACTCCGCCTGATCGGATTCGGCCGTTTTAATGGATTTAAGGATGAAATCCATGGAGACCGGATTGATGACGCCGTCAATCTCGATCCGATAGGCTTGCTGATCAGAGGCGGAGCCGGACAAGAGAAAGCCTGAAACCCCTGAAACCAGGAAAAGAACAAAGAGAAATAAACGCTTCATGCAGGACTCCTTGTCTGAACCATTCGCCATCTTTATACTGCAAAAACAATGTTTTGTCTATTCTTATTCTGTTTCCGTCTTGACACTTCAAAAATATATGGTATTTTGAAAAGGTGAGGACCGGATTCTATGATCCATGGGCCGGGCAGTGATGTCAAGAATATTCATCAAGGGTCTTCGATTCCTTGGGTGAGGGGGGTTCTATGAGAGAAAAACGAATCGGTCTGGATCGAAGGAGCGGAGTCGACCGGAGAAGCGGGATCGAAAGAAGGACTTATGCCGTCGGCGGATACTACTCGCCCCAGCGGAAACTTTTGGATCGGAGGGGAGGGGAGAGGAGGCGGGAACATCGGAGGTCGGAATCCTCCATGGGAACCGTCTGAGCCGGCTGAAAAGGGATAGGACCGGTTACTGTGCCGTCATAAGATGGCGATTGGACTCCTTATGGGTGATCTAAAATGGGTTCTAATGCTATGACTCCGGGCATGAAAATCTCTTTCTCTTTTTGGACGAGTTTTAAAAAAATGCCGGCAATTTTGGGATTGAAATGGGTCCCGCTGCATTTCTTGATCTCCTCGACGGCTTCTTCGAAGCTTTTTTTCCTCTTGTAGCAGCGATCCGATGTCATGGCATCAAAACTGTCGGCAAGGATCAGGATGCCGGTTAAGTCATCAATCTCCTCCCCCTTGAGTCCGTCCGGGTATCCCTTGCCGTCCCAGCGTTCACTGTGGTGGCGGATGATTTCAACTTCACGCTCAAGGAACTTGATGGGGGAGAGAATGCTCGCGGCAATGGTGGGGTGGCGTGATATGCAGGCCCATTCCTCAGGCGTCAGCGGCTCTTCTTTATTCAGGTAGGCGAGATCGATGACGAGTTTCCCGATGTCGTGCAGCATGGAGGCCCTCTTGAGAATCTGGATCTCCTTTTCTTGAAGAGCCATCTCTTCAGCGATTCGAATGGCGTACCGGGTGACCCGTTCGGAGTGGCCTGCCGTATAAGGGTCTTTTTCTTCGATGGCCTTGGTCAATGAGCTGATCACGTACAGGCAGATTTCCTGTATCTCCTGAGCATGTTTCTCAAGCTTTAGGTTCTTGTCCCTCAGTTCCATAATCTTCTTTTCAAGGTGCTGAACCAGTTTCCGGCTGTACTCTTTGAGGTAGTGGGGCTCTTCGGCGGCGGATACATGTTCCCTCTTGCCGTGGAGAAAAGAGAGGATGAGTTCGGGAAATTTGCGGACGTCTATGGGCTTGGAGATGTAACCGTCGCATCCGGCGGCCAGGGATCGTTCCCTGTCTCCTTCCATGACCCTTGCCGTCAGGGCGATCACGGGGATCTGATTGAGTTCCGGAATAGCCTTGATCAGCGTGGCGGCCTCATACCCGTTGATGCCTGGAATCCCGATGTCCATGAGGACCAGATCGGGTTTTTCCTCCTGTGCGGCACGGATGGAACTCAGCCCGTCATCGGCTTCAACCACGATGTAATGGTTGGCCTCGAGAATCCTGCGGATCAGTTTTTTGTTCTCGATGTTGTCTTCTACATAGAGGATCTTGTAAGGCATAGGCTTTTTACCTCTTAGAAATAAATTTCATACGGTTTCGGTTGTTCCGGCATAGATCGAGGATAGGGGTAAAGTGAAATGAAAACGGCTCCCTTCTCGATATTGCGGGTCAACCCAAATCTTCCCTCCGCACAACTCCACAAGCTTCCTGGTGATGCTCAATCCCAGGCCCGAACCCTCAAGGTTTCTCGATGACCGGTCGATCTGCGTAAATTCATTGAAGATGTTCCGGATCTCCTCTTCCCTGATTCCGACTCCGGTGTCCGACACGGTGAATTGCAGGAACGCTTCGGATGCATGATTTTCAGGGAAGCCTCTCGAGACAGAGATGGAGATCTCGCCTCTGTGTGTAAATTTTACGGCATTTGAAATGAGGTTGAGGAGGATCTGGAGGATCTTGTCCTTGTCCGAATGGAAGGAGCTGATCCCCTCTTCCACGTCGGTCCGAAAAATGATGGGTTTGTCTGCAATCAGACTTTTCGCAACGGGATGCAGCTCTTCAAGAAGAAGATGGGCGTCTATGTTTTTCCTGTTCAAGGAGACCTTGCCGGTTTCAATCCTGGAGAGGTCCAGGAGGTCATTGATCAGATGGAGAAGATGCCTGCCGCTTCGGGCGATGGATTTCAGGTCTTCTTTCTGTTGGTCATTGACCGGTCCGTCGATTCCCATCAGGATGACGTCCGAGAATCCGATGACGGCATTCAGGGGCGTTCTCAGCTCATGACTGATGCTCGCCAGGAATTCAGTCTTCATCCGGTTGGCCTTGATGTTCTCTTCGTTGGATATCTTCAAGGCATCGCTGGTATGAAGCAGATCCCTGTTGGCGCGGTGAAGGTCCTCGATGGTCTTTCTCAGATTCTCGTTGGTGCGGAGGATTTCCTGGGTCCGGTCCTGCACCGTTCTTTCCAGAATCTGGTTGGTCTCCTTGAGGCGGTCTTCCAGTTCGACTCGTTTCGTGATGTCTGCAAAAATAAGCAGGGAGCCCTGAATGCCCTGATGTTCGTTCAGAAGCGGGACGCCTTTTATGGAGAAGATTTTATTTTCACCGGCCGGCAGGGAGACGATCAACCTTTCCTCCTCAACCACCCTGCCGGACAGGATTTCCTGAATCATTTCATGGATCCTCGTCTTCCGGAGGGCCTTGATCTCCCCGAGTTTCCATGTTCCGTTCTTTGAGTGCGCGGTTTCGTCCTGCAGCATCTCGCAGAGTGCGAAATTCCCGAAAGCCACCGCTCCATCCTGATCCACGGTCATGATCCCCGCAGGGGCGTTTGAGATGATCGAGTTATAGTAATCCTTGAGATTCCGGATCTGCTCAAAACTTTTCAATAACCGCTTGTCACGGTAATTCAGGGAGGATGCCATCCTGTTGAAGTTCATGGCCAGGAGTCCGATCTCGTCTTTTGAATGAACCGGGATCTTTTTTTCGAATAATCCGTCCGATATCTCTTTTGAGGCGTCCGTAATATCCCGAATAGGCTGTACCACCCATTTCTGCAGGAAGTGAATGATAGGGAAGCTGAGGAAAATGACGACCAGGGTAATCATCAGGAAGACGTTTTTGCGCATCACGTTGATTTTATCGTTCAGAAGATCCTTTGAAATGGCCACGGCGATGACAGCGGCCGGCGTACCCTGACGGGTTGGAACAGGCCGAAGGAGGGTCAAGATACGGTCGTATTCCTGAAAAGAAACAGCCGATGAGATGGCCCCTGTTTTCATGGCTTCTTTGCATTTTTTTTGCAGAAGAGCCGAGATATCAGGTGTTCCCCTGTCTGAAAGAAATGTTCCCTGCGCAGTGAGCAGGCCGACAGCCGTGATCCCTTCCTCGGTCTCATCCGACAGGATGTTCTGTTCAAGGTTTGTTCTCGACTGTTCTATAAGGGATAGTATTTTTCTTTGATTGGTGGATGATCCGGGTCCTTCCGCTGAGGAAGGGGGGGTGTTTTCAAGAAGCTGGTTCATGTGTTCTTCGAACTTGAGGAAGGCGCCGTATCTCTCGAAGATATGGTGAACACTCCTCTCCCCTTGCGACAAACATTCGGTTTTCAATTTCAGGGTCTGCTGATGGATGATGAAAAGGGCCAGGACGAACATCAGCAGCATCAGGGTCCACAAAACGACCCCGGTCATTTTAGTCAGGATACTCGTACTCCAGTGGGGTCCTGGCTCGCTGTAGGGGGTGCAAAGCGGATTCTTGGTGTTAAGTTCCATGTCCGGGCAACCAGAAGTACGAAAACGGCGTCTTGGAAATTATTTAATTCCGATTCTGTTTAAAAATAAAATAATCAGGCAGATGTTCGTCACGCCCGCAAATGTCAGCATGATTCCGACAAACCAGGGGACCCACCAGAGCGGCTCACTAAAATATAGTCCGGCCGCAAGGACCAGTCCTGCCATGATACGGAAGAGTCTTTCAGCCATGATCTGCCTCAAAATGTTTTATGGCCGGATATCGCTGACCAGTCTTAAGGTCTGGAATCATGAGGCGATGACCGGCCGGCTCCCATCCGGATCAGGATGGGTTCCAAAATTCTGATGTTTGTGACCCCCTCGAAAAGCAAGAGGGCGGCAATCCCCCATGAAAGCCAACGGGTGGACGGATCAAGAAACCGGCTGATCAGGATCAGAACACCCAGGATCATCCGCATGAGTCGCGCAGCCACAAAACCTCCGTTAAGAGCACGGGATGGCCCTATTATTCATGATGGTCGGAATAAGTCATTTTTTATTAAATGGAGTAAAACAAGGCTTTTAAATGATATTTCAAACCATTATTTTACTTTATATAAATTATAACAATCAATGCGGGAATCTTCAAGCATTTATGTGATATTCGCAAACTCTTTTAAAACATATCAAAATAAGCATCTTTCAAAGGAATTCCTGGAATCCTTTCTTTTAGTCATTCGTTCTGATAGAATAGGGGCCGATGATGACCCCGTTACACCAGGAAGTTCCGGACTTCCCCCGCGGTCCCGCGTAGCTTCACGGGGCGGGCAGGGTGGGGCGGGGGATGACAGGATGGATTTCCGTCGTCCGCATCGGTATGGCGCCGTATTTGTAAAAAGGGGAAATCGTGAGTTCAAAGGAACGCGTATCGTCACAAAACTTCTGTACTAAGCATGATCTCGAAGCGTTTGAGGACCAGAGGTTGGCTCCTTATGCCATAAAGAGCTTTTATGCCACGAGACAGCGCAATATCAGGTCGGAAGGAAGGATACACGATTACCGGACGGAGTTCCAACGGGACCGCGACCGGATCCTTCATTCCAGGGCATTCCGCAGATTAAAACATAAGACGCAGGTTTTTGTGGCCACCGAGGGGGATCACCAGAGAACACGGTTGACCCATACCCTGGAGGTCTCCCAGATGGCTCGGACACTCTGCCGCGCCCTCTCCCTCAATGAGGACCTTGCGGAGGCGATTGCCCTCGGGCACGACCTCGGGCATACACCCTTCGGACATATCGGGGAAGAGGTCCTGCATGGGATCATGTCCGGCCAGGATGATCTGGACGGGCTTCTTGATTTCATGACCTTGGGGAATCCGGGCGGATTCAAACATAATTGTCAGAGCCTTCGGGTCGTCGACCTCCTGGAGAAGCGGTATGAGGAGGATGGACTGAACCTCACCGATGAAACGCGTATCGGCATATTAAGGCACACCTCTCTGCCTGATGATATGACGTATCAGGCCTTCGAGTCGAAAAAATTCAGCGTGAAGGGCCCTCTGTTTTTAGAGGCACAGGTAGTCTCCATCGCCGACGAGGTCGCCCAGCAGGCCCACGATATGGAGGATGGTCTCCGCGCCGGTCTGGTCGATCTCGAGAAAATCGAGCGGCTCAGGATCATGAAGGAAATGATCCGGAAAATTCATCCCGACTATCATGCAACCCGCAGCCGGTTTCTCAAGCAGAATATGCTCGTGCGGGGGACCATTCATGTCCTACTGACCGATATTCTTGTGAATTCAGCAAAAAAGATCAAGGAGTGGGGGAGCCGGGAAGGGATCATCTCTTCCGAGCAGTTCTATCAGCGGCTGAATGATTTTCCGTCAGACCTGATTGAATTTTCCCGCAAGGGCAAGGGGCTTTTTCAGGAACTCAAGGAGTTTGTCTACCGGGAGATTATCAACAGCTATGAGGTGAACATCATGGACGGCCGGGCGATCCATTTCATCCGGAATCTTTACAAGGCCTATTATAATAACCCCAGACAGCTCCAGGACTGGGTCCTCCTGAGGTATGCCCATGGCAGGCGTGAGGCCTATCTTCGAGACATCCCCCTGAAGGAGGTGGGACGAAAGATTCATAAACTTCAGGATGATCCGGTCTTCCTCAGGCTGATCTCGGATCATATCGCAGGGATGACGGACAAGTTTGCCATGGACGAGTATCGAAAACTCTATCTTCCATGATTCGGTGAATTTAAAGAAAATGGCACAAGGCGAGGTTTTTCATGTCGGATTCCGGAGTTTATAGGTCCGGGTATGCGGCCTTGATCGGTCGTCCTAACGTGGGGAAGTCGACCCTGATGAACCGTATGCTGGGTGAGAAACTCTCCATTGTGACGGAGAAACCCCAGACGACCCGCAACAGGATCCTGGGGATCAAAACCACCGAACGTTTTCAGGCCCTCTTCCTGGACACGCCCGGTATCCATACTGTAAAACACCGGCTGAACGAGATCATGCTGAAGGCCGCCCTTTCAGCCCTTGAGGACGCGGATCTGATTTTGTTTTTAGTGGAACCTGTCTTAGAAGTCAATGAGGAGGATCAGTGGATATGCCATAAGCTGGAAAAGGTCAAAACACCGGTCATCCTGATTATCAACAAGATAGACACCATCAGACCCGAAAACCTTCTTCCCCTGATCCGGGAGTACGGCAGTCTCCTGACATTTAAAGAGGTCATCCCTGTTTCGGCCTTGACCGGGGAGGGCGTTCCCGATCTTGAGGTTCTGATCCCTTCATTTCTCCCTGAGGGGCCGCGCTACTACCCTGAGGAAAATTTAACCGATCTCTCCGAGAGGTTTATGATTTCGGAAATGATCCGGGAAAAGATCATCCAGCAGACGCAAAAGGAGATCCCTTATGCTGCAGCCGTGGTTGTTGAGGCCGTGAGAAAGAGGGAAGGGGCGGATCTGGTTGATGTGGAGGCTGTCATCTACATAGAGAAGGAGTCTCAGAAAGGGATTCTCATCGGGAAGCACGGGAAGAGGCTCAAGGAGATCGGCGTCATGGTTCGTCCGGAGATCGAGGGGCTCTTGAATTCCAGGGTCTATCTTAAACTCTGGGTCAAGGTACGTAAGGGTTGGCGGGACCATTCCGGTATGCTGAAGGAAATGGGATTTGATATATCATTGCATAATTAAATGGGAGAAGAACCGAAATTAATTAAGTGGAGTTATTTTCAGCGTAGAGGTATATAGGGTATGCCGCTTTATTCCACCGAAGCTGTTGTGCTCCGTAAGATTGACTACCGGGAATCCGACCAGATCATGACCTTCCTTACGCCGGATTACGGCAGGATCTCAGGATTGGTCAGGGGGGCAAAAAGAATACGAAGCCGCTTCGGAGCCGCCCTTGAAATGCTGACCTACGGGAGACTCATCTATTTTGACCGGCAGGGTAAGAACCTGGTTTCCATCAATCACTTCGATATCCTGAAGTCTTTTCAACGGATCCGGGAGGACCTGATCCGGTCCGCTTCCTGCCAGTATATGGCCGAACTGATCATGGGATTGATCCCGGAAAGGGAGTCAGCAACGGAGGTCTTTAAGCTTTTGGTCCGGAGCATGGAAGGGATGTCCGCCACTCGCGACCCTGATGCCGTCCTCAGGATCTTTGAGATCAAGTTCCTCAGCCTGATCGGATTCTCACCGAGGATGGATGCCTGTGTTTTTTGCGGAAGCTCGAAAGGGCATTTTGGGTTTTCCATCAAAGACGGCGGGCTTGTCTGCTCTTCCTGCCGAGGGCGTGCAGCAGAAACCGATCCCGTACCGGAAGGGATCCTTTTTTTCTGGAAACAGGCATCGGCCATGGATCTTACGAAAATGGATCGTGTCCGGCTGCAGAGAAGGTTGAA
>Ga0100381_1004116_pt1 | contig 12365 bp, 11 predicted proteins | sample CryGeymeta201505_FD_80416 | JGI IMG/M metagenome (GOLD analysis project Ga0100381, IMG submission 80416) | Groundwater microbial communities from Crystal Geyser aquifers in Utah, USA - Crystal Geyser metaG 2015-05 | ecosystem: Environmental > Aquatic > Deep subsurface > Groundwater | place: USA...
GAATTTGACTTTCATGGATTTATAAGAGTATATAAAGTAGATCTTGTTCTATTTGATAGTAAAAGAGGGAATGTGTGCAAATGAATGACTGTTTATAACTGCGGAGAATAGGAATCTATCATTAGCAAGAGTGCTATAATCAATACAAAATATTTCAATTGATAGCGGGCAGATGGATCCTCACTTCATTTATCTCAATTGGTCACCGGCTCATAGGAACCCCAACCTCACCTTTAAAAACGATCAGTGTGGCACTGTCCAGGTGAACACCTCGGTAGGCGTCTACAAAAACAATTACTCCGATCATATCATGGACAAGCATCATATCTACTACTGGGAAATCAAAATTCTCAAAGGAACTTACTTCAAAATAGGAATCATCAAGCACTCAGAAATTGGCAATGTCAAAAAAGCATTCTCTGACATCAAAGATGGATATGCATTCTACTCAGCTGGAAAACTTCGCAACGGTTCCAACAAAGATGGCCAAGATTTCTTGAAAGGATATGGCCCTGGAGACATCATTAAGGTCCGCTTTGATCCCAAAGTAGGCCAGTTGGAGTTTGGAATCAATGATGAGCCTATGGAGAAGGCATTTAGTTCCCCCTAATTCAAGAAAGGAGGCTATGTGGCAGCAGTAGGAGCCCTGATGGAGGACAGCCGATACAGTTTGACTCTTCCCGATTTGTAGGACTGATTTGGCATAACATTAACTATAAGAATAATCATTATCAAGCAAGCTCAGGCTCTTCTTTCGGCATTATCTTAATTAAAACCTCTTCCAAATTTTTGTATAGCTCTAAAGCTGCATTACATAGTTCATCGTTTTATCCTTGTCTTTTTCTTTCGCTGTACTTTTTGAGCCTCTACTGCCTAAATACTGTCATGAATTATTCTATCAGTTTATCATATTTAGCAAGTCTTTCCTCCTGGTTCAAGTCAACTCGAGCCATGGGCTTGAACGTTTTGATTTTAATCAGATCATCCCTAAATCAAGGTTTGAATACTTAAAAATGAGGACAATTCTGTTGATATTGTTCATGCAGGTCGTAACATATATTGAATGCTTACTGGTCTTCATAAGCTAACAGAGATAGCCTGTCAGGGTGGCCCCATTTTCAATGGTCAAGTTTTGTTTGAAAATAGGAGTTGTTAGGATTGTGGTTACACATTCGCTCATGATGATCTGGTTTGACCTGAGTGGTAAATTGAGTACTTTGATATCAACTCAAGAGCAAGTGGAATTTTACCTTGTTTCCAATAGTTGATGATTGGCTTTATGGCATTGTTCTTATCCCTGATCACTGATTAAAATTTACTCTTTTACTTCAAAATTTAGCTGATCAGTTCAACCTGCCTCAGCTTTTATTTCTGAGCTCCATCGGCCACGAAGGTCGATATATTGAGATTGAGAGAGTTTTCAAGGTTGTCATACTACATTGTGTTATTATTCTCATGCTCTTAAAATGTTTGTTTAAGTCTGGCTTGAATCTACCTTTATCTTTATTGCCGCTCTTGATACAACCTTTCTTGCTATTTCCTATCCTCTTCTTATTTCCTTATTCTTTCTTGCTCCCGTCTCTCCTTCTACTACTTTTCTTTCAGTAATTTTTAGAGCAGCTTCCTCTCTCTTTCTTGCTCTCGCTCAATCTATAATTATTTCTGCCTTTTTTCCTCCTCCTGCTTGCGTTTCAACATCTATTCCTTCTTTCTCTCCATCTCCAACCTTCTCTTCTCCTGCTGCTCCTCTTTCCTGTAATCAACATTTTATCGAGGCTTATCTTCGATTTTGTTGACCTGTTGAACAGCCATTCCCACAATATTCTGCAGTTAGTTTACGTTGAAGTCATTCTTGCTATATTTACTGCCAATCTTTGGAAGCATCAGTGAGCTTTGACCTTCAGATACTCTTGAGCTATTCTTTATCTTCTGTTTAACGTCCCACACCCATAGACTCAGATGACCTGCTGAAAAAGCAATGCCCATTAGAGCTTCTTGTATCATAGCGATATCTTGAACTCCTTTCCAATTAGTTTCGACCTGCTCGACTAGAATACCTCCTTTGTACATGTTCCAGCTCTTGAGAAGATCATTTGCAGCAGTGTAAAGAATTCTCCCATCATCACTAAAAGTGATTGAGGTGATCGGCATTGAAACGAGGTCTGTTGAGCTAGCAAAGCCGAAGCATTTGTCTTCGCATCTGAAATACTTAGCAGTTTTGTCAGCACTACAAGTGGCGAACATACAGTCTTCAGGATTGAATTTCACTTTCAGCACAGGTCCGCTATGCTAGTTGGATGTATAAATAGCCTTTTCACCCATTCGAAGCTCCCACAATTTGGCATGACTATCTTATGCACCACTTAGCAGCAAATTGCCATCAGGGCTTACAGCAAGGGAGTTTATATGTCCTTTGTGACCCTTGAGAGTAGCTGAACAGTTCTTATCTCGAATGTCCCACAGTTTTATCATGGTATCGTAGCTTCCACTGACGAGCTTAGAAGGATCTTCAGGGTATATTCCAAAGCAGTTGACTGGGGCAGAATGGCCTCTCAAAGGAACAGCAGCTACATTAGAAAGGTTGTACCTTTAGCGGTTTCCATGTCCCAAACGTTAATGATTCCTCGATTTGTCCCCGAGTATATTTCTTTTTCGGTTGAGCTGAGTGAAACAGCTGTAACTTCTGTGGGTACATTATGATTAGTCTGACTGCCATAACTCTAAGATATAGGTTGGTGGTACTGCTATTTCTTCATCGCTTTAGAAAGTATACAGCCTGACATTGTTATGCGAATCTCCTACTACAAAGTAAGTCTGCAAAAAAGAACCGATATGCGTAGCATTTACCTTAGCTCCTCCCAAATTAAACTCACCTGCATCAAAAAAATAATACGTAGCTTGAACGCTCTCTTCCTCATTGAAAGTTTAACTATATTTCAAATATACAGAAAATCAACACTAAATATCATTTCTTCATTGACACCATTCTTGGAATTTCCATCTTGTAGGACATCAACCCTCGAGCCATCTTGTTTATGTTCGATAAATATTAATTGACCTGTAAATGTTACCGATTACCATAGTTCATAGACTTTCCTCTCAAACCATGAGAGCCAGAGCTGATAGTCGATGATCCGTATCCTTTGGTAGTCTTGTAGTGAAAGGGCTGATTGAGTGATGTGTACTAAGCACCTAAGGGCCTTTTTTTGTAATCTCCCATAAAATCAAATACGGCCTTTTTGTCCTTGAAAGTATTGTAGTCAAGAGTAGTAGTTTATTATTCTTTGAATTACTTAAAAACAGGATTGTCCTTTCTCAGTTAAAGTTCGTATTTTTTAAGTTCATTTTGGAAGCCGTAGTTGGGGCAAACAACAGCTCTTTTACTTCGGACATAACCAAGAGCATGCTGAAAAGACATGTGGTGGGCTCTCATCAGGTATACAAGTACTAGAGTAGTTGACTACATCAAAGGAATTTTACTCTCGAAATGCCAGCCGCACAGTGCACAAGAACGTTTCCTCTTTTTAAAGATTAATCGATGAATCGGAATCCTTCTTCGAAGTGCTGAGCCATTTTGTAGGTGGGAATATCAAAAGCATGGATTATTTTATGATTTATGTCATGTTGCTTTGTGTAACTAACATCTAGCATGGCTGCGCTTGTCAACACTACATCTTATCTTGTTTACCATTCTTTATGTTCTTTGACCTAAGGAGGGAGACATTGGAGGCTGCAGTATAGTCTCCTAGCCATAGCTCGTTTCCGTCTTTTGTTCTATGGACCATGTTCATAGCCTGGTAGCTACGAAAGCCCTTCCCACTCATCATCTGTTCTAAGAAATATATTATATCATTTTAAACTGACTAGCAAAACTATTTCATCATCAAGTGTCATTCCCTTGGCTGAGACATCTTAAATTTGACAGGGCGAGGGTGCTCAAAAGAAGATGGCTTATCAGCCAAAGCATCTTCATCTTCAGGCTCTCTCTGCTGAGTCAAACGTTTCGGGATAGGAGACTTTGATCGATCATCGTAGCGCTTAATATTGGGTTAGTATTTATCAGCTATCCTTTCGCTCCTGATGTTGGAGGTTGAAAGACCTACTCGACTTGTAGAAATGCTCGAGTTGTTCGAAATCGTAGAGGGGAGCTATCTGTTGATGTTCGAGTATGGTGCTGAAGGCTGATAGCCCATTGAAGTGTAAGTGAGATTACTTCTAAGACCTGGTCTTTCACTCATTTGCTGATGAAGATGCTTGACCATTTTTTACTAGTCTTCAACTTTTTTCTGGAGAAGCTACAGTTGATCCTGGAGTCCTTGTATTTTTTTTTCTTTGTCAGAATTTTTATATTTCAGATCATCATTTTCTCTGCTCAAATCTATTTATTTTTTTCGGACCTACCTGAGTTCGCTTTCTTGTTCCTTAATGACTTCGACCCTTTAATGAAGCTTTTCCTTTTGCCTTCCAATCTTTTCAGTTAATTATGTGTTATTGTGCAAGAGTCTCGAAATTTATCCCTAGAGTTATGTGATCTTAGTCTCCAGCTTTACGATTTGTTTTTTCTGATCATTATTCTGGCTTTCAAGAGTGGAAATTTGACTGCTTATAGTTTCTTTATTCTGAACAGTAGAGTTGATAATTGTCTTCTTATCCTCAATCTAGCTCATCATTGAACTCAATTTGCAATCCAGTTAGGCAATTTTCTTCTCGTTTTGACGTCTCGCCTCAGAAAGCTCTTTGTTTTATGACTTGACCATTTCATACTCCTTTAGATACCTGTTCAAATCTTGCTAAAGTCTCTCTATTTTCAATTTTTGTTATCTTTCATTGGCCTCAAAGTTAACAACTTTGTCTCTAGCATCCGACAGCTTTCTTTCGAGTTCATCACGATTTCGAGTCAAGGTTTATATTTTTTCGTTGAGTTTGTGCTTGAGCTCTTTAAGTTCAAGCTAGCTTTCTTTTTTAATTTTGTTGGTCTAGTTAATTCTTTTTTATTATAGTTCGTTGATTCTTCTCTTCTCTTCAATTGAGTAATGCTCGTACTTCTTCTCCTCCTCTCTTTTGGAAGCATTAAGCTGAGCTGACAAATCGTGGAGCTCATGCATTCTTTGATTCAAGGCATTCTCCATATTAGACATAGCTCTTTTGTTTTATTTTAGCTCATCCTGGGCCACTATGAGCTTGTTTGCCAAAAAATTCTTGACATCTTCATCATTTGCCATTTTGAAGTAAAGGTATAAATGAACTGATTACTTATACCTGTTCGACTCCAGCACAGAAAGAATCCCCTCCCCTCCTTTTTTGATCTCCAAAAGCAAATGATTGTTCTTTTCTCCTTGATAGTCGGGTCCTTCGAGACATTATCTGAAACAATTTTCCAGCATTTATGGAAACCCGGCATAGCTTACTTTGAGTTTTTGTTCGTTTTTGAGACCTAAGAACTCGCTTTCACGCATGTAAAATTGCCAAAGGAAGGTTCTAAATTTAAATAATGCTTACGGTTTGAGGTCGTCTGTAATGAGGATAGATAGAGTTGATATACCCTTCTAGACCTTTGACTGAATTTGAACTCTCATTGTTTGCTAAAACTCTTCGCGATCAAATTGTTTGATTCGTAGAAGCATCAGTTCATTGAAAAGATACTTATCTTCTGCTACATAGGCGTTTGATCTAACTGTGGGCTTCTCTGATCGTTCGGGATCATAGTAAACCCTTGAGCTTTGGGATTGATAATAAGATAACTCACTTTTCTCGTATTTTGGTTAAATTTTAGGCTCATACCTTTCATCCTGTTTGATTTCGTACTTGCTCCCCTGCCTAGACTCGTTTCTTTGAGATGGGGCATGGTCTTTCTCACGCTCCCAGCTGCTTTTGGTCGGTGTGTTGTCGTGTAAATCTCTTCTGAGTTGACCCTTATAATTGTGCATTTAAATTATACAGTTATGTGATTTGGTTGATTCTAATATTTTATTCAACAATGACGTAAGAAACAGTCTACACCTGGGAGGAAGTCAGCAAGCATGACTCCGATTAAGACCTATGGATCGTCATCAATGATAAAGTCTACGATGTCACCAAGTATCAGCTCGAACATCCTGGTGGGCCGATCGTTCTTATGAATAGAGCTGGCAAACATGCTTCTCAAGCTTTCTAGCAAGCTGCTCACTCAAAGAATGCTATTGACACCGTTATGCCAAGATACAAAATTGGAAAAATAGATTCCAACTCAATCATGCTAGAAACTCAAAAAGAACAACCCGCCACTAGTCCTGGTGTGTTGATTACAGTCGTTGTAGTTGTCCTCATTCTGGCCACTGTGTATGCTCTTGCATCCTGATCTATATAGGCTCTTCTTTTTAGTTATCTTTATCAATATAGTCATTTCATCACATAATATCGTTATGGAGCCAGTCGAGCAATCAGAAAGCTGTATAGAAGAGGAAATGCCTCAGGAACAGATTCAAGTGGGGTATGGAAGAGCTTATAATGACTTATCGGAAGAGGGCTACTACAAATATGCCACAGTAGCAGAAGTGAGATCATTCGAAAGAGCCTCTGAGGCTTATAACAAGGATATCATGGAAAAGAGGCCTTTGCTATTTAGTCAAGATCAGTTCCTCGAACCTTCTTATATTCACTTTGTCAGCGAAAAATCAAGAAATTATTTCAAAAAAGAAAAAATAGAGGAAGATGCTCCAAAAGTTATTGATATAACTGAAGAGGGTGTTCACTTGAAGATACCTGTTTCCAACATCAAGCGATAAAATACACTAATTTTGCAAGTCAAAAATTTGAAGCGGAAGACGTCGATCGAGTTACTAAATATTGTAGTTGAAAAATAGGAAGAGCATGTCAGATACAAATACATCATGACTTTGAACGAGATCAACCTTTGCATTCGAATATTGGTGAAGCTCAATACATAGTTCAAGGTGTGGAAATAAATTGACGTTCCTCTGACCGAAAATAGATTCAAACTGCAAATTCATGAGTACAACAATGAGCAAACGGATATCAAAGTGAATGACTTTCACTTCCACCTTATCCTCAAGATGCCCTTTCATGACCAGACCAATTACTACTTCAAGCACTAGGGGAAATGTACTATCGAGAAAATATAGTTTATCAGCAACTCTGAGGAAAAGATAGCTCCAGTAAGTGAGTCAAATTGCTCCAGATAATGTCAACTCATCTGAATTCATGTATTTTCTTTCTGTTGATTTTCTCCTATATTTTTTAAAAATAATATCTACTAATTGCAACTTTCAAACTTCTTGTTAAATAAATGTAGCTTTCTTTTGTAGTCAGGCACTGAAGCTGTTTAGGGTAGAGTTAACAGCATTTTTGGGCAGTTTTGCTGAATAGGATGGTGAACAGATGAAGATTAAATGATGTTAGATTAATATATTTAAGCTATGAATCCGGCCTCTGAGAAAGAAGATGAGACAAAGACTGTCAAATACATCAATAGAAGTGATAAAGAGTACCTGTCGATCTATTCAGCTAAATCTCAGACTCTGAAAGTTCAACTGCCAAACAGTATGAAGAGGAGTTACTTTACGCACATCAAATCCTTCATAGCTCCAAATCCAGTTCTAAACAAAACAAAGGCCCCCACCCAAATTGTAAGATAGCTGTTGTCTAAACTCTTCAAAATTATGGACCACAGAACTCCCAAAACCATTACAATCATGTTCAACCTATTAGGAATCGTCACAAAAAGGGAAAGTCTATGGATCTTGAATAGCTCATAACCAGCTCAAGATAAAATAAAAAATAGGGGATCCGGAACGAGAATTCAAAACAAAGAGTCAGGCACTCCAAGGATATCAGCTATGATTTGAGATAGCGCCAGGCAATAAGTGAAATGAAGCAGTATCCTAGCCATCACAAAAAGCAGCCATATAAGCACATCCAATAGACGAATCTCTTTGCCAAAAAGAAAAAATCAAAAAGCATGAACTCGAATTAAAATAAGTAAGCGAAAAAATAAATAAGAAAAATTATTGAAGAGATCTCAGTATTAAACAGACCCAAGCGCAAAGAGAATAATAGGTAGACCCAAAGAAGTAAGCACTTACCGGCAACGGCCAGCAATTCAAAACAGCTCAAAAATTACGGCAGAAGTTAGGAGTTATTTTTGAAGCCGAGGCAAAAGAAGAGCAAGAGCAGACAGGTATATAAGCACCACAGTGAGGAATTCAGGTAGGCCTCATTTTCAATGCCAATGACTTCAAAGATAATTAATTTATTCTCTAGCAATTCTTCAGTGTACAGCAGTCACAGATAGCTGGAGTCGTATCAAGATAGTGCTTCTTTTGTCATCCACACAGAGCAATCCTGTTAGTAAATTGATTAAATAAGGTAATACGAAAATACTATTTTGAGGAAAAAAAGTAGTGAAAAGCTTAGAAGTCTCAGAAAAAATAATCCAATCCATGACATCATCGAATAAAATGAGGAATAAAAGCATGAGTCTACTGAAGGCCTTCTTCAGCAATACATCCAAAGGTTTAATATATACGAGCAGTAGCAACAATAATTTTCCAATTAAATACTACGAAAACTGAAAGGTCAACAACCAACAAAAAGATAGCCTGTAAACTATGAGCATCTGTTCGTGCCTGAAATAGATGAAATGAAAGATATTCTTCTAAGTGAATCGATCAAGCTTGACAACTCTGAACTTGTCGATACAGAGACAGTAAAAAGACAAGAATAATAGCTTGGCTAGCTGAATAACCTGATCAAAGAACTATAAAATAAAGGAAGCTCCATTCACAAAGATTAAAAATAAATTCTGTTTGGCAAAATCAAAGGCATCATTGAAAAGTCTACCAACAGCTCACCTAAGTATAACTCCTAGTCATTGAAGCATGAAGAGGCTGAGAAATATGTCCATTAGCTGACAAATAGCGAATTGAAGGAATCTTTCAATTTTGAAGAAAACATGTCTCATCTTAACCTTGAACTGATCGATAAAGCTTTGAGATAAAGAGAGGCATATCTAATCGATCGAAAAGAAAGAGAGATGTAAAAACTAGAGGAAATGTTTGATAATAATTATGAAGACTTCACCTGCTAAAAGTAAAAAATAGCCAAATGGATCGACCATTAAATAAAGTCAGTGGTTCATACTCGTCATCAGCTCTGGAAGGGCTTCAATATTGCCAAGCACATACTTTAAAGCAGTGATTCCAATCCGAGCACTCACAAGAAGGGATAAATGATGAAATGTCTCAGCTAAAAGTACTTGAATAAAATCAAGAAAAGTCATCATAAAAAGAAAGAAACGAACATTGAGAATAACAAGAAAATTAAAGCTTAATTTTTTGAGAAATAAGGTGAACATGAATTGAAATAAGGAAGAGTAACTTCTCATGATCAAACAACTGTGACTGAAAATAATGTAAAAGGAATTAATCTTAAACATGAAGAAGATTAAGACCAGCTTCTCCTATCTTAGGAAAAATCCAAAAGAGTAGAACACTGTGAGAGTAAATAGTAGAGCTAAGAAAGTTAAAGCGATTCTGGTGAAGATTATGAATATGATCGCAATAATATTCTAAATAAACCGATTGAATTTCGATAGCCTGATCAGCAGGCTGAGGATACTCCTGTCAACATTTATGGATCGATCGGTTTAAATATAAAGGAAGTCTAGTGCGATATTGAATAAGAAAACTCTTATGATCTGGAGGAATTATAACAGTTGACAAAGGAAACTGAAATAGTGAAAGAGGACTCACTGAATATTCCCCCAACTTTGACAGTCGACGACAAAGAGGATATTTATGAATTCATCTTTCTTGACCTGTGCGTCGAACTCACAGACTAGTACTCTATCGACTCAAAGGTCATCAAAAAAATATTTTCCTTCATCAAAACTATGAATGAGCAATCAAAAAAACAAAAAGGTTTCAAAACTAATACGACCGCAGTCAAAGAGTATCTATTCGAGTTTGTATCATTCCTCAAAGGTAATTTATATAAAACTTAGACAATCAACCTCTCCTATAGGATGTTTATAAGAATCTTGATAAACCTTTGGGACCAACTGCCATCGACATATTAAAATATATGCATCCGTATGATGAAGAGCCACCTGAAGACGATTCCAGCTAAACTGTTTTCATTCTTGACATCAAGTTGTTTGAACAGTTTTAAAGTGAATTTTTGAATAAAAAGGTGGTCTTTGAAAAATATTATGAAGACGAAGAAAAATAAAAAAAACGTAGGGCCTTCCTGAAAAATGCCATTCATATTCACAATAAGGCTATTTTTGATGCACTCAATGAAACTCTTGACAAAGAGAGGCCGTATGGAGTTTGGGGATAACCTTTCTCTTGGAAAAAAACTGCTAAATTTTTCCATGAAAGAAACCAAGCTTCAAAAAATGTATGTATTTTATCATTTAGAATGTATTGCTAAGAAGCTCTCAGAAGACGATTGAATACGGAGCATTTATGTGTGGATTTATGGTTGACAAAGAAGACTGCAATTTGAGAGGAAACCCTAACATTTCTGAGGCCTATATTGAACAAATAAGAGACGACCGTCTTTCACGTATGTTAGCAAATGATGTAAGCATATATTGATTCAGCTTTAAGAAGGAGAAGACAAGATGCTATTCATTGACGATGAGGAAACTGAAATTTTGGTAGAGGTTGGACACTTAATCTATCAAAGTTTACTCCAGGAGCTGTACCGCGATTTATCTCAGCTGATATGAATATTTTAATAATCATGGCACTGGTCCATATCAATCAATACTCCATGTTCCCTATTTGGTTTTCCATGTCTTCAATTTTATTCTCAAGCATTATCATCTTCTTTCGCAAATTATCTTGATCCTCACTGAGATAATTGGCGTCTTTTTACACTCTTGAAAACAGGGCCTCGTTGTAAGTCACTTGCTTGTCCACAGTCTATTCGTATTTCGTGAGATCCTTCTCGTATATTTCTTTCAAATCGTCAAGATTTCTATCGATCGATTAGTAAGCTTGCTTGTTCTATAGCTTGATATCATCGAATAGCTTCATGTTGGCAGTGATTTCTTCATTGACAGTCTTGAAGTAGTTCTCTATTTTTTACACCCGCGATCTTATATGCTCTCCCCCTGTCTGTTCCATTATTGTTATGATTATTATAAAATCAAGAGCCATATAGATCATTCATTCTGAACATCTTCAAGGTACTCCTGATCAGGTTTTTCAAGGACTTATAACAAATGCCCAATATCTTCGCTGGTAATGAATGGTATTATTTGTTCAAAAAGATGATTGATAGAATTTCTGAGGAATTGAGGAGACTTTGTCAACAAACTAATGAAAATATCTACTAGAACGTGAATTGGCTTGTTCTTCTCTTCCTAAGCGTTTAGTTTGCGCTTCTTTTTGGGCTGTAATCCTTCGCTTTGTGATAGGAAATTCTTCTTGATATCCGCAAAAGCCATCTTGATGTCAAGATAAATTTCAACTTCCTAGGGATGGATCAACAAGTAGGATCCAACACTCACCATGAAATTCAGGTAGGCTACAACAAGAGGGTGCTGCTATTATTTTGCTTATTTGAAATGCTTTCTGATATCCTTAATAGCTTCTAAAAGTTCTCCCTCAAATTATCCGAGCTCGATATGCTCAAAGTTAATCTTGAGCAGAATGAGAGATTGTTTCTGAAGCAACTGTTGTTTCTTTTTATGGCTTTCGGGTAGTAGACTATTGAAGAGTCGGCTCAGAGTTTGCAGATGCTTATCATCTTTATCAGCAGCATGCTCACGGACAAATATTTCAATAACTTGGGCAATCGACTCAGCTTTCAACTTTTTATGGAGAGCAGAGACAAATAATTCTAGTTAGTTGAGAGGAAATAACTTGTCTTCTTCTTAAGTTTCCAGTTAATCTCCAGGTTTATTGCAAAGCTCAAGCAGTTCATTGAGATATCTTTCAGGTTCAACCATTTCGAGAAGAGGGAACAGAGGGTGTTTGATATTCATATTTGCTAAGTTGACTTTGTCCTTGTGAAGTGTCTCCAATATTTCAAATGCCATATCAGGGTCATTGTCAAAAGAAATGGTGATATTTTAAGCCTGGCGTCTGATGTATTTGTTCTGAACTTTGAGCTGAGAAAGCCATCCTTCTATAATACTGGAATTAAGTATATTCCACATGTTGTCTTTTGTGATTGTAGTGCTGCTGAGGTATGACTCCAGAATTTGAAGGATATAGTAAATTAGCTTAAAGTCAACATTTTCTTCCTCACCAACAAATGCTGTTGATAGCTTTTCCTTTAAGTACTGTTGACTCCAATCAAATCTTTCGGCTAGCTGGCTTCCCAGATGGCCTAAGCAGATAGATCTTTTTGGA
>Ga0100381_1004122_pt1 | contig 12350 bp, 6 predicted proteins | sample CryGeymeta201505_FD_80416 | JGI IMG/M metagenome (GOLD analysis project Ga0100381, IMG submission 80416) | Groundwater microbial communities from Crystal Geyser aquifers in Utah, USA - Crystal Geyser metaG 2015-05 | ecosystem: Environmental > Aquatic > Deep subsurface > Groundwater | place: USA...
AAAACAAATGGTACATAAATTTATTCAAGATATTCCCACTTCTGCCGTACTTGTTGGAAGTTATGAGCTAAGGTAACTTCAAGTAGATGATTTAAGAGATGGCCGCTAAAAACAGAGAAACCTACAGAAAGGCAAGAAAGCCTATTCTGGGGATGATCATCCTCCAGCTAAACTACAGTGAGTTCAAATAATTCAGAGACACGTACATTAACTACTAGTCAAAGATTGATTCCATCTAAAGCAACTGATTAAACCTCATAACACTTAAATAAATATTAAAAATCAATTGAAACTGGAAAGGTAGTAATGATTAGCTTCACTGATTGGTTTCCTTCCCCCTTCATAAAGTTACAGTGAAGAATCATAAAGTCTCTTTCGTTACAGATTCAAGCCATCTTAATTTATTATTTTCAGTGCCTCTTTTCTGAGAGAGAAAAAGCGTTATGATGGGCTTACAATGACCTCATATAAAAACTATCCTTTTGGGCACTTATACTCGATAACCAAAATATATCCACTCATCCTACGGACAATGATATGCCTACTGAATACAAGCACAATATCTTGCTGAGCAGTCACAATTAAATTATTTTGCTTAGTGGTTTTGAAATTTTTGAGTCCATCTCCTTTCATACATATCAATTTGATGCTATTATACATTCTTACTCTCTTCCTCTAAAACTTCAGACTACCACACCCATCTTGTTCATGCGGAACATATATAATAGATCTATTGTTTCGATAGGTAACATATTTTCCTTAAAGCTACTTGCTAAAGATTTCGTATTTATTTCGCTTTGTCTTGATGACCTGTAATCTTATTCTCTCTTTATGCTTCTAACTTCTTTTCAAAGGATTATACATCTTCATAGGTATAGTCGATGGAAATATTCGCTTGGATAGCTGCAATTCTTCCTATATTTTGTACTACTTAACTTTAAAGTTGAGTCTTTCTTCTTTGTGCTGTAACTCCAGCATTTGTGAAACAACTCTTTCCTTTCTCACCAACTTATGCTCTTCATGAGCTTATTTAGCTATCCTTTTGAGTCGGCTAATGAAAGGGCTGGCATCAGGAAATTCATCTTAGTAGTTTTTGAAGTGATGCACATCCAACCCTTTGAAAAAATTTTTATAGTATGCATTAAATAAGAAAAATGCTACTTCTAAATTTGGGAGGTCGTGCTTGAGGAGGCATTTGACAAACACGGTGTCATCAATAACAGGGGCTGGGCTATCTTTGTGGATCATTGCTATTCTTTTATTGAAATTAGCCCTATCTCCTTTGTAGTCAGCTTATTTGGCCTCTTTTAAGAGTTTTGTGTTCAGCTATTGAGATGTAATTTTGGGGTATATGATTTTTTTACCAATAAGATACTATTATTGATAATGTCTTCTGATGTAGTCTTTAAGGACTGCTTTCACTCTCATCAACCCTGTTTAAATTCCTTAATATTGTGATGGAACTTGGTCTTAGTCAACAATTAGATTGTGGATTTCTCTGAATTGCCCATATTAGCCGAACAATCTTAGAACTATTTTTTCTATCAATCTATCTAGAGTTGCCAAATTAACTCTTTCCGAAACATTGCGAATACCTTTCATTCGAAATTTTTACTCCAAATAAGATTCGCTTTTGATAAAGAGGGAGAGATCAATTAGCCCGAAGCCGTCTCTGAAGCTAAGAGTGAAATCAATAATGAATATTTTTTGTTTGAGAGGAAGCAGGAAGGAGAGATAAATGCCTTTTTTTGTCAACTAATTCACTTCCTATGCCTAGTCCTATGTTTCGATAGCAATGTTAGTCGGGTATTTTGTTAGTCGTCTACTTTATTTCTTAAAGGTCATCATATTCTCAGAATTATCGTTGATGCTGGTCAATCTCAGTATTCTCTTTTTTGATATTATTTTCGACCCTAATTTATCAAATGTAAATGAGCCGCCTTCATTATTAGCTTGCTTGATAGATCTCCTGCAATATTTTTATTCCTATTTCTCGATTATTTATTATTTGATATGCTGGCTAGCTAGTTTTGATCTAAGTTTTGAGTCTTCGTAGATTTGCAGGTCGTTCAATATTGGCTTCATGTTTTCAAGTACCTTTTTGACTTATTTTGAATCCAAATGTTTTTTGTGATGCTTGGTTTCGTATAGCTAGTAATACGCGCAAAGTTGGCTGTAGTATTGTTGGATAGTTTCCTGGTCTACCTTGAGGAGGTATAATATTTTGTATAGCTAGAGTAGGAGGTATATAAGGCATTAAAATTCTTCTTACCTCTCAGTTTTAGAGTCCATTTGTAGCATTTTCTTCTTTTTCAGCTCAATAGTCCTAATGAGCAACATTCTTTCGTCTCCAGTCATCAGAATCCCATGAAACCTCAGCAATAAAATCGACAATAAGGTCATAGTCCTGATTTTAGCCAATAGTGTCATGTTTTCACAAACAAAAGGTGCCACTCTGTCCTTGATAAATTCAATAATCCTCTCCTCATGTCCAGTAGTAAGTCCCTATTGAATGGTTCTTCTGCACTCCAAGTACATAATCATCTGCAGCACGTTTCCTTGTTGATTGAAAACTGCGAGCTTACCTCTTAATTCTTACAGATTTAACAAAGCTGAAGGAATGTTGTTATTTTAAAGTTGAAGAACTATTTATTTTTTGAGTTTGAAGTTCTGACGGATAGATACTTTTTGTTGGTTTTGACTGGAGACATCGAAATCTGCTCTAGAAAGCTATTTAATTGTGGGTTCTAGTTAGAGTTATTGATGAAGAAAGAGTCGCCATTGTTCGTGGGAGGGATTATGCCGAAGTTTGGAATATATCCTGGTGCGGAAAGCTGGGAGGCTGTTGCATTTTGGTCTGAGTAGTGAGTTTTTAGGCCTCATATTTAAATAAAGGCTTTAATTATAAAGGTCATCGATATAGAGAAATCACCATCCATTGTTTCCTCCTCCGCCTTGGCCCCAGCCATTGTTTCCTCCTCCTTGGTTGCCCCAACCATCATTGCTTCCTCCTCCTCCTTGGTTGCCCCAACCATTGCCTCCTCCACCACCTTGATTACCCCATCCGTTTCCTCCTCCTCCACCTTCGGTACCCCATCCGCCTTTTCCGCCTTCATTTCCCCAACCACCATTGCCTCCTCCTCCGCTTCCCCAGTTAGCATTACCTCCACCTCCACTTCCCCAACCTTTGTTGGAATCCCAACCATAAGCACCTTGCTGATTCCAAGTTTGCTTAGTGTCTTCCTCCCCAGTCCAGCCCGTCGGCCCTCCAGCCAAAGCTGTTGCTTGTTCAGGAGTAGCTAGTTTGACCTCGCAAGGGTACTGAGCGTAGACTGCCAAATTGACGTCGAATTATTTTTCCCAGCTAGGATTATAGTCAACAAGAACTTTGACAATGTAGAGTCCAGGTTTCATTCTGTATTTCTGGAATGTAGTTCGTTTGTTGGAAGAGAAACCTTGAAGCTTCTGAACAGAGCCATTTTGCCAATATCCGAGGTCGACGGTTGCTCGAGGATATTGATAAGCGCTTTGTCTCTTGTCCTCGAAAGATCTCTCAGGAGTCTTGTCAATTTGAAGACTGTAAAGACCTTCAGCTTTGATGTCAACAGTGAAATAGCAGCCTTGCCGGTTACTATCTTTGTGAGATTTGTAGACATATGAGGCGTTATCATCGATTTCTGCGATGGTGATGGCTCTGAACTCGTCCCAGAAGTTATCGAAGGGGATGAAGAAGATACCGTCATCTTTGTCAGGATGAAAGCCTATTCTCTGTTTCTCTTGAGGATCTACGTAATTCCAGTTCTGATCATAATCTGACCATGCCCCCTTGAATTCTCCTTTTCCCCAAGGATTTCTCAGTTGAACCAATCTAATTTGCTGTCCTTGGAAGTTGAGAATATCAACTTTAAGTAAAGTATAGGCATGACCTTGAACAACTCCTGACTGACTGGAATCACTATCAGAGCCAGGATTGGAGGAGCACACCATGGAATATTCGAGTTGAGAAGCTTTGAGCAGATATCTCCATTCTTCTTCTTTGTCAGCTCCTCCTTTGCGAGTGTATATTTGTTTGATTGGAGCACCAGTAAGATCGTGAAGAGGTTCTTCAGGATAGCCGGCCTCGATTCTTTTGTAGCTGGTGTAAAGTTTAGCCCAGGCTTTTTCTAAGATAACGACCCAAACTTCCTTGTCGACAGATTTTGTAAAGGCAGGACTGTTATGCAAATAAGGCACGTATTCATCCATATCGATGGTCATCCATTTGCCTTTGTAGAGAATCTTGACTGAGTAGTACTTGACTTCATTGATGTCCATGGTCAGGAACAAGCTAAAAATTCTGTCAGGTCTTTCAGCCAAAGCTGCTATGCCCGCCAAGAAATAGCAATCTCCCAGATATCCTTGCTTGATATCACGAGGATTAGGCTTATCGACAAACATGGCGGCGTTGGGAATTTTGTTTGATATTTTCTCCCATTTTATACTGTTCCACTAAGAAACGTTACCCCATTCTCCAGACAAGGAATTATTGTTGGGTGGGAAACGGTCATCTCTGAAGGTCTGCCCCTTGGCTCTCAACTCTTCAATAGTCTTTTGGGCGGGTGAAGGCTCAAGTTGAATAATCTGTTGCTGGATGTAGTCAGCAATGTTTGTGTTGTTCATATCGAATGTGTTCATCTGGAACTGCTGCTGTTGCTGCTGATTTTTGAACCAGTCGTTGCCAGTAAATTAATTTCCCCATCCTCCTCCACCTTGACCCATCATTTGGCCTGAACCCCATGGATCATTGCCCCATCCTCCTCCTCCTTGCTGAGGTTGCTGAGGCTGCTGGCCCCATCCATTACCACCTTGCTGTGGTTGCCCCCATCCTCCTTGTTGCTGCGGGGGAGGCTGTCCCCAACCACCTTGTTGTTGTGGAGGAGGTTGTCCCCAACCACCTTGTTGCTGTGGAGGAGGTTGTCCCCAACCACCTTGTTGTTGTGGAGGAGGTTGTCCCCATCCTCCTTGTTGGGGCTGCCCCCAAGCTCCTTGCTCACCGTGGTGGTCATGTTTGTGTTTACTGTGTTTTCTTCTCTTCTTGATCTGGAAGGTGTTAAGCATGCCGAACATTTTCAAAACTATTATGAGATATATTGAAACCTTTCACACTATTAGGACTGAAAACATTTTATTTTGTTTAAAAACGGAAATTATGTCAGATCTTATCGGAAGCCTTATTTATCTCTAGGAACCAATATTGAATCACTGAGCTAGCTAAACTGATACAAAAAGCAAATGTAGAAATGAAATATTAAACTCTAAAGAAGATCGAAGTTCAAAAACAATGCTATGACTGTAATAAAGATGATGTGATCACAACAAGGATAATATCAGTTCCATTTCAGGTTAATAGATGTTTTGAAATGCTGATGAGTGGGAGAATGATCCAATCTCTTTCTACCATTCTTATGCTCTTGCTATTGACAAGCTTTTGCCTCTAAAGCCTTCTTGTAGCTGCCTTCAAATCTTTTCCGTCCTGAGCGACTTCTTTCCTGGACAGTAGTGTTGTTCTCCATCAACATATGTCGACCTCTCTGATAATTTTTGAAGTTAAAATCTCGGTTTTACTTGTTCCTCTTTGCCGATGGAGAGAGAGAGGGTCGATAAAGAATGTCATGGTAGATTTTTTTGCCAGTATGGTTGGGATTTTATCGATGACTGGAGATGGGGTGAGTATTTTTTGAGGAGTATATCTGTTGCTATGCCCTAATTTGAGTCATAAGAATGTTCTTGGTGGTCAGGTTACCTTCAAAACGACCTCGATAGTCGTGTGTGAACATCTTGTTTTATTACTAAATTATATCTGATATACTTATCTTCTCATCATCTTCTTGTCACAACTCCCTGTTTTTTGCTATATTGAAGGTCTTCCCAATTCGTACTATGACTTTATAGATCAAATGAGGAAAGAAGTTAGTTATTGTTTTTTAAAATGTCGTTCGAGTATCACAAAAAAGCACCAGCATTCCTTCTCAAGACCTACGAAATGCTCCATGTATATCCTTTTGTTAGTCAGAAGCCAGAGTTCAGCAATATTATTCGGTGGACTGAAGAAGAGAACGGATTCGTCATTCTGAGCCAATCAAAATTTTCCGAAGTAGTTCTTCCTGTCTACTTCAAACATGGAAACCTTCATTCCTTTATTAGACAACTCAATATGTACGGTTTCTCCAAAAAACGCAACAAAGACATGAACTACTACCATCATCCTTCTTTTATTAAAGGAAAGCCATAACTCATACCTGAAATTCAAAGAAAAGTTGAGCATAAAACATCGAAATATCAAAGAGCTTCAACTGCGTCCATTGAAGCTAACTTACCTGATCGATCTCCTTGCGCCTCCTTGCTACAAATGAACTATTTCTTGCTGATGGAGCAAGCTGCAAATTTACAAATGATTTTAAATGATCTCACTTAAGATACCCCCCTAAAAGGAGAGCTGCAAGAGATGGTCAAGGAGTACCTAAGTATCCATGGTACTTTGATCAATAAAGTAAAGAAAAATGAGAAGATTCAAGAGGTGTAAAGCACTAGATAAATGCTGGAAAAAACAGTGATTATGTGAGAGTTTATGTGTTCTATGCGTTGTAAGAAAAATAGTAAACTAGTCAAAACATCATCTGTGGATCTTTTTTGAGCATGGCCTTGAGTTACTCCTGACTGCAATACTCAATCCCCAGCATCTAGCAAGCTTGTTCTTTGGTTACGAATTTTCCCTTAACTCTAAGTCGATTATCTGCCACTTTTTTCCTACAATCATAGTTGATTTTCTTCCTCCATATTCTCTTCTTTCTGAATAGATAAAATTTTACTTTTTCTGAAGGTATCTCGTCACTTTGGCTTTTCTTTAGAGGCGACTGATGATTCCTATTTTCTGTAAGTTGTATCTTGACACTTTGACAAGGGTGGCTATGCTGCTATCTTTGTGTGCTTCAAGATCGTCATCTGTCAAGTACAAGAGAAGAAATTACTTTAACTTTTATTAGGTTTCATCTTTGAGCTGTTAGAGGGTTGCGTTGAAATGCCGACGAGTAAAGAAGGAATGATCTAAATCGAGTAAGTGCATGTTGGGCACATATTACTCTATTGCTTGCTCTAGCTCTGATCCTTCAAGTTAGTGAGACTACTGTGGGTCCGCAGCTTCTTAGTTTTACTCCTGTTCTTATTCAATCACACTCATATCAACTTCCTCATTCTCATCATCATATAGTCCCTAATCCTCCATATCTTCCATATCGCTGTGCTGACTTAACATCAACCTACATTGCCTTCAAGCGTAAAATCAAGAAATTATATCTAGCTTGGGCCTACCTTATTAAGCAGCTATTTCAGGTATGGTGAAGGCTCACCACCTTCAATTTCAATGTAAAGCGGTTTACTTAGCGGTGTGTTGCTCTGAATAGAAATAATGGGGTCAATACTCTCACAGATGCTTACTCTATGAGTGTGTAATAATGCGTACTTAAAGTTGTTCTGGCTAGACTGGTCGTCCTGGTGACCACTTTGGCGAGAAGGGTCCTGTTAGCATGAAGTCAGCGACGTCAAGATAGCGTGGCCCTTTCTTATTATTTTTTGGCATTGCCTAAACACTAAATATTATCAACAACGAACTGACACCTTTTATCTTCATATATTCTTCATTTCCCAAAAAATAGGCGTGTCATACTCCAATCCTTTTAATTATTCTTATTGGAGTTATCTAAATATTTGTTGATCTATGTAGCCGATAAACAATATATTACCTCGAATGATTATCATTATCTTTTAGCTGGCTTCAATTATCTTGAAAAAATGAGTCAATTGTGTATAAGGTTCTTTATATATAGTTTTTATGTGGGAAAATATCATATTTCTTATACTAAATCAACAAATCCGATTGTGGAGTTTCTTTGTTGTCTCAGCAGCAAAAACAAAAAAACAAGGTCCTTCTGTCAGAAATTAAACTTAGAGAAAATGGGAATATAATTACATTTGTAATATTGCAGTAGTAATGAGTCGAGTATTCAAAAGGAATAAAAACAACCAAGCTCCTATCTTCATCAACAAACTCTACGAAATGGTATAGGTAAAATCAGCCTCTATTCAGGATCATAGTCACTCGGACATCATTTCTTGGACATCAACTGGTGATGCCTTCGCCATCAAGAGTATCACACGCTTCACTGAGGATATTCTTCCTATTTATTTCAAACATCGTAATTTTGCTTCCTTCATCCGACAACTCAACATGTACGGCTTCAAAAAAATCCGACACAACGAAGGCGAAAACGTTTACATGAACGAGAACTTCAAGTCGGGTTCCAAACACCTTCTGAAGAACATCAACCGCAAAATCAAATAAGAAAAAGACTAACAGGTGTAGCTTTATGCAAACAAAAATAATTAGGTCTCAGTTAGCAGACAAATTCAATAGCTGCGAAACAATCAGAAAAATTTAGAAGAACTGTGCAAACATTTCATCGAGCAAAATCAACGTCTTCTGGAGGAGAATCATACGATCGTCAGGAGGATGGAGGATGATGAGAGAGAAAAAGATAGAAAATTAGAGGAATTGTTGGTTTTTTTGCTGACTCAGAAAGATAACAAAGGAATTGAGGACAACCCACCTGAAAAAATGCTCAGAATCACCAATGGAGGCCAAGGGGATCAACAGGATTATCATTCTCCAAGGCATCAACATACAGAATACCCTCAATGCTATTCTACCAAAAATTATAAAGAATCTCCTCTTGAGGCGATTGGAAATGCCATGGATCACAATGCCAATCTCCAAAAAGCTCGGGAAATGATACAAAACATATACGGACGCAAAAAGACCAGGGGATAAAACTTCTAAAAATACACCAGGAGAACACCTGAATCTGAAATTTCAGAAGTACCTAAGGACTCAAAAGAAACCGACCCGATATTCGAAAGATAGGTGAAGAGTGTGAATATGCTAGAATAGCCTGATGATAACTTCTTATCGATCAACGATTTTCTCAATGTTGATGATGATGCTCGAAATCATTTTGATCTAGAGAGCTCTTATTGAGAAGAGAAAATGGTGATAGTTAATGATTCTATTGGCTAAACTCTGGTTGAATCAATCATAATAATACTTTCTATGCCATCCATTAATATCATGCAAACAATTGTTCGTAAGAATACTAATGAGGGTTTATATTAAGCTATACTTGATCAAGCCAGTTATTTCGAATAAAACTTATATTTTGTTGATTTTAGATGTTTGAATCTGATAAATCAGGAGTCAGATAAGTCATAATTGGCTTATTTTTGATATTGAAAGGCATATTTTTTACTATTTATGGCCTGTGAGGATTGATCTCACCAATATCATTGAATTAGCTGTCAAAAAGAATAATTTTCATTGTCGGAGTAAACTTGCGGGTATTTTTCAAAAATATCTTCTGCTCAAAGTATAGGAAAAATTAAGTTACAAGTATCTTCTTTGAACGAACAATATTTAAAAAACAAACTGGCTTCGATCATAAGTTTTTGAACAGCATCATTGCATGCTGACCATTTATCTGCGTCATTCCAAGTTTGCTCATTCCTTAAGCCTTTTCCTCCAGTATTTTCAAAGTAGACTCAGGCAGCTCATATCTGTAAGTCTTGATAAAGGTCCCAACTGCTTGCTGCGCTATTTCCGATATTTTGCATGCCATTGTTTATGTTCTGAACAGCCTGCATCTCTAGAGCCCCTTTCAGTCTTTGGTTCATAGTGTGGAGGTCCATTGGCTTCATGGTATGCTTGTTCTGAATGATGTAGAACGCTAGGTCTTGCCAATTGCTGCTGAACATCAAAAAGTATTTATGTGTAAGTATAAATCATATTTTGAGTTTATATAAAAGATTTAGTTCTGTCTAATTAGATTAAGTTAATGTTATCCAACAAATGATATTGTTTCATTTTTATCACTAAGGTCACTGAATGAGCTGATTGAACAGTTATGAATGAATGAAACTGTAAGGTATTATATTATTGTATTCATTGTTGTTTTCAAGCTTAACCTCAGAACATTAGTCTCTTCTCTTTTGCAGGCAGGGTATGAAATGGTGGTGACTCCAGTAGTTTTAAAAATATAATTAAAATATAAACCTGGATGGGTCAAGGTCAAGTAAACCGCTAAATCTTAATCAAGATCGAGTCAGGAGAAACACAGTCTCTTTAGCTCTTCGATTTCAACTCTCCTGACAACAAAATAGTCACCCATGAGCTCATCGAGTCCGAGAGCTATCTTAGCCACGATGGAGAAAATTTGATCTACGACAACAAATACGACTTCAATCGACTTCTCTACACTATAAAATACGACCACAACTCTATTTAGCTCCAAACAGGAATGGAGAACGACAAATGTTTGTGGAGGGTACTTAAAAGTGGTTAGCTGCATCCGCTAGCCTGCGGTACTTACATTAAATTGGGCAAGGTTAAGCTACGTCTCAAGGAGATCATAGAGTAGGAAAAGGAAATGACAGAAAGGGACATAAAATCAAAAAGTATGAATGTGGATCTACTCGAAGTCAAGAGCATCTCTGAGAAGAGTATTCACAGCAACAACGAAAAAGTATGTCGCATTTGCTTTGAGTCCAACAGCTAGGTCAGCAACCCTCTGGTCAGTCTATGCAAGTGCATGGGAACGGTTAAGTATATCCACTATTAGTGCCTGAAAGATTGGATATCGAAAAACGTTGTCAAGCGTGAGCAAAACAACACCCTTTTTTACTCATACCAAGAACCGAAGTGTGAGCTTTGTCAGAGGTATTATCAAGCTTAATTTACTTACGATGGTAGGAAATACTCGCTTTTGGATATGGACAATGCACCCAATCCTCCTTACGCTGTTTTTGAAGGCATCGATTTCGAGGATTAATCACGAAGATATTCCATCTTGCTCATTGGACTAGGAGACGATGAAATAACTATCGGTCGGAATAGTAACTCCAACGTGGTGATGAAGGAGATCAGCGTCAGTAGAAATCATTGCTCCCTTTTGTACAAAAATAGAAATTTATTCCTAAAAGACAAAGGATCTAAGTTCGGAACATTGATAAAAATAGATCGGTAGGTGGAGTTCAGTCCTGTGGAAGGAATCAGCTTACAATATGAGTCAAAATTAGTGACGATAAAAGAGAGGACAAAGCTGAACTGTTGCTGCGCTCAGAGTGACGCCTTTATGTTGAGGGTCAGCAAAAACCATTTCAATAGTCAATACCTTGAGGACTGATCAACCTAATCGCAATTTTACTATGATGTTATTTATCAATTATAATAAATTTGTGAGTGATCTCAATTAGCCGGTCTTTCCTGCAAGTCTCCTGAAGCCTCCTATTTCATGATAAAAACTGTTTTTTTAAATAGCTCCTATTGAGGCTGAGAAGGTCTCTCAGGTCTAGATTAGGATCTTTCGACGAGAGAAGGCCTTTCGAGCATTGAGGTTTTTTCAGGCCTTGCTTGTCTTGTCGGTCTCTCTGGTCTCTAAGATTGTTCAGACCCTCCTTCTATTGGGCCACCAATTCCGTCCAAAGGCTCAGTAGGAACAGACCTTGCTTTAGAATCTTATGACTCTTTTAGCCATTCTTTTCTCATCTTTTGCCTATCTTCTCTTTCTTACTGACTTCGTTGTCCATCTCTTCCGTTATTGCTAGGCTTTAAATTTTTATGTTATTTTCTGGGAATTTCCTTAGCATTGGGGTCATCTCTATCATCAATTTTTTGTTCTTCTAGATCTTCTCTTCTTTGCCCTTTTTTTTCTTATCTTTCCTCAAGTCTCTATTATCTTTCATCGAGTCTTTCCTCCATTTTTTCCTATCTTTATTCGAGTCTTTGCTACATATTGCCATCAATATCTTCAATGATCTTTCCTTTCTATTTTCTTTCATTTTCTGTTTTGGAGGCTTACTATTCTATCTCTCTCATCTTTTCTTTTTCCTGTTTGTCCATATCCTCCATTTTTTTTTCAAGCTCATTTCTCATTTTTTGCATTTCTTCTCTTTTCTTGGTCCACTCTGCTTCCAGCTATTCTCTAGACTTCCTCTTTTGGTCTTCTGACTGCTTGTGATCATGATCGTCATCTCTTTATTATTGATGACGAGGTCGTCTTCTATGTTCTTTCATTTTTTATTCATCACCTCCAATTATCCTCTTTGCAACATTTTCTTCTTCATTTCTGGATGGTTGCTCTCTTTGAGGTCTTTTTTGCTAATCACCTCCAATCCTCCTTGAGCCAGAGTTTTCCTATCCACTTATGGAAGTTTCTTATCTCTGAGGTCTTCCACTATGCTTTTTCCCTTCTTTTTAGTTGCTATCT
>Ga0100381_1004133_pt1 | contig 12330 bp, 15 predicted proteins | sample CryGeymeta201505_FD_80416 | JGI IMG/M metagenome (GOLD analysis project Ga0100381, IMG submission 80416) | Groundwater microbial communities from Crystal Geyser aquifers in Utah, USA - Crystal Geyser metaG 2015-05 | ecosystem: Environmental > Aquatic > Deep subsurface > Groundwater | place: USA...
CTGGTTAGCTTAGTAACAAAGAAATAGGTCATAAGAGAGACGAAATCTCCAGTCTGAGAAGTACCATTGTATGCTGAAAGAGCGATCCCATCTTTCTTGCCAAAATGATATGAAACCATCTACATAGAAAACATTAGTACGCACAGACAAGAAGGCCAGCCGACGCTTGAAAAAAGACCGACTCCGATTGCGAACAAGACAACGTATATCCATGGTGATGTCAGCTCGAATGTGAGGCAAATACCTATAAGAAAGGTCAGAACAGAAAGACAGATCATCGCGGTGACCACTGTTCTTTTGGCTCCCCACTTCTCTATCTTTGAACCGAGTAAATTCATGAAGACTGCAAGTACGAAGAGAACAAGCATATCGAGGGCTCCTAAGAAGGAAACCTGGAACTAGAATGGTGATTTTTTAAGATCACTTTTGATAGTTGACCATAGCGTTCTGATCGCGTGGATAGTCGAATAACTAAAGAGACAGATGAAGTAGATTCTCCATTTGGGATTCATGACTATTATAAGATTTAAATCACGAGCACATTACATCTATTATCGGCTAATTCAAAATTCTCCCAACTATAATGTCAGTTTCAGGATGAAAAATTAAAGAAAGATAATATAGTTTGTTTGATGGTATGACTATAAAGTTAAGTTATACAAAAATCAAATGGCAGAAGTCGAACAATAATACGAACTCAACAATTAACAAGAGTAGTAAAGGCCGACCAAAGAGGTCCTCATCAGGAACTCAGATATGTCTCCAGAAGAAGAGTGCGTCATTGTTAGCGTCAGCAACTCAGCAATCGAATAAGTCGCAGATCTCCAGGGAGCCTTCTAGACCCAAAAGTATAGTAAAATGGCAGGTATCATCAAGCGATAAGTCGAGAGCAAATTTGGACCAGGATGGTACGTCATTTGCGGGAAAAATTTCGGCACATACGTCACCCACTAACAAGGCACTTTTATTCATTTTTCGTTCGATGACTTGCATGTGTGCGTATTTCGGGCCCAGTGATCGTATGAGAGTGATGCCTCTATTTGAATATTGACATATAATTAGATCTTAATATGGAGCCCCCTAAAGTACCCTTCAATATCAATATCGCCATCAACCCTTCAGCAGGAATCGTCAACTACATCAAAAACAAATGCGGTTTGCCTCAAGACGTCATTGAGAAAAAACTCATGAATGGTGAACCTTTCGACATGATCAAGGGATAAGGTACAGACATAGATACCAAATTGATGGAGGATATCTTGAATGAAAATGACTTTTACGAGAAACAGTCTCAAAAAATACTGAAAGATGAGGCAATGAAATTCATTGTAGATCTTGTGGAGAACTGGAGCATTGGCATCGCAAGATATGAGATGAGGATCAACGAGGAAGAAATCCACCACTATACTGCTAAATTGCTGCCCTTTGGTAGTTACGTCCTTGACCTGAAATCAAACAGCAGCGATATCGATATGATCTGTGTTTGTCCCAACTTTATCAACAGATAATACCACTTCTTCGACCAGCTCGCAAAAATATTTACAGAAAAAGATTAAATCCAACACCTAGCCACCAGAACCAACGCTAAGGTACCCATCATCACCTTCGAATATAAGGAAATCAACATCGATATCAGTTTTTGTCAGCTGACCAGTTAAACCGTCCCGAGAGATATCGAAAAAGTCATCTCCCTTGACCTCCTCAACACCATCAAGGATGAACAAAGCAAAACTTCACTCATTGGTAGGAAAAATAACTTGATGATTTTGGAACTGGCAGGGAAACAAACTGAAAATTTCAAACAAACTTTGAGAGTGATTAAGACTTGGGCCAAGAACAGAGGCATCAGCTCCAATGGTATGGGCTATCTTGGTGGTATCTCTTGGGCTATCCTGGTCGCTAAAATATGCCAAATCTTCCCCAATCACAAACCCGCCAAACTCTTCTATGAATTTTTCGCAGTCTACAACATCTGGAACTGGAAGGTACCCGTCAGATTGCTCCCACCGGCTACTCCTGTATCCTAAGACAAAAGTCAAGTTACAATGATGTCAGTCATCACCCCAGCTTCATAATACAACTCCACCGAAAGAGTAAACTCCATCACTTAGAAAGTGCTGACTAATGAAATTTCTCGTGCTGCTGAGATATTGGCAGCCAAGAAGGATATTGCTGAAGTGTGCAAGAAGAAAGATTTCTTCAGTCATTACCCGCTGTTCATCGAGATGGACATTTGTGGAACGAACTAGTCCAAAACAGAAGAGAAAGATTACAAGGATTTCCAAGGGTTGGTCGAATCAAGAATTTTGAAGTTGCTGCAAAACATCATTCGTTTCTATAAAACTGCTATCGAAGAAGACTCTCTTAAGATCGTTCCCTTCCCTAAAATGTTCAAAAAAAAGTAAGTGATATTTAACATAGTGACGACAAGTACCCTCTCTGCAGCAGCCTGTTTATAGGAGTCAACTTTGACTCAGTTAAATTGCCAGAAGTGAATTTGGCAAGAGCTGTGAAGGATTGGTGCGCAAGTGTCGCCTTGGCAAGGGGCAACAACAAGACCCTCAATCTCAGAATATTCGAAGCTGAAAGAGAGGATTTCTGCAACGATGTAGAGATAGTGTAGGCCAAGAAGCCTAAATAACAGAAGGAAGATCCAAGACTGGCGATGATGAGGAAAAGAGCTCAAAACAACTGATAGATATTCATTTGTTATTATTACATCTATGGAAGGCATCAAAAAATACAGAGTAATTGGCATGATGTCAGGAACTTCACTCGATGGAATAGATCTCGCATGCTCAACTTACAGCTATTCTCAATAAAAATGGAGCTTCCATCTAGAAGCAGCTAAGACTTATCCATATTTATCATCGATACTCCAAGTCATCAAAATCTTGCAAGACTTATCAATAAATTTGCTTGAATTCAAGTCATAAGAGATCAAGTATTCTAAATATCTTGCTTAAATCATCCTCAAATTCATAGAAGAGCATAAGTTGTCAGACATAGACTATCTTGCCCTTCACGGACACACGATCTTCCACCATCCTCAAAATAAAATAACAATTCAAGTCACTAATCTGAGCACGGTGGCTGCTATCACTGGCATTAACACTATTGGCAACTTTAGATAATTAGATGTGATGAGAGGAGGCTAGGGAGCACCTCTTGCCCCATTTGGAGAGTAGTTGTTTGAAGGAGATATATTTATCAACCTTGGAGGTGTTGCGAATATTGGATGCTGCGGTTAAGGATGGGACATACTTTATTGCAATTTATTTTTGAATCATTTTGCTCAGCTGATCATTCAGAAAGAATTTGATGATGGAGGATAGTTAGGAAGGAAAGGTACTTTCAATGAAAGTGTCAATAACTATTTGGAAACCCACTGGAAGTGTGAGAAAAAACTGTCTCTTGAAAGATAGATATTCTAGGATCAACTAGCCAAACTTTTAGAAAAATTCAAAGAAATCAAGCATCATGATATCCTTGCAACTTACTATCACTTCCTAGCCAACAATATCAGCAAAGCTATTAGTTAAATCAAAGTTTTATGCAAAGATAAACTCAATAGTGAAATTATATAGGTCGTATGCACAGGTGGAGGAGCTCATAATACTTTCCTAATTGAAGTTGTCAGGCAGTTTAAAATACCCAATGTCAACATAGTTGTCCCTGCAGCATCAATCGTATAGTTCAAAGAAGCAATCCTTTTTGGATTACTTGGAGTTAAGTATCTGTAAAATATCAAAAATTGTTCCAATGGAGTGGGAGGCATGCTTGTCAAAGGTAACAACTGATAAGATATTCCAGATAAATATATGTTTATGAATATTCAGATGAATTCGATGCAAGTATCCTTTTGCTTCATCTCAATGTACAAATATAGCTTGCTATCCTTCATTGCTCTGCTGTCAACTAGTATGGGTTCAACAGCATCTTGAGACTTCAGGTGGACTATCATTGTCTTGAGGTTGATTTTCAATTAGACAACATCCCCCTTCCTCAAAGCCAAATGTTTTCCTTTGTCAAACTAGTCTTTGTTGTACTTAATGATACCTCCATTTCCATTGTAAAAACCAATATACTTGAATGTATTGATAGTTCTATCCTCCACGAAAGGACCGTCTTTCCATCTCTCAGGGACAACTCCGATAGCAATCGTTCCAAGTTGAAGTACTCTAAACCTGAATGTATGCTCTTCATCATCTGCTAGAGGGCGAGTTGCGCAGATTTTTCTGTAGTTGTCGTTTTGTAACTTCGTTATTCTTCTGTCGACAACTTCGAAGTAGGCTTTTGTCTCCCAATTCACAAATGAGGTCATGTTTTTAATCCTTGCGCTGATTCGAGAAGGTTCGTCGCTGCTTAAGAATGATTTGTAGTTTGGTGGAATAACCTGTGAAATTGAATCACTCTATTCGATAGTGTTTCCAGTCCTGTCATTTTCAATATTTCTTGAAGGTGGAGCTGGTCGAAACTCTCCCACTCTCTCTTTCTTTACTGTCTTTGGTAGCTATTCAACTCTAGGCATGTATTCCTACTCCTTCTTTTCGTAGTAGACAATAGCAGGTTTTTATTCTTTCTTGGGCGCTTCTTCTTTTTCTTTTTATTCAGAAGCACTGACGTTTTCTTTGATCTGACCCAAGAACAATCTTGAAAGTGTCAGGAATGATTTTGTATCATTGATGTAATCTGTCGCATCAATTGACAAAAAGGCCTTGAGTCCTTTATCGATAAACTAATAGACCTTGTCGTCATTGAGCTTTCTCTATTTTTGAGCCTTGTCCATCCTTTCGATCAGTTCTGTCATTTTGAAGAGTGTCTTTTTCAATTATCCGTCAATTAAGATAGGGCCCTCAGGAAGATCGTTAAAATCATTGAGACGATCTTGGTGCTCAATTTAAGTGCCATTATCTGATGTTCCCATGTGGGAGCTGACTCTTGATTAGGCCATGTAACAAATAAGTATAATCTCATTAAGATAGCACTAGATTTATTTTTTCATCTGATTATTTCTGATGCTTCTTTATCTTCATTTAATTTATTCAATTAAACAATTGAAGAAAAAAGTAAGACCCAACAGATCTTTTAATCAAGGTAAGTTGATCGATCAAAAGGTTTCTCTAACTTTGAAAAGTGTCCCCCAAATGATAAAATTTAATTATGTGGGCAAAGATAAAAAAGTTCGTGAAGAAACATCGCAGTAAAATAATCCTGACTATCGGCATTCTGACGGTCGGATATTGCACCTTTGACTACCTAACTAAAAAATCAGAAGTCAAACTATCAGCCTTCTTCAAAGCCATCAAGGAAGGTTTCATCTAAGAAGTCATCATTGAATAAGGAGGAAATCATATTTCTTTCAGATCACTTGGCGATCAGTGGTACTCAACTTTCCTTGGGACCTTCCCTTCAGCGACTCTACTGTCACTAATCAAGTACTACTATCGACATTTAGATCTCAAAACATTATGTACTCTTTCCAACCTGAGAGTATTTCGAAAAATTTTATGTTCACAGCATTTGAATTAGCAACGCTTCTTGGTCCTGTTATGTTTCTTGGGAAAGAAATTGTGGATGGGCCAACTGAAGGTATAAATTTTAGTTCACAAATTTACAAGAATGACTGCAGCTTCAATGATGTTTATGGGGGATAGCTCATCAAGGCAAAATTTAAATAGATCATCGACTTCATTCGCAATCCTGAAAAATTCTAGAAATTTGGAGCGAGGATCAGAAGAGGAGTTCTTCTTTATGGGCCTCCAGGAACAGGAAAAACAATGCTTGCTCGAGCTTTAGCAAATGAGGCTCAATGTGAATTTATCAAGGCTGCTGCCTCATAATTTCAATAACTTTTCGTTGGCATGGGAGCCAAAAGAGTGAGAGATTTATTCAAGGAAGCCAAAAAGCACACAAATGGTTGCATTATTTTCATAGATGAAATAGATGCTTTGGGAAACAGAGTCAATGCTTTACGAGACAACTCAGAAACAACATCAACAATCACACAGTTCTTGAGTTAATTAGATGGCTTCCAACCTTTGGATAAAGTTGTAGTTGTTGCATCAACAAATCGAATAGACTTAGTTGACGCAGCCATCCTCAGAATGGGCAGATTTGACATTAAAGTGCAGATAAATCTTCCAGGCAAAGAATAACGTTTGGGTATCATGAAGACAATCATCAACAAGAAGCTCAAAAAGCATGAAATAAGCTAAGAAGCACTTGAGAATGTAAGTTAGAGTTTATAAGGCTATTCAGGAGCTGACTTATAAGCCCTCATCAACGAATCAGTCTACCGAGCGATCAGATAGGACAGTCCAGTCGTCAAGGAGCACCATTTCACTGATCTGGTAGGTGAGCTCCTCAGCAGATGATTTTACTATCCTTTGATAAGAATTCATAAGGATAATAGATATGAACAACACAATATGAGACTAATCATTCTGCAGGGTTCAGCTGAATCAGGGGTTCATATTGAAAGCTATTTATGCTTGGGACATATGTCGACGATTTGACTTTTATACTATACCTAACGTTATAAAACACAATACCGTTCTAAAATCTCATTGGACACTTCCTCGTCTCTTATGCCTCGGCTTGGCGAGTGTTCGGTCCGGCGATCACTGGCAGCATTGTTGACATTCAGTAAATTTTACTTGTTGTTATTGCTATATTCTTATTGCTTGTCGCTTTTTGGATCTTTGGCTTTGCTGGGTTTGACTTCAGTGCGACCATTCTTGGAGTCATTGGATTGGCGTTTTTGATTAGAAGGGTTATTTTTTTTGGGTTTGTCTTGTACACTCACACAGCCCATGCTTAATATTATAAGGAAGAGTGGACGCTATAATATTAGGCTAAATTAATCATCAGTCCATGCCATACTCGAACTTGTTGAATTTCTTCAAGTTGGTCAAGGTAGGATACACCTTGCTGTAATTCTTGGCAAGCTCAAGCACTTTCTTGCTCACCTCCAAAACAGTCTCTTCTTCTAGCTCCATCAAGCTTCTGATATCGATCAATCTTTCCTCAGGTCTAGCAGTCGTATCCACCTGCTCCAGGGTTTTGAGAGCGATGAAAACAACACCACAGGCGAGGACTGAAGGAGTCTCTTCTGCTAATTCGTGGCTAAAGAGGACCATTTTTGATAGGTAGAGCAGGATTTTGTTGAAATATTTTTTGGACATGTCATTAAGTGGCAACTTGATTTATTCTGAATAGATGAAAAAAGTACCTGCGATGTGACGAGCAATGTCGTAAATTGATGGGACCTCTAATTTGAAATCAAGCGCCTTGACGATATCTGATTCTTTGTCAAGAATTTCTGTCTTTTTGAATTTCTTGCGAGCAATCTTTTCATAGATGACACTCAGCTTCAAAGGATGGATTTATTCATATTTGGCAGCTGAGAACATTGAACTCACTCCAATCAAGTGCAGATCCTTTACTTCGAGCTTCACTCCACAATTCTTCATGTAGGCATCCATGAGGAACACGCTTCTGAAGAATGTCTCCTCGGTCATTTTGTATGAGGAAAGGACTTCGATCATCCAGTCAACCATCTTCGACCTAAGTGAAGAGGTGATGCTGTGTTGAGCAAGCATGTTTGTTTGAGCCTGGGCTGTTGAGCAGATGTGTCCCAAGATATCGAGAGAGTAATCGTTGCCAACCAGCTGAGAATAGGTCTTTTTGAGCTGAAGGGGCAGAGTATCAAGTGAGGCGACCGAGGCCTGGGTGGTAGTTTAGCTCATCTTGTGCTCAGCTTTCATTTTGATGAAGGGGATGGAGTCAATGTCCTTTGACTTCTGGAGTTTGTGGGCGGGGATATTAGCTAGGTTGTTGTTTTCTTTATTCTCCTTATCTCTGAGCAGTTGGTGAGTCTCACGCTGGACAAAGGAAAGAGAGCGGTAGGGCTTAGACTAATATCTCATTTAACGATTATATAATACTAAAATCAGCCCACTATATAATACCCTCACTCCACATAAAATTTAATATTAAAAGCTAACAACAAACCCCTATTCCTCATTTTCGCCAAATTCCTTAAACTATATTTTAAGGCTTTCTTGATAATTTGGGACCTCTTTGGCGTTATTTTATAACCTCTATAATTAAAAGTTAGAAAATGTGGAACATAATAGCTTCCAGCAAGATAACCCAAACCTAAATTAACAAAAAGGTAAAATATAGGAAATATCTAGAACTACGAGCTTCACCAACAAAAATTGAAGAATATCAGAAGCAGCATGAAGATAAAAGTGCCATATCAACCTCACTTCATCTACACAAAGCCTAAACTGGAACAAACCAGAAGATGTATGCCTTGCTTACTCAGAAAGATTGATCGATATCGACCGTGAAAATGGAATCCTTCTGAATAAAATGGATAGAATCAATCAGGCCAAAGTGGAAGAACCTAGAATGTATGGAGCTAGATCCCTCAATCAGCAAGTTGCTTCACTTGTAAAGGAAAAAATAGATGAGGAAAATAGAAGAATATGTGGTAAGTTGATGCGAATTAGCTCTCACTATCCCACAGGGCGCATCATTTCTGAGTCTAATAAGCTGAACAGAATAGGTGTCAATATTTCCGAAAATGCTCGTAGATGTAAAAGCGCTTGTCGTCTATCCATTACCAGACCAAACAGCGCGATGCCTTCTCACTAATCAAAATTCATCAGATCTCACAAGGAAAATAAACAGGAGTAATACTTGACAGGAAGATAAAAGCCTTGGGCCAGACCGGGCAGCGCTTCTGTCGTGAGACCTGGTAGTGCTCCTGGAGTAAGGATTAATCGATAAGCCGTCGAATCACTTGTACTTGTCGATAATATGACTTCTGAAGGAATATAAGAAATCATATGATGCTCACTGATAGTTGATTTTTCCATAGATTTAAACATAAAATATTTTCCTGGTGGATGGTAAATACCTTCTTTCAAGTTTTTTAAAGCCATGTTGTTGGAACAAATGTCAGTTCTTCAGTTTTTGTCATTCCTGAAGATAAGATTATCAAATTACATAGAATTATACAGAACAGTCAAATATGTAGAAGAAATCAACTCATCCTCAATAGGATATTCTTCTCCTCACTTATGGAGTCCAACAAGTTATAGAGGTCTCTCTTGTCCACACATCTGTGTCCAGCACAGTATTCAGCAGGTCCACAATCTTTGTTGCTGTTGCAAGTCTCAGCATTGTCGAATACGGGGTCATTGAGTTCATCTGTGCAAATTCCATTCACGCAATCATCGTCTTCATCGCAGATTCGAGGAGCACTAGAACAGGGAACTGGGTAGAAGAATTTGATCTTATGTTATTTGTCTTGGCAAGCATCACAGGGACTGGTGTAATCGAAATTTTCACCAGTTTTTTTGTTGAAGCCACAGGTGTCTTGAACAAGCTTCTCAGTCTTGCACCTTTAGTGGAGGGCATGGTTGCATCTTCCTTTAGTGGCAGTAAATCCGAGAGGAGCGCAGATAGTTTTTTTTGCTTGATGTTTTCTAGCCACACATTTCCCATCAACACAGCGATCATTGTCCTCACATTTGACGGTGGCGCACTTATTATCAGACTTGATGCATCTTCCGTGGAAGCAGGCAAACCCTTCTTAGCATTTGACATTAAGACACTTTCGAACGTTGGGCCTGATGTTTCCTCTTCCCCTGGCTTTGAATGCATGAATGTGGTCATTCTTGTCAATTTTATCCTTTCTATGCTTGTGCCTTCCTTTTCCAGCCAAAAGAGGTGTCACTAAGGCGAGAATCAAGATGAGAAGGACTATTTTGTTCATGGAAATTCAATTATAATAGAAGAACAATTAAAGCTTAGAATATCAATATTCGAAAATGAATTTTCAGTGAATCATACTCCTAATCTTCACATGGTTTTTTGAAAGTTGCGACTCCACTAATTTAGCTCTATCTTCTTGAATAATTTGTTCCACAGACTCATCAAATCTTTTATCCGGTTTTTGCTCTTGTTTTATTCCAATTTTTTTTGCCTCTACTCATGCAATTTTTAAATCAGAGGCTCATCTTCAGCATAGACTAAAAAGCCGATTTCATTGGGCACGATACGACCCACCGATCTGGTAAACCCTTGGACGACCTTTATGTGTCTAATTTTGGCTCTATTGCAGACCACCGATATCTTTTTGTTGACAATAATCAACCCTGGAGGCAATTTGAAATTAGTTGGAATATACATGCTGTTGAACTAATCATCTGCGATGAAATCACCTGTTTATGGATCAATAGAAAGCTCAAAAGGTTAAGTTTGTTCATAGAGGAAACATTCAGTCATGTTCTTATTTTTGTTCTATGTCTTTTTGACAGGTATGGCATCTTTCTTCACCTTACGCCCACGATCGATCCAGATTAGTTTGGAAGTCACTGGTATTATATCTCTCCTGAGATATACTTTTTATTAATTGAACTCAACATCAGGAACCGGTTCGGCAGAAGGGTTGAGAATGCAATATTTGGGAAGGAGAGAAGGAACCACGAAATATGGAGAGGTGAACATGTCTTCTTTCTTCTTGGGGAATACCGTCAGTTGATACTCCAGCTAAATCTGATCACTCTTGGAGTATAAATAACTGTCGTAGTTTTGAAGCATAAATATATTGTTCTGAAAGGAACCGTCTTCAAAAACATGCTTCATGATAGGCTTGACTCCCAGCCGCTTTCGCCTAGCCATTAACAGTCGATTGTTATCTTCGAAGTACATGGTGAGGTCCTCAACTGCAATATTTTTGATCGGCCTTAAAGAACAATAACATTCATATTATGGTTTGAAATGCAGGAGACGAGTTGAATAGAATCCAATGATGAACTTTCCTTCAAGGACCAATTTTTTGCTTTGTTCGTGATCCTCAATTTCCAGAATTTAGCTGTTTATCAACTGCCACTTGTTCTCTACAACATCAAATACTTGAAAGTAATCCTATTTGAAGGTCTTTCTCCGAACAAAGTTGTTCTCTCTTCGGGACTACTTATCTTACATTGACTATCGGACGACGTTGTTCTTCTGTGACTTGAATGATGCCTCGTTGAACTCAAAATCATCCAAGAACATAAACTGACTGGCATTTTCAGAAGATTTCATGCTGTTTTACATCTATTGCTCTATTGCTATCTTTAAACCTTGAGTCATTCTTGATTTTTTGTTTTCCTTCTTCCTCTGAAGGTCTGAGGTATGGTACTTCAGCTGATAAAATACCTCCTCAACTATGCTGCTTATGTCAAAAAAGTGTATCTTTCTGCATCCGATCCCCATAATTTCACAAATGCTCCAAAATAGTTCGCTCATTGGAGGTGTTTGCTCCTTTGCCTTCAAATATTTCTTGGCCTTTCTCATGAATACAAGAACCTCATCAATTTGAAGCGAAAGAGGTTTAGTATTTTTGAGTTTCATGAACTCAGTCAAGAGATTTGAATTCAACAGAGAAAGCCAAGGAGAGATGATTGTCTGATAGCTGTCATTTATTTTCTTGGTTTGCTTGAGAGAAGCACAGACATGCTGAAGAAACATCAGCTTGACCACTTCAAAGTATTTTCGAGCATTAAGCAATTTAAGCTCTCGAGCTTGTAGCTGTTCTTTTGTTAAAGTCTATTTTTTCTTCTATTTTTGCTGTTTTTATCTATTGGATTGAATCAATTATGCATCGTCTTACACTTTATGCAGCCTGTTGAGTACCTCCTCATTGACCTTGTCCTCCTGATAATCTTCGTAATCCAGCAAGTCATCACTGAGGCTGCTCTCGTTCTCGAACTGATCCTCATCCATATCTGATTCCATCTATGGAGCCAAATTATATAATCACACAGTATTGATGCCTCTATGATAAAATTTGCTGCAATACAACTTTAATATAATTATTGCAATGTCAAAAGTACGAGAAGAGGTCTATCCTTTCAGAATTACCGGTGGAGGGAAAAAGATGAAAAGATGGACTTCGATAACCTAACCTCAGGAATAGCCAGCTTCATATAGATAGATCGTGTACGATAATCGTGTGCTTCATATCCGTAAAAAATTCACAATTCCGAATGAACCTCAACATTACACTTAAAGAAGATAATCTTCACCATCGCCAAAAAAACCTGAGTCTCACTTTAGAAAGTATATCGATAGCGTTATCAAAAACCAAGCTCTTTGTCGACGTGGACCTTGCAATGAACCTTTTATCCCTTTAGCTTCAGCTGCAAATATCCACAGAATCAAAAGACTAAAAACCGACTGTGGAATCTCGAACAGCAAGGCAAATGACTTATTGCACTCACAACGATTAGCAACCTAGATGTCCAAACATTCACTGAGTAAGAA
>Ga0100381_1004134_pt1 | contig 12326 bp, 10 predicted proteins | sample CryGeymeta201505_FD_80416 | JGI IMG/M metagenome (GOLD analysis project Ga0100381, IMG submission 80416) | Groundwater microbial communities from Crystal Geyser aquifers in Utah, USA - Crystal Geyser metaG 2015-05 | ecosystem: Environmental > Aquatic > Deep subsurface > Groundwater | place: USA...
AAAGTAGCTATTAACGAAGCTATTGAACTTGGAAAAAGTTTTGGTGGAGAGAAATCAGGTAAATTCGTAAATGGAGTTTTAGGTGCCGTGTACAAAGAGATTGGGGAACCAGATAAAGATCAAAAATCTGCAAAAAAAGAAGTTGCATATGAAGACATGATTGTAGAGGAAAAAGTAGGTGCAGTTATTTTTGCAAAACAAGGTGAGGATATGTATTTTGCACTAGTGCATGATGTTTTTGGTCATTGGACATTATCAAAAGGTGGCAAAGAAAAAGAAGAGACAGATGAAGAGGCTCTAAAAAGAGTTATAAATGAAGAAATAGGTCTTTCAATTATCGAAATTAAAGAGACTATTGGTGAAAATGAGTATGTTGCTAATCATCCAGAAAAAGGGAAGCATAGAAAAAAGGTTACATATTATCTTGCCGAAGCTGAATATAGTGATCCAAAACTAGCAGCAGACAAGACTGGGCTGGATGATGTTCAGTGGTTCAGATCAACTGATATTCTTGACCTTAATTTTTATAATGATATTGTTCCACTTATGACAAAATCAGTTGAGATTCTGTTAACTAAATAATATGGATACTTTTAATGTTGAAGATGCAGAAAAGAAAATAGGTTTCGAATTTAACGATAAGAGAATCTTAATGATGGCTTTTACTCACAGGTCATTTTTGAATGAAAATAAGGAGAGTGGTCTAGAACATAATGAGCGATTGGAATTTTTAGGAGATGCTGTTTTGGAACTTGTTACAACTGATTTTTTATATAAAAAATATCCAAAGAGACATGAAGGTGATATGACTTCATTCAGAGCAGCTCTTGTGAATACTGTTACTCTTTCAGAGACTTCAGAAAAATTAGGTTTTAATGATTTATTGTTGCTTTCAAAAGGTGAAGCAAAAGATACTGGTAGAGCGCGGCAATATATCTTAGCTAATGTGTTTGAGGCTGTTACAGGTGCATTGTATTTAGATTTAGGTTATGAGGCTGCAGAAAAATTTATTGCAAAAAATATTTTTCCTTTGATTGATAAAATAGTTAAAGATGGAAGTTGGGTAGATGCAAAAAGTTTATTCCAAGAAAAAGCTCAAGAAAAATTTGGACAAACTCCTTCTTATGAAACTGTTGGAGAAGAAGGACCAGACCATAACAAACAATTTATTGTTGTCGTGAAACTAAATAATAAAACAGAAGGAAAAGGAAAAGGGAATTCAAAACAGGAAGCAGAACAGATTGCCGCAATTGATGCGTTGAAAAAGAATAAGTGGTTACCTCAGTAAAATGAAGAAAAAAGTGGCGCCAAAGGCGCCGCTTTTTTCAGACTCTCTATGAGAACTGAGTTCTGAATAAAATAAAATATTAAATAGTTTTCGAGGACTTCTGAACGAAGTGAGTTCCGCAGAAAATTATTTAATATTTTATCTTGTCAGAGAAATTATTCGATTTCCTTTTTTCTGTTAAAATATACCAATGCGTTTAAAGTCTTTAGAAATAGGTGGATTTAAATCCTTCGCAAAGAAAGAAAAATTAGACTTTGATTCTTCAATATCCTCTATTGTTGGTCCAAATGGTTCAGGGAAATCAAACTCCGCTGAAGCTTTTCGATTTGTTCTTGGTGAACAATCAATGAAATCAATGCGAGGAAAAAGGGGCGAGGACCTTATATTTAATGGTAATGATAAAGTTTCAAGACAAAACAAAGCTTCAGTTAAATTAGTATTTGATAATTCAGATAAATTACTAAGAGTTGATTTTGATGAAGTTGAAATTCAAAGAGTTGTACATCGAGATGGTGCAAATGAATATTTTTTGAATGGATCTAAGGTTAGGTTGAAAGATGTTCAGGAAATGCTCGCCGGGGCTAATATTGGAGCATCTGGACACCATATAGTTTCTCAGGGCGATGCAGACAGAATTTTGAATACATCTATAAAAGAACGGAAGGCAATGCTTCAGGACGCACTCGGACTTAGGGTTTTTGAATATAAGAAACATGAAGCATTAAAGAAGTTGGAAAAAACAGCGAATAATATAAAAGAGGTTGAGGTGCTACGAAGGGAAATTGCTCCACACTTAAAATTTCTTAAGAAACAGGTTGAGAAAATTGAGAAAACAAAAGAATTACAAAAGAAGTTAAAAGACTTGTATGTTGATTATTTGAGTACCGAGTCACACTACCTACAATATAAAGAAAAAGATCTAAGGGGGAAAATTGATTCACCACAAAGAGAGCTTTCTGAGATTAATACAAAAATCGAAGAAATAAAAAATAATATTAGAAATCAAGAATCTGGAAAAGATGAAAAAGAGGTCCTTGATAATAATATTAATTTAATAAGAATTGAAAAAGGGGAGCTGAGATCAAGGATGTCTCAGATAGATGGTCAAATATCATCTTTTGATGTTTTAATTAAGCAAGAAGAAAATAGATCTGATTCTGTTATTATTCCAAAAAAAGATTTGGATACTATTTATGATGAATTTGAGATTTATGTAAGGGATATAAGCTCACAAAATGATATTACTGTCCTTAAAAAAGTAGCAAATGATTTGTTTAATTCTTTGAAAAACTTTGTTGAAAAATTTAGAGGAGAAAAGACTTCTGAATTTAAGGAAGATCTTGTTTTAAAAATACAAAAACTTGAAGAAGATAAAAGGTTACTTGAAGAAGAATTAGAGGATCTTAATTCAAAGGAAAGTGACTTGCAAAGGAAAGTACAGGAAAACAAGGATGATTCAGATCAATCAAGTTCTCAGATTGAAATTATTGATCTGATGAATAAGAAAAACGAATTAGAGATTGAGGTCTCAAGGATTAGAAATGAACTAAGAATTATTGAAAATGATACGAGTGAGTTTGAGAGAGAAGTGTCAGAAGGAATTGTTCTTATAGGAAGAGATATTTCAGAATATGAAAGAGTAGATGTGAAAGAAAATATTTTAGATGAAGATAGATCTATTCAGACAGATAAAAGAAAAGAGCTAGAGAGAACAAAAATTAGATTAGAGGAGATGGGTGTTGGTGGTGGAGGAGAGATAATGAAAGAGTTTGAAGAGGTTACAGAACGAGATCAATTTCTTGAAAAGGAAGTTGAAGATTTGAGGATTTCTTCTGAATCTCTAAATAAACTAATTGATGAATTGTCAGAAGAGATTGAAAAGAGGTTTAAGGCAGGTTTGGATAAAATTAATAAAGAATTCACAAAATTCTTTTCACTTATGTTTGGCGGAGGAGAGGCTTCTTTGAAGATTGAAAAAGAAAAAATGAGAGGTGAATTTGACGAAGAGGAAGAACAGTTTGAAGAAGGTATTGGAATAAATATTAATCTTCCCAGAAAAAAAGTTAGAAGCCTTATGATGCTTTCAGGAGGAGAAAGAGCACTGACATCTATTGCATTACTCTTTGCTATGTCTGCTGTAAATCCGCCTCCATTTATTATTTTGGATGAGACAGATGCGGCACTTGATGAAGCTAATTCACGAAAGTATGGAGACATGATCGAAAGCCTTTCAAAAGATTCGCAATTAATTTTGATTACTCATAATAGAGAAACAATGTCACGAGCGGGAATCATTTACGGAGTGACGATGACAGATGGAGTCTCTCAAGTATTGTCTATTAAACTTGATGAGGCAGTGAGAGTTGCTAAATAGTTAGGTGTATCATCCTCAGCAACCTCCTTCATCACATAAAAATTCACCGACATCCTCGGGACCCTGCCTGCCGGTAGTCAGGTTGATCTGGGGAACCACGTTTACATCTAAAAAATAAAAAAGCGGCGACCAAAGGTCGCCGCTTAAATTCAAGAAGTCTTTAAATTTCTCCATCTATTTCGGATCTCATCCAATTCCTCCTGTTTCCTTTGAGCTCTTTTTTTTAAGGCAGCTATATGAGCAACCTTTTTAGCTTCCTCTTTTCTGAAAAAATCTTGAGCTTCTTTATCTGTAATGTGAACAAATTTTGATTTAAAAAATTTAGAGGCGATACTGACCCTGGTTTGAATTAAACTAAAAGGGCAAACAATTTCCAGGTAGGTTTCTTCTATACTTTTAATAGTATAGAGTCTCTCCTTAGACATTGCTAAAACAAATTGGCCAGTTCGTGCCGAATCTCTGGTTACTAAGGACCAGTTTGTAATTTTCGTATTATGTGCGCTCATTAATTGTTTTGTTTCTATCTTGAGATTAACATTATTTTTTTATTAATCAAATAAAAACCCCCGAATCGCAAAGCGGTTCGGGGGTTAAAATTTTTTTTAGAGATATTCTTTGGAGGCATCCTCAAGCATTGCAATACTTGTCTTGATACCTTCGAGCCGCTCCGCAAGAAGATCTTCTTCTGCTGACAAGCGTTTCACATTTACTTTGATGTACTTCTGAACCTTTCTTTTGTCTGTTCCTACAAACTCATCCATAGCTGTGGATGAGTCAAATGAGATGGGTCCAGCAATAAATCCATCATCAAACGAAAAGACGCTGAAACCACTCCTTGATACTGATGTAACTATACAAGGGCAGTTAATGTCTTGACTAGAAGAAGCACCAATTCTTTTCCACCAAAGGAGGTTTCCTTTTTTAAATTTCAAATTAGATTTTTTACTTTTCTTTACTTGTAGTTTTGCACTCATTCCATTCAGGAGACTACATTTCCTTTGGAGTATTGTCAACTAATTTTAAATCTAGTTTCTTCTCATCTAAGTTAGCTTCTTTAACTTGAACTCTTATAGGATCTCCAAGAGTGAAAGTTCTACCTTTCTTTTCTCCAACTAATCGATATTTCTTATCATCAAAAGAATAAAAATCATTGTCAAGATTTGTTATATGAACAAGACCCTCAGCTCCTGTATCGTTGAGTGTTACATACAGTCCCCATTTTGCAACTGAAGAAATGATCCCGTCGAATTCTTCTCCAACATGGTTAGACATGAACTCAACTTGTTTATATTTAATAGATTCTCTTTCTGCTTCTGCTGCAACAACTTCTTGTGCTGAAGCATGTTCTGCAAATTCAAGGAATGACTTTGTCTCGTTCTCAGTAATATTCTTATCTTCTAGAAAAGTTTGAAGTATTCTGTGAACAATTAGATCTGGGTATCTTCTAATTGGAGAAGTGAAATGAGTATAATGATCAAAAGCCAATCCAAAGTGTCCGTCATTTTTTACAGAGTAAATAGCTTTTTGCATAGTTTTTACTGCTGCAGTAGAAATAAGCCCTTCTTCTGGTTTTCCGGATACTGATTCAAGAAGTTGATTGAACTCAGTTGGTTCTATTGTTCCGTCATCATTAAGGTCGATTTTATACCCCATAGCTTGTATGAATATAGAAAGATCTTCAAGTCTCTGTGCATCAGGAAACCCATGAACTCTATACATCAGCCCTTTAGGTTCACCTCCATTTCTTCTTTTGTCCTCTTCAGAAATAAACTTAGCTACCTCTTTGTTTGCAAGTAGCATGAATTCCTCAATAAGTGAGTGTGTATCAAGATGTTCTTTCTTCTTTATTGCTGTTGGTACCATATTTGTATCAAGAACAAATTCAAATTCATCTCGAGAGAATTTGATAGCACCATTTTTGATTTTTCTTTCCCCCATTTTTTTTGAAAGATTGTTTAAAATATTTAATTCATCTTTGTATGCTCCATCATTTGTATCAATTGTTTCTTGAGCATCTTCGTATGAAAACCTTTTGTCTGAATGGATGACTGTCTTACCAAACCATCTTTCCTTTACTTGTGCATCTTTTGTCATTACAAAAATTGCAGAAAAAGCCAATCGGTCTTCATTTGGATTCAGTGAACAAATATCATTTGATAGAACCTCTGGAAGCATAGGAATAGTTCTGTCTACAAGGTATGTAGAAAAAGATCTTGCTTGCGCTTCTGCATCAAGTGCAGTTCCTGGTTTTACAAAATGAGAAACATCCGCAATGTGCACCCCAATTTCATAGTCTCCATTTTCTAAATATTTAAATGAAAGCGCATCGTCAAAATCCTTGGCTGTCTTCGGGTCGATTGTTAATGTTGTAGTACCTCTTATATCTCTTCTTTTTGCAATTTCATCTGCTGGAATAGGTGTCCACTTGTCTCTGGCATCTCTTGCTTCTTTCTCAACAACATCAGAGAAATCTGCGATTATTCCTCTTTCTAGCAAAATAGATTGTATTTCAGTTTCATGATCTCCTTTTGGTCCTACAACTTTTATTATCTTTCCAATCGGATTTTTTGATGACTCGTCCCAAGAAACAAATTCAATTTGAACTTTAAAGTTATCTTGAGCTTTATCACACTCCTGTTCTGGTAAATAAAAATCTACATATGTTCTTCTGTCATCAGCAATAAAAAAGCATCCATTATTTTCCGGATTCTTTTTTACTGTACCAACAAAATGTATTTTTTCCCTTGAAACAAGTTCAATAATCTCTGCCTGCTTTCTATCTTTTTTAATTTCGTCCAATACTCGAACTTTTACCTTATCTTTATGAAAGGTTTTCTTTGTTCTTTCTGGTTGAATCTCAATAAATTCTTCTGTGTCTGGGTGAATAAAATATCCATATCCTCCTGAATTAATGTTAATTGGTAGTTCGAGTTCTTTTCGCATCTCGAGCGTAGTCGAGTCGTTGTTTTTTTCAATCATGATTATGTACATAATAAGTTATACAAGGCTTTATTTCAAGGAAAAAAGTTGATGCCTTTGAGTATGGATCATGAAATGGGTTTAGAATAATAATCTATGACAGGTTTAGCTCTGGGCTGGTAATACAATAAAACCTTTAAAATAAACAAATTATTTTTAAAAGCTCTGGGTATGCTCAGAGCTTTTAAAGAGTATTAAAATTTCCAGGAAAATACATAGTCATAATAAGGTGAATATATGTTTTTTTATTGACTCATTTAAAACTCTCTGCTACTATACACCGCATGTTAAAAATCAGATTACAAAGAGTAGGAAAGAAACACGAACCCGTTTTTCGAGTGGTTGTTTGTGATTCAAAAAGAGGTCCTAAAAGTGGAGATAATTTAGAAATTCTTGGTTCATATGATCCGAGAGAAAAGAATGAAACTAAGATTGACGGTGAAAGAGCAAAACACTGGATTTCAAATGGTGCTCAAGTTTCTGATACTGTAAACAACCTATTAATTAATTTAGGAATTATTGATGGAAAGAAAATTAATGTTCTTCCAAAAAAATCTCCAATAATTGACGAAGAAAAAATAAAAGCTGAAAAGGAAGCTGAGGAAGCAAAAAAGGCCGCAGAAGAAGCTCCTACTGAAGAAGTTGTAGAAGAAGCTAAAGAAGAGGTTCCCGCTGTTGAAGAAACTCCTGCAGAAGAAAAAGTTGATGAGGTTCCAGTTACTGAAGAAGCTTCAGAAGAAAAGAAAGAAGCTTAAATACTATCTTCCGTCATCCAATCTCTACCACTCGTCATCCCTGTGAAGACAGGGACCCATGCCTTTTTTAAACTATCTTAAGTAATATTTTTAAGGTCTAGGTTCCTGCCTACGCAGGAATGACAGTTTGGAAGTGTTTACCTTTTTACGTATTTATAAGATAATTAGATTGTGTGCAAAGCACGCGGTTTATAGATAACTACATAAAAAATGAAAGAACTCGATCAAGAATTTCTTGAGTATGTTATAAAGACTCTTGTTGAAAAGCCAGAAAAAGTTGAAATAACAAGAACTGTTGATGAAATGGGAGTTCTACTTACTCTTAAAGTAGATCAAGAGGATATGGGAAAAATTATCGGGAGAGATGGTAACACCGCAAAAGCTGTTAGAACTCTTCTACGAGTAGTTGGAATGAAAAACAATGCTCGGGTTAACCTAAAAATTAATGAGCCAGACGGAAAAACTGGTGGAGAAGTAAAGACTGTCGATGAGGTAGTCGATGCATTAAAGATATAGATAAAGATAGAAGAAAAAAGTGAGAAGTAAAAGAACCTTCTTGCTTTTTTCTTTTTACTTCTTACTATATGTATATGAATTTCCACGTAATTACATTATTCCCAGAATCATTTGATTCATATCTAAACGCCTCCATTTTGAAGCGAGCAATTTTTGATAAAAAAATAAAAGTTAATTTTTATAACCCAAAAGATTTTATCAAAGGAAATCAAAGAGCTGATGATAAACCATATGGCGGAGGTCCCGGAATGGTTATGCGAGCCGAACCTGTAATTAAAGCAATTTCTAAAGCTGTCGGAAAAAAGAAAAAGGTAAAGATTCTTTTTATGTCACCAGGTGGAAAACGGTTTGACAATAAAATCGCAAAAAAATATGCAGATGAAACAAAACACATTGTTATTGTCTGCGGACGATATGAGGGAATTGATTCTCGAATCAAGGAAGTTTTTAAAATGGAGGAAGTCACTGTTGGGCCATATGTTTTAACAGGTGGAGAATTACCAGCCTTGATCATCATGGATACAGTTTCAAGACAAATAAGGGGAGTTTTAGGGGATTTTGATTCAGTAGAAGAGAATAGAGTCTCTAGTTCAGTGTGCTATACAAGACCTGAAGAATTTACCTTTAAAGGAAAAAAATACAAGGTACCAGAAGTACTTTTGAGTGGAAATCATGCAGAAATTGAAAAATGGAGAGTGAATAAATAATTTATTGATACCAACTAATGTTATACAAGATCAGCAGGACTTTCACATTCTGCAGTAGTCATATATTCAAGCTTTTAAACCAAACTATGTTTATTATTTGCTTTAATTTCTTACTTCTAAAATAAAAATAAAGAAATATACTTACTGTGCATAAGTTCAAAATTAGGTGTGTTAAAATCAATTTAATGCAGAAAAAACTAACCAAAAAAGAAAGAGAGGAAAATGTTACAAAGGGTTATTTACAAGACCAAAATTACGTAACAAAAGATTTTTTAAAATCACAAAATTATGTGACTGCAGACATGCTCCGTCAAACAGAAAGAAATCTGGGAGTAATGTTCGAGGCTCAAAACGATAAAATTGAAATGTTTGCCGAGGCAGTTATGGGAAGATTTGAAATATTAGAGAATAAAATGGATGGTTTTAATAAAAGGCTGGTTTTCGTAGAGAGAAAATTAAATATTTCGGCTTGACTCAGGATATGATTTCGATTAAGATAGTGACAACGATTGAGTATTGAAAGGATAACAAAGGGTTTTATTTTAAAACAAACAGTTAAATAAGTTAGACAACAATAGTTTCACTAGTGTGAAATTATTATAATGTTGTCTATTTTTGCGTAATTAATAATATATAAAATAGGTGCAATTTATGGAAAAAAAGCTATTAGACCTTAACGACGTAAGCAGAAGACCAAAAAAGTACTTTTCAAAGTACAAAAAACCACTAGTTGAACTTCCAAATCTCTTTGAAGGGCAAATTAAGTCATACAAATGGTTAATTCAAGAAGGAATTCAACAAATATTAGAAGAATATTCTCCAATTGTTGATTATTCAGGAAAGAAGTTCGAAATGGAATTTCTTGGTTTTGATATTGAAGAACCAAAATATGATGAGAGATATGCAAGAAAAAACAAGTTAACATACGAAGCTCCTATGAAGGTTCGAGTTAAGCTTCTAAACAAAACTTTCAACTCAGAAAAAGAACAAGAAATCTTTATGACAGATTTTCCACTAATGACAAAACATGGAACTTTTATCATTAACGGAATCGAAAGAGTAATTGTCCCTCAGTTAGCTAGATCTTTCGGAGTTATTTTTACGTCAAATGATATTAAAGGAAGAAACTACTTCGGAGCTAAAATTATTCCAGCTAGAGGTGCTTGGATTGAATTCGAGACTGATCAAAACGGTCTCTTTTTTGTTCGAATCGATAAAAATAGAAAATTCCCTGCTACTACATTCCTTAGAGTTCTTGGAGCAGAAACAGATAAAGACATCCTAAACCTATTTAAGGGTGATGATGATACTGTCGAATCTATTAAACTTACACTTGAGAAAGATGAAGTAAAGACAAGAGATGAAGCTTATATTGATGTCTATAAAAGACTTAGAGATGGTGATCTTGCAACCCTTGATAATGCAAAGGAGTTTGTTGATTCAATCATTAATAAGGAAAGATATGATTTTTCAAAGGTAGGTAGATTTAAATTCAATAACAGATTTGGTCTCCCAACTACAGAAAAAGCTCTAGAAAATAGACTAATTACACTTGACGATATTGTAATTATCTTTAAGAACATTACAAAACTTAATTCAGATATTCACTCACAAGCTGATGATATCGATCACATGGGATCAAGAAGAGTTCGATTTGTTGGAGAAATGCTTCAGCAAAAAGTTAGAACAGGTATGACACAAATCAAGAGAAACATTCAAAACAGAATGTCTACAATTGAAACTGATTCAACACTTCCTGTTAACTTTATATCTCCTCGACCTATGCAAGCAAGAGTTAAAGAATTCTTCACAACAAACCAATTGTCACAGTTCATGCAGCAAGAAAATGTTCTTCACGAAATCGAACACCTTAGAACTATTTCTGCGCTTGGACCCGGGGGACTTACAAGAGAAAGAGCTGGTCTTGAAGTTCGAGATGTGCATCCTTCACAATACGGAAGAGTTTGTCCTATTCAAACACCCGAAGATCAAAACATTGGTCTGATTTTGAGATTTACAAATTACTCAAGAACAAATGATTTTGGTCTTATTGAGACGCCATACGCAAAAGTTAAAGATGGAAAACCAACAAAGGAAATTGTCTATCTAAACGCTCTTGAAGAGGAGGGATTTAATATTTCTCATGCAGCTGTTGAATTAGACGACAAGGGAGAATTCAAGGAAAAATATTTGAATGTAAGACATAGTGGAAAACCAACTATTGTAAAAGCTGAAGAGGTTGATTATATAGATGTTTCTTCAAACCAAGCATTTTCTATTGCTACATCAATGGTTCCATTCTTAAACCATGATGAGGCTAACCGAGCACTTATGGCCTCAAACATGCAAAAGCAAGCTATACCACTTCTTCAAGCTGAAGCACCTCTTGTTGCAACAGGAACAGAAGAATTAGCCTTGAAAAATTCAACAAGATTAGTTATTGCTGAGGTTGATGGAGAAATCACATACGTTGATGCGAATAAAATTGAAATGAAGGATGTAAAGAATAAAAAATATTCTTACATTCTAAATATTTTCTCAAGAACAAACTCATTTACAGCTGATCATCAAAGACCAATAATTTCAGTTGGAGACAAGGTAAAGAAGGGAACTGTACTTGCTGACACATCTTCAACAAGCGGAGGTCAAATTTCTCTAGGTAAAAACCTTCTTGTTGCCTTTATGTCATGGTCAGGATTTAACTATGAGGATGCGATTATTATTAATCAAAAACTTGTAAAAGATTCAACACTTTCATCAATTCATATGGAAGAAGTTGTAATTTCCGTTCGAGATACAAAATTAGGTCCGGAACAAACAACACCTGATATTCCAAACGTCTCAGAAAATAAACTTAAAAATCTGGATGCAGAGGGAATTATTAGAATTGGTGCTGAGGTAAAGCCTGGGGACATTCTTGTTGGAAAAATTACTCCAAAAGGTGAAACTCAACTAACACCAGAAGAAAGACTTCTTCGATCAATCTTTGGAGATAAAGCTCGAGACGTTAAGGATACTTCACAGAGAGTTGAAGGAGGTATGCAAGGAAGAGTTGTTGGTATAAGAATCTTCTCAAGAGAAAATGGAGACAAAATGGAATCTGGAATCCTAAAAAGAATCCATGTTGAAATTGCTCAGGTAAGAAATATTCAAGTAGGAGATAAGCTTGCTGGACGACACGGTAACAAAGGAGTTATCGCTAGAATTCTTCCAGAGGAAGATATGCCACATATGGAAGACGGAAGTCCTGTGGACATTATTTTGACACCTCTTGGAGTTCCATCAAGAATGAACCTTGGACAAATTCTTGAACTTCATTTAGGTCTTGCTGCAAACACACTTGGTTACCAAGCTATCGTTCCTGCTTTTGGAGGAGCTACTGCAGAAGAAATTAAAGATGAACTTGAATCAGCTGGATACAATAGAACAGGTAAAATGCCTCTATTTGATGGACGAACTGGAGAAAAATTTGAACAAGATATATCAGTTGGATATATGTATATTCTAAAACTCCATCACATGGTGGAAGACAAGATTCACATGAGATCAACAGGTCCTTACTCTTTGATTACTCAACAACCACTAGGAGGTAGAGCTCAAAACGGAGGACAAAGATTTGGAGAGATGGAGGTGTGGGCCCTACTTGGTCATGGTGCTGCTCATACACTTCGAGAAATGCTTACATATAAATCTGACGATATTGTTGG
>Ga0100381_1004138_pt1 | contig 12321 bp, 7 predicted proteins | sample CryGeymeta201505_FD_80416 | JGI IMG/M metagenome (GOLD analysis project Ga0100381, IMG submission 80416) | Groundwater microbial communities from Crystal Geyser aquifers in Utah, USA - Crystal Geyser metaG 2015-05 | ecosystem: Environmental > Aquatic > Deep subsurface > Groundwater | place: USA...
AAACAGGGCAACACCCAGCAGTTACTACCGAAAATAACATTATACGCTACAAAGAACAGCTCGAAAAAATTGGCTTTGCTTACGATTGGGAACGCGAATTTAGAACAAGCGAACCGTCATATTACAAATGGACTCAATGGGTTTTTATTAAATTATTTAATCATTGGTATAATAACAAATTGCAAAAAGCTGAACCAATTGAAAATTTAATCGAACTTTTTAATAATTCCGGGAACACAACTATAGATGCTGCAAACAATTGCGAAATAACATTTTCGGCAGAAGAATGGCAGCATAAAACCGACAACGAAAAACAAAAAATATTACTTTGTTACCGTTTAGCTTATCTCGCAAAAACAATGGTAAACTGGTGTCCTGCATTGGGAACAGTTTTAGCTAACGATGAAGTTAAAGAAGCCATTTCTGTTCGTGGCGGTCACCCAGTTGAACAAAAAAGAATGCTCCAATGGTGTCTTAGAATAACAGCTTATGCCGACAGACTTTTAAACGGTTTAGACAATTTAAAATGGACCGATTCATTAAAAGAAATGCAACGCAACTGGATTGGAAAAAGCGTTGGAGCAGAAATAAAGTTCACAATTAACAATAAACAAATAACAAATAACAAAGAACAGTTAACCGTTTTCACCACCCGTCCCGACACAATTTTTGGATGTACTTTTATGGTTCTTGCTCCCGAACACGAACTTGTAACAAATATCACAACACCAGAACAAAAATCAGCAGTTGAAGAATATATAACCAAAACTAAAAAACGTACCGAACGCGAAAGAATGACCGAAGTAAACAAAGTTTCGGGTTGTTTTACTGGAACTTATGCAATTCATCCTTTTACAAATTCTCCAATTCCTATTTGGCTCAGCGATTATGTTCTTGCTGGTTATGGAACCGGAGCAATAATGGCAGTTCCTGCACATGATAGTCGTGATTTTGCTTTTGCACGTTACTTTAATTTGCCAATTATTCAGGTAATTAAGAAAAATGGCGAAGAACCAACAGAAACTTCAACATGGACTGAATCGTTTGATGCAAAAGAAGGAACATGCATTAATTCAGATTTTATTAATGGTTTGAACGTTGTTGAAGCAATGGACAAAATAATTTCTAAAATTGAAGAAATGAAAATTGGTAAACGAATGATTAATTACCGTTTACGCGATGCCATTTTTAGCCGTCAACGTTATTGGGGCGAACCATTTCCTATATATTACAAAGACGAACTCCCCTACCCTTTGCCTGAAAACGAACTTCCACTAGAACTTCCCGAAATTGATTCATTTTTACCAACATCCGACGGACAACCTCCTCTAAGTCGTGCCGAAAATTGGAAAACAAAAGATGGCTACCCACTCGAATTAAGTACAATGCCAGGTTTTGCAGGTTCATCGGGTTATTATTTTAGGTACATGGACCCAGCAAATAATAATGAGTTTGTTTCAAAAGAAGCAATAAATTACTGGAAAGATGTTGATTTGTATATTGGTGGTACAGAGCACGCTACAGGTCATTTAATTTATTCGCGTTTCTGGTGTAAATTTTTACACGACATTGGAATTGCTCCTGTTGAAGAACCTTTTAAAAAACTGATTAATCAGGGAATGATTCAAGGTCGCTCAAATTTTATTCATGAAATTGCAGGTACAGGGATTTATATTTCTAATGGAATTTATAATAATCTTATAAAAAATAAAACGGAAGAATTTAGAAATTTATTACGACAACTTATAATTGAAAATTCTTTAAGCGTCGAAAAACTTAAACTGTTCGATGAATCGGATATTTCAATTATGACTAATCATGTTGATGTAAATATTGTTACAAATGACATTTTAGATGAAGAAAAATTCCTTAATGGGTATGGCAACGCCAATGTTGAATTCATACGTGAAGATGGAAAATATATTTGCGGTTATGCCGTAGAAAAAATGTCAAAATCAATGTATAATGTTGTAAATCCCGACAATATTATAGAAAAATACGGTGCCGATACTTTACGCATGTACGAAATGTTTTTAGGACCACTTGAGCAAGCTAAGCCATGGGATACAGCAGGTATTGAAGGCGTTCACAGATTTTTAAGAAAATTCTGGAAACTTTATCACGACGAGACTAATTCATTAAAAATTTCTGATGAACAACCAAACGCACAAGAATTAAAAACATTACACAAACTAATTAAAAAAGTTAAAGACGACATTGAGCAATTTTCGTTCAATACTTCGGTAAGTGCTTTTATGATTTGCGTTAACGAGCTAACCGATTTAAAATGTAACAAATTGCAAATACTTGAATCATTAGCAATTGTATTGTCGCCCTTTGCCCCGCATATTTGCGAAGAAATATGGCAATTACTCGGACATAACGAAAGCATTTTAAAAGCCAACTACCCAATTTTTGATGAGTCATTAGTAAAGGAAAATTCAAAAGTTTATCCCGTTTCGTTTAACGGAAAAGTTCGTTTTCAATTAGAATTACAAATAAATTTAACCGCTCCGGAAATTGAAAAAATAGCCATAGAAAACGAACAAACAAAAAAATGGTTAGACGGAAAGCAAATAAAAAAAATAATTGTAGTTCCTCAAAAAATAATTAATATTGTTTTTTAAAATTTTAAAATCTTATTTATGAAAAAATTAATTTTATTGTCTTTTGTTTTTGCAAATCTTATCTTTGTTTCATGTTCAAATAGTGATAAAGGAAAAGAGGGCTCAACCGATTCTACACAGGTAGCAACAACCGAAAAAACTGATGTTCCACAGGGAGCAAGATATGGTATAAAATCGGGAATTGTTTCATATCAAACTTACGAAATGATGGGCGTTAAAATAACTCAAACCACATATTTCGACGATTACGGCAAAAAAGAAGCACAAGAATCAATGTCTGAAATGGATATGATGGGAATGAAAACAAAGCAGCACAACATGAGCATTATGGCTGATGGTTATTCAATTTCATATCCATTAGAAAATATGGTTAATGGAAAAGATGAGTTAAAAAAAGTTGCTAAGAAAATTAAAACTTCAGGCAATCCTTTTGGCAGTATGGATTTATCAACATTTACCGACGAACTAAAAAAACGTTACGATTATAAAGAATTAGGAACCGAAAATGTTGCCGGTGTTGAAGGAACAAAATTTTCATTTGTTATGGATAAAAGCAAACCCAACGATAAAATTATTGGTGTAATTTACAAAAATGTAATGCTTAAATCATCAATGAAAATGAGCGGATTCGAAATTAATCTTGTTGCCAGCAAATTCGACCAAAATGTTGAAATACCTGCTGATAAATTCGGAATTCCTGCTGGCTATACTGTTGAAGAAAAATAATAAAAGACATTTCCAATATTTTTGTCATTCTGAACAGAGTGAAGAATCTATTTTATATTAACTTATAGACTCTTCGCTAATCTCCCGATAGCTGTCGGAACAGAGTGACAATTTTATTTTAAACCAGTCTCTACTTTTTAGCTTTTATAAATTAATTTTGCAATTATTATTTTTACTCAATGAATTTTTTATATCCTACATTTTTATTTTTGCTTGGCTTAATTGCCATCCCTGTAATTATTCATTTCTTTAACTTTAAAAGATATAAAACGGTTTACTTTAGTAGTTTACAATTTCTTTTTAATATTGCTAAAGAAACCCGTTCGCGTAATCGAATTAAACATTTACTTGTTCTTTTAGCTCGAATATTAACCATTATCTGTCTTGTTTTCGCTTTTGCTCAGCCATTTATACCAGCAAAAAATAATTTGAAAAATAATAAATTTCAAACAATTGCTATTTATGTTGATAATTCGTTTAGCATGAACCAAATTGGAACAAATGGAAATCTTTTAGAAGAAGCCAAAAACAAAGCAATAGAAATTGTTTCGTCATATTCGCCATCTACTAATTTTGAACTAATAACCAACGATTTAGAACCAAAACACCAGCATTTATTAAACCGCGACCAAATTATAGATTACATTTCGGCAATAACTACATCGCCCAGAACAATAAAGTTTTCGGATATTATTAATAGAGTCAAACAAATTGCAAAATCTGCCAATTCTTTATCAACAAACATTTGTTTATTAAGCGATTATCAAAAACATTATTTCGATTTCGAAAAAATTGAAAATGCTCCCAGCACTTCAATTATGCTTTTTCCATCAACACCAATCGAAATAAAAAATTTATCTGTTGATTCTTGCTGGTTCGATTATCCCGAGCATAACATTAATCAACAAGAAAAATTACAAGTTAAAATTGTAAACCATTCCAACGAATCGTACCAAAATATTCCTGTAAAACTATATTTAAACGATTCTATAAAAACATTAAGCAGTTTCTCAATTTCTGGTAACACATCGCAAACTATTACTTTGGCATATACAAATATTTCAAAAGGTTCAATTAATGGAAAAATTGAACTTGCCGACTATCCAATAACTTATGATAATGTATATTATTTTAATTACAACGTTTCTAATAATGTAAACATTATAACTATTAATGGAACAAACAAATCAATGTTTTTATCAAAGTTATTTAATAACGACTCGCTTTTTATAATTACAGAAATGTCTGCTCAAAACATTAATTTTCAAGCATTCCCGTCTAATCAGGTTATACTATTAAATGCAATTCAAAATATAAGCTCAGGCTTACAACAAGAAATTTTAACTTTTGTTAATAAAGGTGGAAGTTTAGTTTTTATTCCTATTAGCAATAATGATGATAATTACAAATCGTTTTTTCCGTCAATTGGGATTAATGTTTTAGGAAGCGATTCATCAAAAAATCAAGTTAGCACTTTAAATGTCCAATCACCATTCTTTAAAAATGTTTTTCAGAAAATCGACGACAATCCACAGTACCCACAAGTTAATATGAGTTATAAAATTTCTGTAACAAAGGGAAATGTATTCGACGATTTAATTTTAACTCGAAATCAAAATCCACTATTTACATCCATTAAACAAAACAAAGGGAAAATATATTTGTTTTTGTTTCCGTTTGACGAAAAATACACAAACTTTACAACACACCCCTTGTTTGTTCCAATAATGTATAGAATTTGTGAATTAAGCAAAAATAATTCTGATATATGTTACAACATATCTCCAACAGTTAATGTTAATATTATTAATACAACAAATGGAAACGAAGACATCTTAGAATTAAAAAATCACAAAACAGGCGAATCGTTTATACCGCTACAAAATGTTGACGATTTCGATATTTCGTTGTTACCAGGTAATCAGTTAATTTATGATGGATTGTACGATATAACATACAAGAACAACATTTTATCTTCTATTTCATTTAACTACAATCGCAACGAATCGCAAAACATTTATTACACACCCACCGAGTTAGAAGAAATTTTAAAATCAAGAAACTTTAAGGTTTCATTATTTAATTCAAGCAACAACGAGTCAATATCTAACCAAATAAAAAACATTGAAACAGGAAAACCACTTTGGAAATATTTTATTTTGCTTGCCCTGCTATTTGTTTTAGCCGAAATCGCATTAATTCGCTTAATAAAGAATTAATTTTTAAACTTTTTTACTGATTACTTTTTCTACTGATTTCTTTATAACACTGTAGCTACATACCCTGCTTTTTTAATAATTTGCACAATCTCCATTTCAGTTATTTCTTCAAAGTTTACCGTTAAAACTTTATCATTACTTGCCAAATCAGCTTCCCATGATTTTATGCGTGGTTCATTTTTAAAAAAATCGCCTACTCGCATACTGCAACCACTGCATTTGAAATTTGTTTTAAATTTTTTTGAGCATTGCTAATTAAGTATACATTTTATATATTTGCAGAAAAAAATTATGAAATGTCCTAATTGTATAAGCGAAAGAAAAGTTAAATCCGGTATTATAAAGGAAAGGCAACGTTATAAATGCAAGGATTGTGGTTGTAATTTTACTGTTGAAATTAAGTCTACAGCGAAACCAAAGTCGATGAAAAAACAAGCATTGCATTTATATTTAGAAGGCTTGGGATTTCGATCTATCGGCAGATTTTTGGGAGTTAGTAATGTTTCGGTACTAAATTGGATTAAATCTTTTGGAGAATCAGTGGCTTCTCTTCATTCAGCAAAAGATGAAATAGAAGTTGTTGAGTTAGATGAAATGCATAGTTATATTGGTTCAAAAAAAACTATTGTTGGATTTGGATTGCTGTTGATAGATATGGAAAAAGATTTATCAATTTCGTTGTTGGCGACAGGAGCACCAAAACAGGCAGAAGGTTATGGAAAAAGATAAAACAATATAAAATGGGTATAATAACAAGTGATTATTGGAAGCCTTATGAAGACTTTATTCCAAAAGAAAAACATATTCAATCAAAAGCTGAAACATTTACAGTAGAAGGTTACAATAGTCTATTTAGACATTTTTTAGCAAGAATGAGAAGAAAATCAAAATGCTATTCTAAAAAGGTAGAAATGCTAAAATTGTCAATACTCTTGCTTATGCATCATAGAAATAATACTTTATATATATTTAATTAGCAATGCCATATTTTATTGTTCAAGTTTTACAAAAAATAAATTATTTTTGTATCTTTATAAAAAAATAAATATGACCGTATTAACACAGCCACAAATAATAAATCCCAGTAAATTACCATTTTTACAAGCACAAATTCTTCAACAAATATACTTAAACTTATCGGAACATAATAAAACATCAATAGAAGAATTATCTGAACTTGCTGGCTATCCAAAAGAAAGTAAAATTCTTGCTGATGCTATAAAAATGCTTAATAATAAAGGGTTTATTGAAGGGGATTTGCTTTTGGGTTTTTCAATTCCTGAAAATTGTTTCGATTTATTTTCAAAAATTGTAAAAAGAAACGATTATAAACGAAAAGAATATTCTGAAAATATTATAAAATTTGCTGAATCAAAAGACAACGCACCTTCCACTCTTTTTGAATTTGAACAAACCATTAGCGACCTTAATAAATTTGGTGTTATTCATAAGTGGTATGATTATTTGGAAGATTTTCCATACTCCCTTATAGAAGAAAAAATTATTGAATACAAGTTAAAGCATGAATCTTTAATCGTTGAACCTTTTGCTGGTAGTGGAACAACTTTAATTTCTGCAAATTTATTTCAATGTAATTCTGTTGGCTTTGACGCTAATCCTTTGATGACTTTTATTTCGGAGGTAAAAACAACTTGGGATATTGATTTAGTTCTCTATAAAAAGGAAATTTCAAATATTAGTAAAAGGTTCGTAAAGGAAATTCATAACTTTGATAAATTACAATTAGACTTAGGTTTCATTAATGTAATGCCTAAAAAAGAAATTAATCAGTGGCTCAGTTCTGCCTTACAAAAAGAAGTTATTTTATTAAAAAACCTTATTGATGAAATTAAAAATAAAAAAATAAAAAATCTCCTTTTAATAGCGTTATCAAAATCTTGTTTTGATGCTTCTTATGTTTCATTATGTCCCGGTACAACATTTTATCCATTTAGAGAGAAAGAAGATTTCTGGGATTTATTTACAAAGAAAGTAATTTCAATTTATAATGATTTAAAGCATGTTCAGAAACATAATCATTATGGAAAATCCGAATTAATTACTGATACTTGTTTAAATGCAAGAAAATATTTAAAACCCGAATCCATTGATTTTATTATTACATCACCACCATATCCGAATGACTTAGAATATACAAGACAAACCCGATTGGAATTATACCTTCTCGATTTTGTGAAAAGTATGGATGATGTACAGCAAATTAAAAGGAAAATGGTAAAAGGTAGCACAAAATTAATTTTTAAAGAAAGCAATTCCGAAACGTATGCCATGAAATTTGATGATGTTAAAATTGTAAGCGACAAAATTTATGAACAAACAAAAGATAAGAACTGGGGGTTTGATTATCCAAGAATGGTTAGAGAATATTTTGGAGACATGTATTTGTGTATGTTCGAATTTTATGATTTAATGAAAAAAGATGCAAATTTCCTTCAGGTTGTTGGCGACCAGACTATCAAAGGTGTTTATATTCCTGTTTGCGACATATTAATTAAAATGGCTCAGGAAATCGGATATAGAAATTGCAGGAAAGAATTGTTTAGAATGAGAAGAAGTACAGGGCATAATGTTTTATTGCCAGAAGAAATAGTTATTATTCAAAAATAGTTTATGAATCCAAACGAAATATTTACATTCCCTGTTGAAAATAAATCAGCAGAGGCAAAAAAGGCAATAAAAAATTTCTATTGCAAGTTTCGGGAAGCAAAATGCGACAAGCAAAGCAGAACAATAAAATATCCAATGGGTGTATGTTCTGTAAACCATAGCAAAACAAAACCTATTATCTGCCCTCATAGGTTTTTAGAAAACAATATTGTATTTCAGGACGCATCAAAAGAAGTATTTGGCACAACCAATAACGTTCTTCTCTTTTCGGAGGTTAATTTATCAAATGTTGGAAGTTTCGATTTTGTGTTAGTAAAACATAAACCTATAAGCAGCAAGATTGATGATTTTTGTATTGTAGAATTTCAATCGGATTCAACTACTGGCACGGGTGAATTGGTAAGGGCATTAAAAGACTTTATGAAGGGTGTAGATGTTTTGGAAAACAAATACAAATTTGGAATGAATACATATAACACCATTAAACTTTCATACATCCAAATGCTTATTAAAGGACAAGTAATGGAAAAATGGAACAAAAATATTATATGGATAATGCAAAAGTTTGTTTATGATAATATGGTTAAACGTTTCAAACTTATTGATTTAGATTACAAAAAACAAAACTATACAAAATATTTCATTTATGATTTAAAACCAAATAAGGGAATATACAATCTTAAATTAATTGATAAAACTTCTACAACAGTGAGCAATTTATTAAGAGCTTTTACCCATCAACCTACTCCAAGCATTGATGAATTTGTAGCTGTGCTTGAAAATAAAATCAAATTGAAATTAGGTTTAATTATTGAGTAACTGCAACCAGTAACCAAAAACCAGAAACAAATTAACGAACTTTTATTAAGTTTATAATTTAAGACAAAAGTTTATCTTTACACAAATATTTTAACATAATGCCAACTAAATCTAAAAAATTACAAAAATCTGAAGTTGAAGATTTAAGATTAAAATTAATTGAAAGCGAAAATAATTTTAAAAAATACTGCATCGAAGTAGCTTCTCAAAACGAAGAGTACAAAGCCATTAACGAAAAATATTTAAAAACTAACGAAGAACTTTCCGAAAAAAACAGCACTATTATCAGAATAATGAACGAAATGCGATGGAACGAGGCAAAATCGCGTCAAATGTTTATATCATCGCCGGTTGGAATAATGTATTACGATACTACTCTGTTTATTAATGAATTAAATTTTGCATTTTCCGAAATATTATCGGCACCATATAATTTACTTAAAGGATTCGATTTAAAAACCATGAATGACAAAAAAGTGCTTCCTGCAATAAAAGATGCCATTTCTGGAAAAACAGGTCATTACGAAGGTTTTTACAAATCTACTTTAAGTGGAAAAGAAGTTTATGTGAATTTTTCAACCCACCCGCTTTATAGTCGTGAAGATTCTTCTGTTATTATTGGAGGAGTTTTATTAGCACAAGATTTAACAAAATGGAAACACACACAGGAAAAACTCGAGGAAAACGAAGAAAATTTACGATTGACATTAGAAAGTATTGGCGATTGTGTTATTGTAACAAATCAAAATACTGAAATAACCAATATTAATACGGTAGCAGAAAAAGTTCTGAAAATAAAAAAAGCAAATATTATAAATAAAACTGCATCAGATATTTTCTCTATTTATAATACTGTATTAAACAAGCATTTATCTTGTCAGATTCAAACAGCAATTCAAGAAAACAGAAGTATTTCGATTCACGAAAATATTGAATTACACGCAATAAATGGAATCAAAATTAACAGTTCTTTTAACATCTCTCCTATTCGAAAAATTGATGGTGAAGTAATTGGTGCAATAATGGTTTTCCAGGATATTACGGAACAAATAAAAATTCAACAAGAAATAATTGAAAGCGAAAATAAATTCAAATCATTATTCGATAACTCTCCAACTGGTATTGCACTGTTTGACATTGAAGGAAATGTGAAAGAAGTAAATAACGTAATGCTTAAAATACTTGGTTCACCTTCGGCAGAAGCAACAAAAACGATTAATGTTTTAAAATTTCCTCCACTTGTAAAAATAGGATTTGTAAACGATTTTAACGAATGTATAACAACAGGCAACAATGTTAATCGTTTTGCCGAATACACAACAAATTGGGGAAAACAAATTTATGTACAATATTCTATCTCGCCACATAAAGAAAAAGATAATAAAGTTATTGGTGTTATTTTAAATATAGTTGATATTACAACTCAGAAACAAGCCGAAGAAAAAGAAAAGAAATACTTTAGAGACCTCGAATTAATAACAAAGTCGGCAACTGAAATGTTAGAACTTCCATTAAATGCAGACCCATTGCACTTTATTGGCGAAAAATTAAAATCTATTATTGGCGATAATACAGTAATTATCAACAAGTACTCTACAAAAACACAAACATCATCGATTGAACATGTTTTTTGCAATGAAGTTCGAATAAAGACTTTTAACGAATTATTAAATAGAAATCTTGAACAGCTTAAATTTAAAAAAGCACCTGCTATTCATGATTTTAATTTCACTAAAAAAATTGTAGAGCTAAATCCAGTTGATTTTTTTATAAACTCGTGCCATTTTCCCGAAAAGGAATCAAAAAAAATAATCGAATTACAAAAGATTAATAAAGTCTATTTTATGGGCATCTGCCCCGAAAATAATTTATTAGCAAATATTATTATTATTACTTATTACAACGAAATAGTAGAAAACAAAGAAGTTATTGAAACATTTGTAAATCAAGCTTCTTTATTATTACAACGGCAAGTAGCTCTTAAGAATCTTAATGAAGCTAAAGAAAAGGCTGAAGAAAGCGAAAAAAAATTCAGAACCATTTTTGAAAATGCCAATGATGGGATATTGGTTGCCGACGCCGAAACTAAGAAATTTATTTTTGCCAATAAGCAAATGTGCACTTTAACCGGATATAGCTTTAATGAATTAATAAATCTTAGCGTTTATGATATTCATCCTTTAAAATATCTGCCTGATGAGTTGCAAAAGTTCGAGGAACAGGTGAAAAAAGTAATAAGATTTGTTTCCGATTCACCTGTTCTTAAAAAAAATGGAGAAATAATTTATTGCGATATAAATTCTTCACCTATGGAGTTGGGTGGCAGAAAATATTTACTGGGGTTTTTCCGGGATATCACAAATAAAAAGTTGATTGAACAAGAGTTGTTACAATCGAAAAAGAAAATTGAAGAAAGCGAGAAAAAATTTCGCGAATTATACGAAAAATCGGGAGATGCAATTTTAATGCTTAATAATAGCTTGTTTACAGATTGCAACCAAGCTACGGTTGATTTATTTAAATATAAAAACAAGAATGAAATTATAAAATTACATCCTTCAGAATTATCACCGGAATATCAGCCAGATGGCATGAATTCATTTAAAAAAGCTGAGAAAATGATTAATCATGCTCTTAAAAATGGAACAAATAGATTTGTATGGGACCATAAAAGAAGTGATGGAGAGGTTTTTCCTGCCGAGGTTTTGCTTACTGCTATTTCTAACGAAGAGAATCTAAAGGTTGTTCATGCTGTTGTAAGAGATATTACTGCTCGAAAAAAAGCAGAGTTGGAATTAATTTTAGCTAAAGAAAAAGCCGAAGAAAGCGACAAATTAAAATCGGCATTTTTGGCAAACATGAGCCACGAGCTTCGTACACCTATTAATGGTATAATTGGGTTCTCGAATTTATTACATAAAACTGAAATTAATTCAGAAAAAAAAGCTCATTATATTTCGCAAATTAATGCAAACTCGTCATTATTATTAAGACTTATTGATGACATTATTGATGTTGCAAAAATTGAGTCGGGGAAACTTACAATTGAAAAATCTCTATGCAATTTTACTTCAATTATGAACGATTTGTATTTACAATACATACAAGAACTTAAAGCACTTAACAAAAATAATATTGAACTAATTTACAATAATAATAATTCAAATTTGAACATTGTTACAGACCATTTAAGATTAAAACAGGTACTTATTAATTTACTTTCCAATGCTATAAAGTTTACCAATAATGGTAAAATAGAGTACGATTGCTCGATAAAAGATAATGAATTAAACTGTTATGTA
>Ga0100381_1004143_pt1 | contig 12315 bp, 14 predicted proteins | sample CryGeymeta201505_FD_80416 | JGI IMG/M metagenome (GOLD analysis project Ga0100381, IMG submission 80416) | Groundwater microbial communities from Crystal Geyser aquifers in Utah, USA - Crystal Geyser metaG 2015-05 | ecosystem: Environmental > Aquatic > Deep subsurface > Groundwater | place: USA...
ATTCTTGTTTCAAATTTTAATTGACAGCTTTACGTTTGCATATGGTTCGGTTGAGTTCATTTTTGAATTCATTCACCTTTGTTTCTGATTATTCATCTCTGAGGAAAGAGATCATGTATCCCACCAAATCTGGAGGGTTTTCATTGATTATTTTTATCATCATTCGACTCAAAATAGGATTTACATGGGTTGCCAAATACTATAAATCTTCCACATTCTCATCATTCTTCATTGTTTGATCGATACTCGATGGACTCTAACCTTCTAGCTTATCGTTGCTGAATGATCGAGAGGCAAATGAGAATGTTTGCTTCATGCAGAGTATACTGTTTGTATTATAAGAACGATTTAATATGGTCTGAATCGTATTGAAAATGAAGATCAAGGTCGTTGCTTCAATAGAAGTATTCCAAGCAACCTCGAATGATATAGACCAGCCACTCTAACTAGGGTCGATGGCTCGGATCAGGATGAAGGCACTTGACTATGAGAGATTCAATAAGGGGTAAAACTATTGAATCCCCATGCATTAGGTTTCCTTCGGGGCAATTGAGCCAATATTGCGAGTAATCACTCTCAGAATACACTTTTTATTGGAGTTGTTGATCATGGAAGAAGAAAGGGTATTGACCAAAAAATAGCTCGTGCATCATGATACCCAATGAAAAGACATCGTTTTTATAATTATAGCTTTCACAGCCTTTATAGTTTTATGGAGCACTGTAAGGCATAGTGAATCCAGGCTCATGATCTAAAAATAGAAGATAAACTACCTTAAACTTCAGGATGATAAGACTCCCCAAAATCTATCAATTTTAGGTTGAATCTCCGATTGATCATGATATTGGTGGGTTTCAGATCCAGATGAGCAATGTGATACTACGACAAATACCTAAGGGCTTGACCGATGACAAATACAAAGTAAATTTTTGTGTGAAAAGACAATGTAGACTTGTTAGTCAGACAATAGTCATAAAGATTGGGGTATTAGATGTAATCTGACAGAAGATCTTTGGTATGAGGACTTTAGGTTTCTGCTAGAAGGTAATATTTTGGCAGATAGATGGACAGACCATTTTTTATTCGAGAAAGGATAAACTTTTAATGCTAAACTCGATTTTTGATCCCTTTCGGATGGTTGTTCTGCTAGCAGTAAGTCTTGATTATTATTCTCTTTCTCATTGGCTCTACTCCTTCAGTTTCTTCGTGAAGGTTGTCAGTTCCTACATTTGTTGAACTGATGTACCAAAGCTCAACCTCAGCGACATATATCTTGGAGAAACCTCCAACGCAAAGAGGTTTGTTGGGGTATTTTGAAAGTTTGTGTTTGGTTTTGATGTAGTTTAGCACATAGCCATTTTATTGAGGGTTTTTGGACCTTTGTATTGAAGGCATGTCTATTTTTAATTTAATCTATTTTTTGTTAAAAGCTGAGGTCCTCAGTTCATGTATTTATTTATTTCTAGTCAGGTCCAGTTTCCAATAATCATACAAACCCAGAGACAGAAGCTTATGATCAAAGTCAACATAATTAGCTCTTACTTTATCGATAGCTTAATGCTATTTTTTCATTTATTTCTGTAGATACCCCTCCTCTTGGACGGCTTCCGAACAAATATAGAGATAGGCATTGGTGAATCTATTACACCAATAATAATTGCCAAAATTTCTCTAACTTAGCTATATCTTCTCTTTTACATCTGCTCCTCCTTGATTTTGATTGGACATTGAAATAATTTTGTCTAACAACTTGCCAAAAGCCAAAACAGATCGAGTCAGTCGCTATTTCCTCATTATCACTACTTACTCCAAAGATTTGAAAGTTTGCTGTTACAAGGAGTAATATATTGGATTTTTTATGTGGATCTCACCGTTGATAAGATTGACTGATAAGGTAAAATCGTGGTTGAAAAGTTGGGAAGTGATCAGTTTGCAAATTATTTTGATTCTTTATTGACTGTTGATTTTAAAAAAATGATCGTCGAAGCCCAGGCAACTGGTGACGAAGGAGTACTGGTGAGAATATTTGTTGATTTTGGCAGTCAAAATGAGGGAAAGATTCTTACAGGCGTTCTCAAGAAAGAAGCGAAGAACCAGAAGGTTGCCTTGTTATTAAGATGAAACTAAGTAGTCGGCTAGTTTTCCTAGCGTTTTGAGGCTTTGCTCAATTGTGATGTGTGGTAGTTGCTTAATACTGGCGGATCTATGATTTTTGTAAGGAACTGCCTTTTTCTAAGGATTGTGGAGGAAAGGTAGAGACAGTGGACCAGCTTCATCGATGAAAAGGCTCATATTATACAGAAATTTATATGCTCACTGATAATAATTGGACCAAAATACCTTAAAAATGAATCCTTTCAAATACCCCACCCCAAAATAAATTTGTCATCTGATACAATTCTGTTGAAGACGAGTTCTGGTGAGAATTGTTTAATAATTAATATAAATCATCATATGTTGACAAACTTCGCCAGAAGAGTAGCTCAGTTTGCTACAGAAGTACAGAAGAGTACCGTCAAGACTGGTGCCTCTTCCTCCACAATCACTCAATACCGTGACGGACAGTTGGTCAACCGATCATCAATCACTCTCAAAAAGCAATAAGATATCGAGGCTTATGTCGTAAAAACCGTTCAAAACTACTTCAGAACAACCTACAAAAATGGTACTAAATATCCGATGCAGGTGTGACTAAAGATAGTGCCCTCTCAGAACACGGCCTCGACTCTTTGGACGCTATTGAAATCGCAATGCAAGTCGAAGAAGATCTTGGCTACACCATTTCCGCTGAGACCCTACCCGCTTTCACCAGAGTCAAGCATTACATCACATACATCGAGCAAGTTGAAGCCTTCAAGAAGGATAATAACAAAATCCCAATGCCTTGATCGTCACACAGACATAATTGTACAATAATGAATCTATCACAAAGGTAATTGATAAATTGGTTGACAAGAGTCAGCCTTTACAACAAAATTCAAGTGACACGATATACTACTCACCTCCTTTTTTAATAGATTTGATACTATTCATTGAACAGCCACTGACAATCGATGCAAATAAATATCTTCTTAATATTTTTGTTGGTCAGCTTGAGTGACTTATGTCTTCCTACGATATCATAAATATTGATGACTGCCTGTCTTAATTTTGATATATCCTGAAAATATTTTTAATAATTCTACAGGGTAGAGCTATTCGTTTGGGAACTCAATGAATATCTTGCTGATTTCATAGTTATATGCCAGAGTTGGGATTTAAATAAGGAAGGCTATCATTTCTTGGCAGATTTGGCAGGCTTGGCACGTACGAGTCTGGAAAGTCTTCTTCTGAGGGTCAAAACTTTGAATCTTTCGAAGTCGGTGAGAGATTGTCTACGGGCTTGCCTGGCATAAGCTCTTCCCAAAGAGCTCTCGGCATACTTTTCAGCGACTTTTTCTTTTTTGGCAATAGCTCTGACTTTGCCGTGCTTAGCTCCTCTCTTGACACCAATGACTTGGGGAGTGAGCTGGAGTCTCTGGACATTGATGATTTCTCTGGGGATGTCTTCGCCATCGATGAGGACTCGGTTGGTACTAACGACATCGACAATAGTGACGAGCTTGCCTTCATGAGGACCATAGGTGACTCTGGCGACGCGACCGACTTGCACGAATCTGTTATATCCCTAAATAGTTGAGTTTGTACCATTGCTTATGTTGTGGTGAAATTAAATGAATATAAAATATTGAATACTAAGAAATGATAAAACAATTATAGAACTTTATGTAGATAGTCCCAGATTGATAACCTCTCAGAGGAAAGTCTAATATTATTGTATCCTTTTCGGATTTGATTTGACTCAACCGATAAGATCCTTGAATAATAATAATGTCCTCTCCGATAAAAAATAAAGGCAAAAAAAACGACTCCCTTGAGTCTAAGAAGAAGCAGCTTCTGACTGTTTTCCACCAAACCATTCCCTTCCTTCAAATCTTCACACCCGAATAACTATAGTTTCTTTAGGACAAGCTTCACATCTTTGTCTTCACTCGAGGTCAGGTCCTTGCCAAGGAACAAGAGTTTATCGATTATGTTGGGGTCATTGCATAGGGGAGAGCTGTCTCTAAGAGTAAAAGCTATCCGATTGGCTAGACTATCGGGAGTTCGCAATTACTTGGATATCAGCAGCAACATAGCTAATCTATTTTGGGAGAGGCAGATGGTGTCTTGATTGCCATTAGAATTTACGACCTTAACACTTTGTCTAAGCCTTACCTTTCAAACAAAATTGTATCATTTTTTGCTTAGTTGCATACAACCGAACTCCTGAAACGCTAGGATCTCAGCAAACAAATAAGTCAATTTGAGACAATCGATTAGAGAAAAGTTTCCAAGTATCTGATAGTTGAATGGAGTGGCTTTATTTCATAGCTGGACTCGAGGGAAAAATCCAAATTCATCAACTATTTTCCTTACTATGTAGCCAAGCAAAAAGACATGCTAATGAACAGTTTCCTTAAACCAAGCTTACTTTATGTGGTCAACGGGCAGACAGTCGCTAAGAATAAAGGTGAGCAGAAGCTCATTGAAGGCGGTCGTTTCTACAATTCTGAGGGCTGGTTGCTAAATGAAAAAATAAAAGAAAACGTGTATTGCTTGTCATCTGAGGTTATCTTTGTGCTGATAGATAAACAAATGCTTCAGGAAAACTTCAAGGCAACCACTTTCAACAATATTATGAAGCTGGCTCTCAAGGATATTGATAGCAAATATAAAATTAGTGATGAGTCAAAGCAGAAGGAAGGAGATAAAAATGCAGAAATGTGGAACATGTTCAAGAAGTACCCAGATCGAGAGATCATACCTTTGCCCAAAAAGGCAAATCAAAACGCTCCAAAACCTGTCAAGCTGAATTCACAAAAGGACAAATAACAGCTTCCTTTTATTGCTTTCCAAACATTATTCAAGGAGCAACTATCAGGAGATGGTAAGGCAAAAACCTCCTCATCTGTGGCTGACTCCAACTATGAAAGATTATACAGCATGAAGACTGAGCCAAAGTAGAAATAATCATTTACAGAAGGATAAGTTGACAAACTAAGGAAGGAAGTTGAAATTTTAACTGAAAAACTGAAGTTTTCTCAATAAATAAACAAATCCTCAAAGTTAGACCTAATTGAGAACAGAAGCAGGCTGAAGATGAGCGATGTCTTCAAGCAGATAAGAAAACTTCATCAGTAAGAAGAAACAATCCACAAAGTAAAAGGAGCAGATGGGCAAATATCAGAAAGCATGCTGACCTTCAAATAAGCAGTAATTGTTGGTTTATTTAGTTTGACAAGCAAATCAAAGAGAATAGGATCAAGGAACTAGTCGCCAAGTGTGCATTCAGATGGCTCTATCTCACTCGGAAACATAAAGCTAACAAAAAGGCTTGATTTATATATCTTTGACAATATCAAAATTTGAATTAATCAAGCGCGCATGGGTCTGCTTCGAGGGATCGGAGGCCTTTCATCACGCATAATCTTGTCTTCAAGCATCTTTATTTTAGCATCTTGTTTGCCATGAAGGCTAGAACTTCTTCTGATGCTGGGGAGTTGATCTTTTTTGGTAATTTTGCTAGACTGAATGAAATTATGACTGTTCATGCTGTTTTCTTTATTTTTCTCCTAGCAGTATGATCTGTTTTCTGTTGTGATTCTGTCAACAGAGTGATCTCCAAATCTGTGCTTTGGCAGCATTCCTTTGATATTTCTGATATCTCTCCTTCTTACATTGATCTTGCTGATCATCTGGCAACTGTAGTTTCCACTGGAGCTCAGATTTATCGAATCGTTGATAAGTTGCTCCTTGAGACTATTTCTTCTCTTCAGTAATTCGTTCTCGAGCAAGTCATTAGCTGATAATCTATCTTTAGGATCGACCTTGAGACATAATCTGATAAATTTGTCAAGGTCGTCAGTAAATCTTGCAGGTAATTTTTTGTAAACTCCAGCAATAATGTTTCTTTTGAGAGCTTTGAGGTCGTGTCCGATGAATGGTGGCTGTTGAACTGCCATTTAGTAGAGGACACATCCTAATGACCAAATGTCGCATTTGGTACTGTAAGGCTTCTCTTGCCAAACTTCAGGACTGGCATAGTATGGAGTTCCAGTTTGAGTGCGAGCCATACCACTCGAGGTCACGATCGACACATTCATATCTGCCAATTTGACTTGCGATTTATCTTTCGTGAGGAAGATGTTGGCACACTTGATATCTCTGTGCAAAATATTCATATCATGAAGGACAGAAAGACCCTTGAGTGTTTGGTAGGCAATTTGCCATATGGTGCTTTCGTCGATATTTTTCCTCGCAGTTTTGTGCTGTTTGATCAATTGAAAGACATCACCTCCTTCGAGGTACTCTGTCACAATGCAGAAAGTGTTGGTGAGTTAGTCATAGAAAGAATCTTTGTAGCTGAGAATACTGGGGTGATTGATGCTGGCCAGAATTCTAACCTAATTGAGACAGTTAGCCAATTATTTTTCGTTGAGAGTAGAAATGCGAATCTTTTTCATAGCATATTAGAGCCCATCTTCTTTGCGTTTGACCTTGTAAACCACCGAGAAGGCTCCTTCTCCCAATTTGGAAACCATTGTGTATTGGTTCATTAAGAAAAAGTTAATATAACGATCACTATTTCCAAAGTCCAATAAGAACATACAGTTAAAAGTCAAAAAATCATAAAGAAGGAAAAAATATTCATGGCTCGGAACTCAACTCTAAAGTGACCTACTATGACTCTGAAGCCATTCCTAGATGTTTGCTGGATTTGACTTTTCTCAAAAATGCTGATTATTTCATTATGCGAGTTTTCTTTTAGTTTATTTGGAATTTGTCTTTGGTCTATTTTAGATCCTTTGTCACCTTCATGTATCTCTGCCTCAAATCTTTGATTTATCTGTCTTTTTTGCTCTTTACATCGTCGATCGATAGTACTTTCTTTCTGTCGTAGCAATTCAATTGAATCTGCAACTTCTTCATTTCTTTCTCTTTTTCATATAGTTTCCTCTACAGTTCGTGGAGGTTTGCCTCGAGGAATATTTCCCTTTAGGTTTTGTTACTCACCACATGTTATTTAAACCTTCCCTCAAGAGAAGTCGCACTCTCTAGCTTTACAAGATCGGTATAGTTATCTGAGGTCGTTGTGGTGCATTATTTTGACAACTTTTCGATCTCCTTTTTTAGACAATTTGTATCTCTTGTGAGTGCTTGATTATCAGCTGTTAATTTTTTGTTCCTTTCTTGCAAAAAATCGATCTGGTTTTGTAGATTTTTCAAAGTATTCAAAGATTTTTGATTAACTCTGTTTTATTTTATGGTTTTGTTCAATTGCTCAATAGTTTGGTTGGCTCTTGCTAAATTATTCTTGTTATCCTAGGCTACCTTCTGCATTTAGAGTACTGATTTTTATATTTCTTTCTTTTCTTCTCTCAATTTTAAAATTTACTCCGACAAATTTGATAGTTTCAGTTAGTTACGAGCATTGACCTCCTGCAATCTTTCTCTTTAAAGCATTTCTTCCTATAATTTCTTCTTGATCTGGGAAAACTTCATTACTTCCCGCCGATTATCTTCATTTACTTTGCTGATTGATCGATGGTCACTCCGTTATTTTTCGTTTTTGTCAACAGATATGTTACGACTACGTTGAAATGGAGCTATTTTTGAATGCTGGTTCTCCTTTTCTTTCGATAGCTATGCTTTCCCAAATCTGCCTGGACTGGTCGAGAGAACTTTGTCTTTGGGGGGAAATCCTTTTTGGTCCTTGTACGGACTAATATAGGTCTCTCGCGTTTTGTTGCCGTATAGCTGACGACTGGTGTACTCTTTGTCACCTTATTGAGAAATATACCGAATACAAGGCCCGTTCATCCCAATAAATTAAATTAATAGCAAAAATGATCTCACTTTTAACTGACTTCTCATTTGATTTCATCCTTGGATTCTGCATTATTGAAATGCTATGGAGTTCGCTCGTGGTGCTGCTATTGTATTTATATTAAACAAATTGATGATCAGAACAAACAGATTCGCATTCAGCACCATTGCCCTCATTTCTGGAGCCCCACGATATGACGAATACACTGCTCGCATCGCAGCCACTCTCCAGAAAGTGTCAGGCGAGAAGCCCACCATAGTGGGTGTTGTAGGTTCAGCATTTGAGTCCACCTTTTCGAAGGTCTATGCCTCCTCTAGTCACCTGGACAACCATCCCTTCGAAGTTACCAGACCATTCTCCTACAACAACCAGGTTATCCAAGATTCCTGGTTCGTTCCCTACAGAACTTTCACCCACTATAAAAACTACACTTTGATGAAACAACTCGAGCAAAGTGGCTTTTTCTCAGATGTATTCAACAACAAGTTCAGCGCAGTTGTGACAGTCAACAATTTCTGTCTGTCCCTTCGTGTAGGACAAAAACTCGAAGCTGTACATCAATTTTGATTTAGTACTCCAAGCAAAACAATACAGTCAGGCCCTACACTGCTATATTTGATCCTCTCAATACTGAAAGAATCATCGAGAACGAACAATTAATCGATTTCCAGTATTACAACCTCGAAAGAGCTCAATATAACAGGCGAGGATACATTTTCCCTTCAATGTGCGTCGGCTATGAAAGTCTATATCAGGCCTTCCAACATCTCTCCCAATTCAAAACTGACAACAGTTCTTCTTTCGCATCAGAAAGATTCTCTTACGAGTATATAATGTGCTATATAGCGTGAGCCAGTTGGTCAACAAGAGCAGAAGCCAATTTAGAAAGGAGAAAGGCATATCAGAAGATACTTACATTTACTACATCGATGCTGGAAGCAATGCTAGCTAGATCAATTTCTCATTCAAAGCTATCAAGGATGGTTTCAGAACTTTCTTCAATTAGCAGTCAGTTAGTGGAATCAACAAGGCTCATTTTGAAATTTTTGTCAGAGTTCCTTAGCAGTTGTCCCAAGAGGTCAAAAATAAACTAGGTTTCCTTCCTAATGATGTAAAGGTGACCCTCATTGAAGACAGAGATAGATACGGAGCCATCTCAGCAGCTGATTTCGGACTGATCCATAACGGTGATGCTACTTTGGAGGCAGCTGGTCTTCAACTGCCCGCTCTTGTGCTCGACAACAGAAGCAATGCTCATGCCTACTTTAATAACCTTCTCAATGGCCATGCTTCTCCTCTCAATATTGCCACTAATTACGAAGCATATGAGGATCTCTGTGGTAGTCTCACAGCCAACGGAAATAAAATCAGTCTTATCATGCTCAAAAACTTCGAATCACCGAAATACAGATACTACTATGCTAAGCTATATAGAGAACAAATCCAGAAAATTCTCTCTAAGAGCGACACAAACCCTAACCTCAACGTATCAGAGACTGGCCTCGAAACAGGTTGCAAGCACTTGCTGGAAAGAGTGGCTATCTTCGAGAAGACCAACTCTGCCTCTTTGAAGAAAATCGACGATAGAAAGGACTCTTTCGTGTTGTGGTGATTCATTTGCTAAAATTAATCTATGGAAATCATGAATCAGTTCTTAAAGTCAAAGCAGCTCTCTCGAATCTTGGTATTGCTCAGATTAGCCGTGGGCTTGTGACCTCCGTATCCTGGAATGTTCACGTGGTAGTTTTCACCGAGCTGAAGCTTTTTGTTGCCTCGGTCTTGAATCCTTCTCTCCTCCATCTTGCTCTTTAGCTAGCCAAAGGGTACTTATGCCGGCTTGAAGCCCATATACCCTGGAATTTCAGTCCACAGTTGATTGGTTCCGTACTTTAAAGGATCGTCTCTTGTTGGCTGAGTTTTGCTTGCCTAGTTGAGTATATCCTTAGGATTTGAGCCTACTTTATCCCCATAATTGAAGGCGTAATCAGTCATGCCAGTTTTGACATTGTTGATGTAGGGTCTATTTTTGTATGACATTACTTTTGCCAGCTATTAGTTGGCCATTCCTGGTCTTTTGCAGGAATGCGCTCTTAGCTGAGATTTTCCCTCTATCTTTTGTTACTTGGCAGGATCACAAACGCTGCCCTGGTAGTTGCTTTTCCAATGCTCAGTTCCGGTTTTCAGTAATTTGAATGCATTTCTATACTCCGGCTGCCCATCTTTTTCAGCCTCCACAGCATCATATGGTTTGACAAGGCTACTACCCGCAAAATTGATACTAGAATTGCCACCTTTGACCACATTCTAAGGATGATAGTCCTGAGGCTGAGTATTTTCGGCATGATTATTCTTGTAAAGCGTATGATAATGATTGTAATTGTGGAGAGGATTGATCTTATCAGCTTCTCTTTTGGTAGAGGACCATACCTGATTGGTGATCTCGAGTTATTTTCCTTGTTTTAGGGTGGGATAAGGACATTAAGAGTAGCTCCTGTAGCCACCGTAGCCGACTACTTTGTTTATCATTTTTATTCTTAGCAGCAGTTACAATACCCTTACTTTAATCATAATCCAAAATCAGCTCAATTTCTTCTACCCAAGTTGAACATTGATGCTATCGTCCTGTTCCCTCCTTATGGTACTCGATTGATCCGGTCTCGCTAGTTTTGCTTTATTGTCTGGATCACCATGTTGTTTATCTACTCAGGTCTGATCGGTCGACGTTTCATGTAGTAACCGTCCTTCCCGGGGGCCACCAGACTCACTACGTCTTATGCTAGCACGATCACAGTTACCACATCGTAGGTCTCATGCATATATGAACCTACACCCACATACTTGAAAGCTGGATCAAGCAAGGTCAATCTTCTTTTGCGGGAGGTCAAACCATCATCAATGAGCAGCCATTCAACTACCTACTCACCAGATTCTCCCCCAAATTCAGTTACCTCACAGATCCTTCCCTTTACCATCGCAAATTCCCTGGCTCTTTCAGGGAGAGGGATGTGTGATTCATGTCCCTAAGTGGTGACTAAGTTATGCTGAGCCAATCTTTTAGCCTGTTGATCGGCAATCATATGCAATCCGAAACACCACTGCAATTTCCTCTAAACTGGAGGTCGATGATTGAGTTCATTGATAAGATCTCTGAGAGCATGTTATCCTTCTCTTGTTTTGACCTTATCCCTGAATATTTTTTGATTGTATTGATTCAGTGTGGAGCTTAATCTAGCAGCTGCATCGTGGGGATGTGTGCGGACCTGGTTGAGCAAGTTGAAAGCATCGTCGATGACTCGATCACTATCCATCGTTATGATTTTTTGATATTATTACAAATAATGCCAGTACTGACAACTACTCCGAGCATCAACTGTTAAGAATGGATATGAAATACAATAGATGAAGATATGAGTAGTCAATAAAATTATTGCTGGTTTATTGCAATTATACATATTGTTTGTATTTGTTGGGCAGATAGTGATAGTTGACTATCAATAATTATTAATAATCTACATGAAGACCCTTGCAGCTGCTCTCACCATCTTAGTTGCCACTATCGCCATCATCAGCGTCCAACCTGATGGCCAACAACTCACCAACGAACCCATCGCCACTAACATTGCAACACAAACCATCGACTATCTCAACTACAATGCCGAATGCACTAAAACTTTGGAAGTTGAATGTGCTGTGGACATCGAGAAAACTGTGGTTGCTTGTGCCAAAGCATTTTAGACTGGAGGAGCTGATATCATTGCTGATATCAAGTGCACAAAAGATCTGCTTTCTGATAAGAAACATTGCTGGCCTTGTATTTGTGCCGAGGCCAAGAAGAAGGGATGGCATGTCATTGGCTGCTGATCGTATCACCTCAATCCAATTACCATATTATGCTTATCAGAGATATACATGAAGAATTGTTATTTATGACTGAAAACCTCACCTTGTGAAATAGAGCTAGTATTTATCGGTTTACTTTTTTGAAATTTAATACACTAACGCTCATGCTCACCCGAATCCTCATCCTGCTCATAATGCTCTGTCTCATCCAGACTCAAGATAGCACACGTTGCCCCCAGGCTTCAGGCCTGGTCGTCTCAGGAAGCATATCCTTTTCACGCACTGCTTCAACTAATACCCAATTCATCCCTGCCACATCCTAAACCTTAACATACAATCATAGCCTTTCGCAGCCCTTCAACAATCAGCCCGGAATAGCTGTGAGTAACAATCTCTTTATCCAGGTCTGTCTACCTTCTCGAGCAATTACAGTCCCTTCCTCATGTTGACCATCAAACCTCTTCCCTTATCATCACTTTCTACTCTGCAACTGCTGGTAAGGTTCTATCAGAAATATCTGACCTGGCAGTTCATCACAGTCCATTTTTTTGCTGAGGACCGCCTCG
>Ga0100381_1004148_pt1 | contig 12303 bp, 6 predicted proteins | sample CryGeymeta201505_FD_80416 | JGI IMG/M metagenome (GOLD analysis project Ga0100381, IMG submission 80416) | Groundwater microbial communities from Crystal Geyser aquifers in Utah, USA - Crystal Geyser metaG 2015-05 | ecosystem: Environmental > Aquatic > Deep subsurface > Groundwater | place: USA...
AGGCGAAGCTCGTCCGCCGCGCCCCGCAGGCGAAGCTCGTCCGCCGCGCCCACCGCGGGGCGAGGGCGGACGCCCACCACGCGCCGAGGGGGCAGAGGGAGCCCCGACTGGCGCCCGGCCTGATGGCGAGGCGCCAGGTCGGAGACGCTCGAGGCGTCGTCGCCGCGGTGGTGGTGAAGGGGGTGGTGGTGAAGGGGGTGGTGGTGCAGCGCCCAGCGGCGGCGAGAGCTAACACCCAGTTGGGGCGCGAAGGCGGCAGATGATCCAGCGCGTACATGGAGGCGGAAAGGCAGCTCTCATCGGATTTTTCGCGCGCTGCTCGGCACCGAGCAGGCTCGAAGCGAGACCGCTGGCATGCCTACGCGCGGTCAGATTTCGCTCGCTTCCCAGAACTGAGGTGGCTCGAAGCGAGCCACCACGCGTCCTTGCGCTCGCGGTCGGGCTCTTTGCGCTGCTCTGGGGTCTCTGCGGCAGCGCCGCCGTGGTCGCGCAGCCAGCTGGACCTCTGCTGGTCAATGAGCTTCACCTCGACGGCGAAGGCGCGTTTCTCGAGCTGCTCAATCCCAACCCCACCCCTGTCTTGCTCGACGGGTTCTTTATCACGAACGCAGGCAACTACCCCTTCGCCGTGAACCAAGTCGCACCACCGCTCGGTGGGGGCTTCGTCGCTGCTCTGCCGGCCGGCGAGGTGCTCGAAGCCGGACAGGTCTTCGTCGTTTCGTTGCAGTCCGCCGAGGTCTTCGCCGAGACCTGGGGCCGAGCTCCTGATGCGGCGTTGCACGACAACGTGCAAGTTGCCACGCTGCTGCCTGCCTTCGACGGAGCGGTCCGCACCGATCGTTGGAGCTCGGCCAACGGCCTCATCGTCGTTTTTTGGTGGGACGGAGTCTCTGACAGGGTCTCGGACTCCGATGTGATCCGTTGGGGAAGCTACGGTCCCGCCATCGACAAGACTGAGCTCAGCATCGACGGCCCAGACGACGACACGCTGAGCAGCACCTACGCTCCAGAGACCGAGATCGCACAGCAGTGGGCGCTAGGGTCACCCAAGGCGGCGACGCTGACTCGAGTGCGCGGTGAGCTGGGTGAGGTCGACATGGGCAGCAACGGCCTCGGCGGCCATGACGAGATGAGCGAACCCTGGCCGCGCAACTTCTCTCTGTCCGAGACCCCGACGCCAGGGGCGCACAACCTCTCGAGTTGGCCGGTGGCCGGTCGCGTCGTCGCCGAGGGCACCGGAGTGGTCGCAGAGCTGCGGCTGCTGGAGATCGCCCAGGTGACGCAGAGCGACGAGACTGGGCACTTCGACTTCGGTCTCGTGCCCGAAGGGGAGTACTCCCTCGAAGTGAAGGCCCCCGGCTTTTTCCCCCAGGTCGAGCCGCTGCAGGTCGCAGTCGGCGCGGCGCCGACCGAGGTAGAGCTCCTCCGCGCCGGTTCGCTCCAAGGTCGCATCACCTCGGAAGGAGTGGGCGCACCGCAGCGTTTGGGCACACTGGTCGAAGTCCTGCAGTTGGGGCTGCGTGCAGAGACTGACGGCGACGGCGACTACCTCGTCGAGCCCATGCCGCCCGGACGCTATGACGTGAGGGTTCGGCGCGACGGCTTCCAAGAACAGACCCTTCAGGTCGTGGTCGACAGGGACACTCGCCTGGACCTCACCCTCAGGCCGAGTGGCGTCCTCGATCTCGGCATCGACTTGAGCAGCCCTGGGCTCATCCCGGCCGGCAGCCGAGTGGGCTTGTGGCCAGCAGACCCAGCGGGCTCCTCGTTCACCGCGCTCATCGAAGAGACGGGGAACTTGGCGAGCGTGACGTTGGAGAGCGTGGAGTACGGTTCGTACACCCTGGTCTTCGAGGCGGATGGTTTTGTCACGACCGAGATCGAGGGCATCGAGCTCTGGGGGCCGACACGAATCCACCTGTTGGCGCTTCCCGTCGACTCCACGAAGCCTGCGCAGGTCCAAGCGACCTGCGACCAGGCCGGTCTCAGCCGGAAGGGCGAGCGGCATTGGGGCTTGCCGCTCCTGTTGTCACTTGGCCTGTGTTTCAGTGGGACTTCCCGCGTCCGGCGCGGACGCTCTCGAGCCTCGCGGGGCTGACCTTCGAGCGAGGCCGCTCACTTCATCGTCTTGCAACAGCGGAAGCCCGCCTCGGCAGATGACGAGCCGCTCTTCTTCGCGCTGCATTGGGCGTCCTCGCCAGCACTTGCGAACGACCCCCCCGCCAGAACGCCCTCAGAGACCCACTCAGCGGCGTTGCCGCTCATGTCGTAGGTCCCTTGGCCGCCTCTGCAGGATTTCTGCGAGCCCGCTGCGGCCAGGCTCCTCGCTTTGCCGTCCTTGTCCTGAGTCACACATTTGTCCGGGTCGAAGGCGCCCTTGTAGGGGTATTTCGAGCCGCAAGCGGTCTTCCACTCGGACAGCGAGCAGAGGCGCTTCCCAGAACCCTGACAGATGCTCTCGGCGCCAATCAGGGAGATGCCCACGCGCGGGACCTTGCCCTTCCCTGGGTGCTCGTATTGGTCGATGCAGAAGGCTGTGCCGGAGCTCGACTCGAGCCACTTCATGCCGCTGGGGCAGGGGCCCACGGTGTCGGCTTCGACGGCGTCGGTCTCCTCGACTTTTGGGGGGTCGACGGGAGTGGGTTTAGGGTCGTCAGGCTCGTCGGCGCCGTCGTCTATGGGTTCAGGACCTGGAGCCAGGCCTGCAGCGAGCCTCTGAGCGCGCTCCGCTTCTCGTTTCTCTCGGCGCAGCCGCCGCCGCTTCTCGCTGGCGGTCTCGACGATGTCGCTGTCGTAAAGATCGTCACCGTTGGCGGCCACGAGGGAGGTGTCAGGCAGTGATTCGGAGATCGTGTCCCCGCCCTGGTCAGAGAGATCGGTCTCGGCGAGCACACTGCTGATATCGGGCTCAGGCGAGAGGTCGACGGCGACGTCAGTCTCAGCGAGCACTAGGGTTTCACCGGTGCCTGCGGTGTCTGGGCCCATGGACAGCGAGGTTTCGGCAAGGAGTCCGTGGGTTTCCTCCTGGAGGTCGAGCTCCTTCGCGGCAACCGACAAGGTCTCTTCGCCAGCGTCGCTCTGGGTCGCGGGCTTTGCGGCGACGTTCTCGTCGCGCAGCCGTGGTGTGGCCTCGTCCTGGTTGTTCTGGAGGAGCAGGACGCCGACCACGGCCAAGCCAAGAAGAATCACGAGTCCGGCGACCAAAGCGGTCCGGCTCGGCCCTGCTTCCTTCTTCGCCACCACAGGATGACCAAAGAGCGCGTCACCCCTCGGCGTGCTCGAGGCCGACACGCCCGACGAGGTCTTGGCCTCCGGTGGGGTCGGCGCGGTGGCGCTCTCGTCCGCCCTGGTCTTGGACGTGGCGAGCTTTTCCGCTGGCTTGTCGGCGTCGTCTCGCGGCTTGTCCTCGGTTGTCGCCCCCGCCCCCGCGGTCTTTTTCTCTTTGGGCGTTTCGCTCGCCTCGGCCGCTGCGTCGGCCGCTGTCTTTGGCTTGACCGCAGCCTTCTTCTTCTTCTTCTTCTTCTTGGCCTTCTTTTCTACAGGCAGGGCGTCTGCTGCGGTTGGCTTTGGCTCGTCTCGCTCTTCGGCAGGCGTCTTATCGGGCTTCCCTTTGGCAGGCTTCTTCCGCCCGAGTTCGAGCCCGACCGGCTTCTTCCTCTCGAGCTTGAGCTCGTTCGGCTTATTCTCGGATTTCCGTTCTGGCTCCTTCTTGTCCAGGCGCGCCTCGTCTTTCGCTTCGGTCTGTGCGGCGGCGCTGATGGCTGGCGGTGGGGACTGCGGAGGCGGAGGTGGGAGCTCGAGGGCGGCGCCCGCCAGGAAGTCGTCGAAGGGGGCGCTGTTCCCTAGGCTCTGGCTGGTCTCGAGCGGGGCCTGGGGCTCGGCGGCCGGAGCGCCTGTTCGTCTGCCGGCGCTCTCTCGGCCCTCACCGCTCTCTTTCTTGGGAGCGTCGTCGGGCACGTCGGCTTTGGGCTCACTGAACAGCTCCTCGGGATCGAACGCGAGGCTCGCGAGGTCGAAGCCCCACGGGTCCTCGAGGTCGAGGTCGGGGGGTTGTAGCAAGGCGTCGGCCAGAGGCGCGAAGAGCTCGTCTACGTGCTCACTTCCGGGCTCAGGAGTCTTTGAGGTCTTGGGCTTGTCGGCCTCTTTCGGGGCTTTGGGCTTGTCGGCCTCTTTCGGGGCTTTGGGCTTGTCGGCCTCTTTCGCGGCTTTGGGCTTGTCGGCCTCTATCGCGGCTTTGGGCTTGTCGGCCTCTATCGCGGCTTTGGGCTTGTCGGCCTCTATCGCGGCTTTGGATTTCTTCTTGCCGAGGTCGAGGTCCAAGTTGGGCAGCTCGACCGAGGGCAGCCCGGGGTCGGTGTCGCGGCGGCGCCAGCTCTCGTCCGCCGACTTGCGAGCCCGCAAGGCGCGCACGGCTTCGAGCATCGTGGTCACGGACGGGAAGCGTCTCTCCTCGAGCGCTTGCGTCGCTCTCTTGACGATGTCCGCGACACCGCCGCGCAGTTCCTCGTCGCTGGCGAGCAAGGCCCCGCTCGCCCCCATGTGCTGCAGGAGGCGCCCCAACGCGAAGACGTCGCTGACGAAGCGAGGCTTCTCGCCGCGCAGTACTTCGGGCGAGGTGTGGTCGGGGTCGCAGCTAAGGTGGCCGGCGAGCGGCGCGCCCAGCGCGAGTTCGGAGACGACGATGGCGCGGGCCGAGACGATGACGTTGTCTGGGGAAAGGAAGCCGTGGACGTCGACTTCGTGGAGCGCTGCCACCGCCTCGCAGAGTTTCTCTGCGAAGGTGAGAAACGTGTCCTCGTCGAAGCGCTGGCCGGTCTGTAAGCGAAGATTGGTGAAGGTTCTCAGCGGCAGGCCGCTCGGCGCAAGTTGGACAGTAAAGAGTCCGTCGGCGACCTCGTGGCAGCTCAACGGTTTGGCCAGCGCTGGATGGTCGAGCTTGCTGGTCAGCTCGACAGCGTTGCGCACCGACGCCAAGAGTTGCGCTCTATTCGCCTCTGGCAGCGTGACGAGGACCAAGTGCAGGTCTCGCTCGTGCCTGAGATCGCGGGCTCGAAAGCGCCGGGTCGTCCCTTGGTCGGCGATGTGCTCGACGAGCTTGAAGTGCTCGCAGACGATGTCGCCGACGCGCAGGTCAGCCGCAGCCTTCTCGACGGTCGTGGACGCAGCTTCGGCCTCGGTTTTCGCCGCTACTGACGAATCGGCCTTGGCGACAGGGAGCTCGTCGAATGGCCCGACGGGCGACAGGCTCGGCTTCGAATTCGATTGGGTGACACGACCCTCGGTCCCAGGCTGCGAGTGCTTGAGCGCCGCGGGAAGCTGCAAGCTGACGCGTCGCCGCGCCCTTCGCCCGCAGTTCGGGCAGTCCTCGCTATCGTTCTTGGCCTCGCTGCCACAGCGTTCACAGAGCACCACCGAGCCTCCTCTTGGATTATGTTCGCGCGGGCGCTCACCTTAGTGCGCCCGGCGCGAGACCGCAATCGTGCACCTGTCCAACCCAATCTGCGAAGGGAATGAGCGGACGAGCCGCTGCGAATTCGCGCGCTCCTCGACACCGAGCCGACCTGTCTCAATGTGAGCCTGCGCGCACGCCAAGCAACGTTCTCGGAGGGGAGTACGCCAGCTGAGTAATGGGGGGCTCTTGGCCACAAGGTTTACTTCGGTGGCGCCGATTTCTATAGTTCCCCGTCGGTGCGAGGCGAGACTCTGGCTCGCTCACCGAATCGTGAGCTCCAACCCCACGGCAATTGTCGCCATTTTGCCGATCGCGACGTGCTGAAAACCCGCTCGGAGTCAAGGATGAATCACCTGTTGAGGTGTCAGAACCACGCGCTCACTCCCCTCTTGCTGCTCTTCGCCATGTTCTTGGTGTTTGGCTGCGATGACACGACGGAGAAGGTGGGGCCGGTGGACGTCGCCGAGCTCGCCCAGGACACGGTCGCCGACGAAGACGAAGTGAAGGCAGAGGTCAATGACACCTACGATCCTTTCGGTGACTCCGATGGGGACGGCCTCGCCGACTACCTCGAGGACGCCAATGGCAACGGCGTAGTCGATGTGGGTGAGACCGATCCGACCAACCCCGACACCGACAACGACGGTCTCGCCGACGGCGTCGAGGACGCAAACCAGAACGGCTACTTCGACGTGGGCGAAACCAACCCCCTCAGCGCCGACTCCGACGGCGACGGTCTCATCGATGGCGTCGAGGACGCGAACGTCGATGGCGTCTGGGAGCCGGCGTCGGGTGAGACCGACCCGCTGTCCAAGGACAGCGACGACGACGGAATCAACGACAACATCGAGGTCAACAGCGAAGTCGGGTTGGATCCCAACAATCCAGACAGCGACGACGACCACATCGCCGATGGCGTCGAGGACCTCAACAAAAATGGAATCTACGAGGTGGCCGAAGGGGAGACCAACCCCACTTCAGCCGACACCGATGACGACGGCTTGGGCGACGGCTGTGAAGATTTCAACGCCAACGGGCTCGTCGACGCGGGCGAGTCCGATCCTCGCTCCGCCGACACCGACGGCGACGGCCTCAACGACGGCGACGAGTGCGAGGCGCTCGCCGCTGGGCAGTGCCCGAACTTCGACAACGTCGGCAACTGCGCCACCAACCCCACCCTCGCCGACACCGATGGCGACGGACTCAATGACCTGACCGAGCTGATCAGCGATTACGGCGGTGGCATCAGCACCGACCCTCGCAACCCCGACACCGACGGAGACCTGGTCCCGGACGGTCTCGAAGACTTCAACCAGAACGGCCACTACGACCCCAGTCTCGGCGAGCTCAACCCCATCGATCCCATGAGCGATGGCACCACGCCTGATGGACAGCGGCCGCAAGCCCAGGCCTGCCTCAGCAGTGATATGCCGGCAGTCTTGGCCAGCTCCAGTGGCGATTTCCGCTACGCCTACAACGCAGAGATGGAGGCCGCAGAGCTGACCTTTACGGGGGCTGGTACGAGCGTCGCGGGGTGGATTCTCGATCACCCAAGCAACGGCTTGGCCGGTTTCGTCATCGCCAAACGTCCGAGCCCCACCGCCACCAACGCCCTCGAACAGGAGCGTCTGGACGCCGCGGCCATCGGCGGGCAGACCTTCTTCCCCCGGGCGTTCACGACTTGGGACGGCTACGACGCCCGCATCACCACGTATCGATTCACCGACACGGGTACCACCAGAGATGTCCGCAACGGCCTAATCGCCGACCTCACCGGCGTGAATCAAACCAGCATTACCGGCCTCACCAACGGCGGCCTCGTGGCGAACAACTTCGAGCTCAACGTGCTGACCGTCTACCGCTCCAGCCAGCGAGTCCTCCTCGTCGGCGTCGTCATGGCCAACAACGCACCCCCCGCCGACGAGGTCAACGTGCGCTCCATCTCCCTGACGAACGGCACTGGTTTGGCTGCCTTCGCCGACGACTTTGCAGTCGACGCCAATGGCGGTCCCTTGAAGGCCTGCAACATCTTCCGCGTCACCGAGCTGCCCATCGTCGACTTCCTCTTCGTCATCGACGACACCGGCTCCATGGCCGCTGAACAGCAGGAACTCCAGTCGGCCACCGAGGAGATCTTCACCGCCATCCAGAGCTCCTTCATCTCGGCCCGCTGGACCATCACTTCGACAGAGGTCGGAACGGGAGACGGCTCCTCCTATGGCATGTCCGTGGGCTGGAAGGGGGGCGAGAATCACTGCGGCCTATTGAGTCACCCCAAAGGGCCCAACGGCATCATCTGGGCTCCCTTCACCCAAGACTACAAAGACGACTTCGAGTGCAGGGTCAAAGACCCGCTCGGCGACCAGGACTGCGATCCGAACTGTCTCGGACCCGACTTCTACGGCTGCGACCAGCCCGGCTACGCCGAGTACGGACTCCTCTGCTCCAAATGGGCCATCGACTACTTCCAGGGCCGACGCGGAACCTTCAACCCCAATGACCTGCAACGTCCGCGCAGCGAGCTCGTCGTCATCATCATCACCGACGAGTGTGAGGGGACCTTCTGCGAAGACGGCTCGGAGATGAGCGTCGCGGACATCGCGCAGACACTCACCTTCTTCGGCGTCAGCAGTTGGTCGGGAGTGACGCGCGCCTTGGCCGGACAGAAATTCATCGACTTCTACAAGAGCATCGCAAGCACGCCCCCTTACGGAGCCGCGACGCCGTTCCTCATCTACAGCAAGCCGAGCGGCCCCAGCGACCTCGACGACTACCTCGACCCGGTCTACTTCGAGTTCCTCGACAAAGACCCCAACGTCTTCCCCAACGGCGCCTCCATGGACATTCGAGACATCACCCAGATCCCCGAGTTCGTGCAGAAGCTCATCCGCGCCGCCAACGGCCTGGCGTCCGCCTTCGAGCCGCGCTACGTCCCGATCACCGCCAACATGAAGGCCGTCGTGCAACGCGCCTTTACCACCAACACCGTCGTGCTCGACCACAGCCTGGTAAACGGCTGGAACTACGATCCAGTCGCCAACTCCATGGTCTTCTTCGGCGAAAACCGTCCGAAGCTGCTCGACTCGTTCGCCATCAACTACGCCTACTGGGTCTCTGCTGCAGCCAACCCGTAGCTCACGCAGCTCTAGACTCGACGCCCGCTCAGTGCCAAACACCGAGCGGGCGTCTGGTTTTTCGCCGTTAGGAGTCGTCCGGAAACAAAATGCTCATTTGGGCGAAGTCAGAGGTGGGATGGCAAGGAGGTCGATGCAGGCGATGCACAGCATCGTCGAAGCAGACCGACGCCGCCATCGCGCCTCTGGCGATGCTCAAATGGGCAGGTTGTTTTTGGACGACTCCTTAGGATGTCTCTCATGCGCATCATCGCTGGGCGCGCCCGTGGGCTGCACCTCACAGCCCCCAAAGCGCTGGACACCCGTCCCACCGCGGCGCGGGTGCGCGCAGCCGTCTTCTCCATCCTCAACGCCCGCCTCGGCGGCTTCGATGGCCTGGAGGTCCTCGACGCCTTCGCCGGCAGCGGTGCCAATGGCCTCGAGGCCTGGTCCCGCGGCGCCGCGCGCGTCACCTTCATCGACCACGGCCGTGCCCCCCTCGCCTGCATCGCCGCCAACATCGAAGCGGCCAAGGCTGGCGCGGCCTCTTGCCTTCACCGCAAACGCCTGCCTCGCGCTTTGGCCGACGTGCCCACCGGTCCCTACGACCTCGTTTTCCTCGACCCGCCCTACAAAGAGCACGCGCTGCTCGAGGAGACTTTGGCCGCGCTCGTGGCCCACCAGCGGCTCAAACCCGGCGCCGTCCTCGTTGTCGAGCACACCGTTCACTTCACGCCGCAGCTCGCCGAAGGTCTTGTGAGCCTCGACAGCCGTCGCTACGGCGAGACCCAGATCACCCTGGTGGGCTTTGGGGAGCGGGGTGAGCCTGACGAAGCGGCGGCGGAGTGAGGGGCAGTTCGGTGTGGGGTGGGGCTTCGACTTGTTCTCTTCTTGAGCGCACAGAGACCGACTCCGTCGTCGAGAGCATCGGGCGGGCGAGTGCCATGGGTGACCACAACTGGCGCAGCTGTCCTTCGTCAGTACGCCCTATCAGGAGGTCGCAAATGCAGCCCACGAACGCAGGAGGTGAAGTTCCGCGAGTCGCCAGCAACGGTCATCGCCTCGTGAGCTTTGGCCCGACATACACCACGTAGAGCGGCTGGTCTGCGCGGATCGGCATCGAAAAGTGTATGCGCAGTGGCGGCGTTTGCAGTCGGTGGAGTAGAAGCGTCGAACAGTATCGCGCCGTGGGACGCGAGGTGGCTCGCTGCGAGCCACCCCTGTTCCGAGTAGCGCGCGAAATTCGATGGGTGTGGCCCTGGCCACACAGGTCGCGCCGTGGGGCGGACAACGTCTCGTCGGGCGTCCGACGACGTCGCTCGCCCACTGCCCACCCTCATGATGGGTCTTCTGATGAAGTGATTCTCGATTGTGTCGGTCGAAAAAAAGGAAGGAAGATCGCAGAAGTCTACAATTGGGTTGCCATAGGGACTGCGAACAGCAAACACCACGTCGACGCGCTCGTCAGGGAACCCGGCTCGTTGAAGGAGCTCAAGAACAAGACAAAAGAAGACTTGGTTGCCCAAACTCCGGGAAAGCCAGATACAAACCCGATCGAAGTCCCCCAGATATTGCTTCAAATCTTCTTGCCAGAGACGCGATGGGGGGAGAGGAGCTCGCAACAAGGAAGTCGTCCAGAATGCCCGCCGATGTTCATGGAATTCGCCTAGGTTCCTTACGATTGGCCCAACATCCCATGCGTCGCCGAGAGCCTGCACGACATCGCCTCGAAAGTACCGTCTGGGCCATCGGGCTTCGAGCTCACTGTGTATGATATGGAGACTTCGACCTATTACATTTGTTGACATTGGGCTGCTCCGTTGTCACAAACCTACCCCAAAATGGACTGCTGGTCCCTCTCGCGACTGCCAAACCGATGAGGCGCACCACCACCGCCCCCGCAGCCCAACCACCAGCCTCGCCTAGACCAGAGGCAGCTCCCGCCCAGCCTGCCGACGGAACCAAACAAAAAGCCCAATCCCTGCAAAGCCAACGACCAGCCCGACAATCTGCGAGGTCGTGAAGAACGTCGGGTGCGTCGCCGGAATGCGCAGCAACTTGTTGACCGGCGCGATGGTCAGCTCGAAGAGATAACCTCGGATCTTGTCGCCCCGAGTGATCTCCGTGACCGTCCGGAAGAAGCCGTAGAGCACCATCCACAACGCGAAGACCTCGCCGTGAATGCGCTTGTGCGAGCGGAACAAAATCAAGATCACGAAGATGCACAGCTCTCCCATCGACTCATAAAGCTGGACGGGATGCAAGGGCAGCGTTTGTCCCAGCTCGTAGAGCCGGTTGCCGACGGTGGGGTCGTGCTCGAAGTAGCGGTTGAGCGCGTCCTTGTAGGGCATCTCGCCGGTCTTGAAGACGACGCCCCAGCCCGAGGTGCAGACCTCGCCCCAGCAGCAGCCGGCGCCGAGGCAGCCGAGGCGGCCGAAGAACTGGCCGAGCGCCAGCGCCGGGATGGCCGTGTCGGCCAGCTTCCGGAAGGGGATCTTGTGCCGCTTGGTGTAGATGGCCAGGGTAAGGGCCGCGCCCAGGAAGGCGCCGAAGAAGACCAGACCGCCCTCCCAGAACTTGAACGCCTTGAAGCAATCCGCCTCGGCGAGCCCGACCTTTCCTGGGTCGACGCAGGCGTCGACGTAGTCTTGAGCGCTGACGAGCATGAAGACGAGGCGTGACCCAATAAGCCCAGAGATCAGGCACCAGAAGGCGATGTCGAGGATCTTAGAGGCTTGGAGCCCTACCCGAATCCCTTCGCGCGCCGTCAGCCAGGTGCCCGTCAAGAAGCCGCTGACGATGCAGAAGGCGTAGGTGTGGATGACAAGCTCCTCGGTGAAGAGGAGCTGGTAGGAGTCGGCGGCGAACCAGGCCATGGCTGCGTAATAGCCGACCCAGAGCAAGGCCGCAGCGCTGATGACGACCCGCAACCAGCCGGCGTCTCGCTCGCCGTCCTTGACCTGGACGATGCCGCCCCACAGGCCCCACAAGGCAAAGGCGAGGCCGACCAACCAGAAGCCCCGCTCGAACTGCAGTCCGAACAGGTCGACGCCGAAGAGCTCTAAGAAATCAGGAAACATATGGCCTTCGTGCCTCTCTTAGATTTCCACGACGGAGGTCAGCGGTCTTGGTCGGGGGTCACGGCGTCGCTGTCTGCGGGGTCGCCAGCTTCGGAGAGCGTGCCTGCTGGCAGGTTCCGAGCGCGCTTGGCGCCCCAGTAGAGCAAGAACACCCCGAGCCCAACCAAGGGGAACGAGATCCACTGCGAAGTGGAGAAGATGCCGATGCCGCCGCGCTGATCGGCGCGCCAGAATTCGACGGTGAAGCGCACCAGCCCATAGAAAATGAGGAGCCAGGCGATGACTTGGCCTTCGAATTTCTTGCGGGTCCGCAGACCGAACCAGAGCAGGGCAAAGACGGCGAACATGGCGCCCGCTTCATAGAGTTGCGTGGGATGCACGGGGAGCGAGAGCCACTCGGTGCGTCCGAGGGCGTTGAACTGCTCGGTCAGTGCGCCTGGATCGAGCTCGCGTTGGGCGCGCCAGGCGGCACTGCCGGCGGGGAAACGCACCGCCCAAGGCAGGTCGCAGACCTCACCGAAACAGCATCCGGACAGGAAACAGCCCACCCGGCCGAAGGCCAGAGCGACGGCGACGGTGGGCGCAGCCATGTCGGCGAAGTCGAGGAACGACCATTTCCAGCGGCGCGTGAAGACGATGGCGACGACGAGCGAGAAGA
>Ga0100381_1004151_pt1 | contig 12298 bp, 8 predicted proteins | sample CryGeymeta201505_FD_80416 | JGI IMG/M metagenome (GOLD analysis project Ga0100381, IMG submission 80416) | Groundwater microbial communities from Crystal Geyser aquifers in Utah, USA - Crystal Geyser metaG 2015-05 | ecosystem: Environmental > Aquatic > Deep subsurface > Groundwater | place: USA...
AAGACCTTATTAAGACAAAAACAAAAATGTATAATTTTATGAAAACAAAAAATCCAACAACTACTTTAATGTTGTTTTCTTTATTATTTTCATTTGCAATAAATGCACAAACAGTCGTTTTTACTTATGATGAAGCGGGTAACCGACTATCGCAGGCATTGGAAATTAAAAAGATTAGAGACACAGACAGTTCAGATTTAGTAACTGAACAAAAAAGTGTAATGGCTTTAATTGAAGCAACTACTATTAATGATATTGAAGTAATTGTAAGTCCAAATCCCAATGGAGGGAAGTTTGATGTAAGGATGAGTGGCGTAGGAGAAAATACAGATATTAAAATATATCTGCATTCTATGAGTGGTAAGCTCATATTTGAAAGCAAACCTGCACAATTAATCACTACTATTGACATTACCAACCGTGAAAACGGCACCTACCTACTCACTATCGCTGTAAAAGGCACAAAGGAGACCTGGAAAGTGATAAAGCAATAATAATTGTATTAGTAATACATCAGTGATGGATGAACAAAAGCAAGTCCGAAACACAAATAAAAGTTCCTAATTCACTTGAGTTTCGTGTAAATTAGGAACTCATACAAACAAGAAAAAAATTAACCATGAAAAGAAAAATATCCTTAATAGCAACTGCTTTAGTTTTATTTGTTTCAATGAATCTTATATCTCAGCAAGAAGATTCTAATAATGTTAGAAGTACAAAAGGTGATGCTGAAGTGGGGACATTGCCTGGTAATTTTGCTGTAAGCCCTTACGGAGCAGCAAACTATTCGGTACCTATAGCCTTACCTGCTGGTCGTGGCGGAATGACACCCTCTCTTTCTCTTAATTATAATAGTCAGAGAGGTAATGGGATAATGGGCATTGGATGGAACCTTGGAGGGTTGTCCGCGATATCACGCACTGGATCTACACTTTATCACGATGAGGTAGTGGATGGGATTGATTATGATAGTAATGATAACTTGATATTGGATGGGCAACGACTTATTGCAATAAATACTTCTTCTACTGAAACAGAATATCGTACCGAACTGGAAACCTATTCAAAAATTGTTGGATATGGTACATTAGGAAGTGGACACCAATATTTTAAAGTCTGGACTAAGAGTGGGCAAATATTAGAATACGGTAATACAGAAAATTCACGTATTCAAGCTTTAGACTATAACGACGATCAGCGGTCAGATGTTTTAACATGGTATATAAATAGTGTTGAAGATAGGCTTGGGAATTTTACTGAATTTAGCTATTTTGAATCAAATGGGCACGGTCAAATCACTACAATTAAATATTCAGGAAATAAAAGAACTTTAGATAATGCAGAGTACACAATATATTTTGATTATGATAATAGGAGCGATGTTATACTAAATTATATTTCAGGGGGTAGTATTAAAGTTACTGATATACTAGAGAGTATAAGAATAAAAAAAGGGGAAACCAACTTAAAAACGTATAGCTTTTTTTATAATGAAGTAGGATTAAACGCCCGTCTTATAAGTGTAAAACTCTATGCTGGCGATATAACTTCCCCATTTTTAAGTGAAACCATTTTTGAGTGGGGAGACAATGATCATCAATTGGTTTCAGAAACACGTTCATCTACTGAGCCTAATGTAGACCATTTCTTTGTTGATTTCGACGGAGATGGCAAAACTGATATAGTTGATGCTTATTGGGAAGGGTATTCTCAGGGAGGTTATGATGTAAAAAGATATTATAGTTGGAATTATAGTCATCGAGTTAGCAATGGTTTCAGTGCACCAATGCAATTTACAAATCAAATTACTCCATTTTTTGCTTATTTAATGGCTGGTGATTTTAATGGTGATGGAAAAACAGATATCCTTGAAACAGGGCAGGGATATCTACAAGGATGCGATATATTCGAATTCGATATTCCTAACCAAGATTGGTACTGGATTGGCAATAGTGATTCTCCAACGGTTGATTATCAAATTTTCCCCGGTGATTTTAACGGAGATGGGATAACCGATATTTTAACTTGGAATCCAGATAATCCAACTGGGGCTTGGGAAATTTTATGTTTTGACGGTTTTAGTCACTGGAAACATTTTGATAACCCACAAATAGCTAGTTTTGATTCCTGGGATGGAACAGATGCATATTATCATGGAATAAAAATTGCAGATTTTAACGGGGATGGGAAGAGTGATATAGCTGAATTTGAGAAACAAACAAACACTCAGATATATGCGGATTATATTATTTATTACTCAAATGGAATACGATCCTGCAGGAAATAAAAAATTACTTAATGAGCCCAATGCTGGCATAAATACTTATACCTATGATGCTTTTGGTAGGTTAATCGATCAGGTTGATGGTAAGGGCAACCACCTTATAATGAAATATGATATGATGGGTAGAATAACAAATAGGAACCTTGCATCAAGTATCTCTGATATAACAACTTATACATATAATGATGATAAAAATGTGAATGGGTTTGGTGAATTGATTAATACCTCATTAAACGAAATTATTTACACATATCGTTACGATGTCTTTAATCGGCTATTGGAAAAAACGGAGAGTTTTCAGGGGAATAGCTATACCTCGGAATATACCTATGATATTGATGGCAATATTGAGACCTATACTTATCCTGGCGGATTAAAACTATCCTATGAATATATGCGTGATGGGAGCCTTGCATTAGTTCGTAATGCTGTATCTGAAGAAAAATTGTGGACTGTTGTGGCAATAAATAACGAAGGTCAACTAGCTAATTACGCTCTGGGCAATGGTCTTAATACATCAAAGGTATATGATAATTATGGCTTTATTACTAGTATAAGTACCGGTAAAATACAAAATCTCAATTACGACTTTAACCGCAATACTGGGAATCTGAATTGGCGTAAAGATCTTGTCTTTAATCTGGAGGAAAAATTTACTTATGATGATTTATTAAAGAGCAGGCTTGATAGTTGGCAAGTTACTGGGCTGGAAAGTTATGGGGCACAGTTTGAAGATAACGGTAATATTTATCAAAAAGATGATGTAACTCAACCAAGTGGTACTTACGATTATGGGAATGGTGCAGGTCCTCATGCGATTACGAGTGTTTTGATGCCAAAACAAGATTATATGGAGCATGCTACAAACCAAAATATACAATATACAGCCTTCAATAAAACCAAGCAAATTGACCAGCAAGTGGACGATGATAATTACACTTATTTTATTGATTATGGTCCTGATAACGCGAGGAAGACAAGTGTATTATATAAAAATTTAGGAGTGGACAGCTATAAATTTTATGTGGGCAACTACGAAGTTGAAGTCGATAACAGGGGTAATAAACGAGAACTCAATTATATTTCAGGGGGTGATGGAATTTTTGCTGTTTATGTAACTGAAAGAGGTATCAATACCCAGTATTATTTGCATAAGGATCACCTGGGCTCGTTTTATTGTATTACCGATCAAAATGGTGAAGTGGTCAACTTACCCGAAACAGGTTTGCAGTACTTTAGTTTCGATCCTTGGGGACGTCTGCGTAACCCTTTTACATGGGATTATACGACCAAACCCCTCGCAAGATTGTTTTCCCGTGGTTTTACCGGGCACGAACACCTGGATTTGTTTGGGCTAATAAATATGAACGGCCGTACCTACGACCCTTGGTTGGGAAGAATGTTACAGCCTGATAACTATGTGCAGGAAATTGGAAATTCTCAAAATTTTAACCGGTATAGCTATGTTCTAAATAATCCGTTGAAATATACGGATCCGAGTGGGGAGTTTTATTTACTTGATTCTTGGTTTCATGGATTTATTGATGGTTTTTTCAGTACTAATTATAATAAGTTGGGCACAGGGCTTGCTGAAGGCGACAGAAGGGCGAATATTGATGCTAAAATAACGGAAGGACTTCTTTTTACTGATCCAAATAAAAAACCTCATGGTCAGGTTTGGGAAATAATATCAAGAGTCACCTGGCAGGCACCTCAAACCACCGGAGGTTGGCTAACCACACAATGGAATAATACTTTGGGGGGAAATGTAAACTGGGTAAAATACAAATATGGTTCTACAGTAGTACAGAGTAAAGGTAGCTGGGGAGGAATAACACAGGGACCTTATATTATGGGTGATGAAAGTATAGAAGCAGATGCCAACAACCCATTGTTTCAGCATGAGTATGGGCATTATATCCAAAGTCAAAGTATGGGGATGGCCTATTATCCAAGGATTGGTATTCCAAGTGCATACTCTGATGGAGATCATAACTTCCATGCAGTTGAACAAGATGCCAACAGGAGAGCATTTTTGTATTTTAATAAACATGTTGATGGTTTCTATGTTACTGAGCAAGAAGCAAATAAAGGTGTAGGTTGGAGCTTTTCAAAAAATCCGTTAGATGTGAACGGAACTGATACCTATGGCCAATTTGTGGACTATAGAGACGAGACAAGCCTAGCTACTATTAATAGTCTTAAAGTACATGCCAACTTTTTTGACCATGTTAGTTGGCTGTTTATTCCGGCACCATATCTTCAAGGAAGAATTAATTATTAACACCTAATCTAAAAATAAATATGAAAGTAAGCTTAATTTTTATTCTCTTGTTATTTTTCTTTTCAGCATCCCAATGTAAAAAAGAAGGGGATGATTGCCATAGATCGATTAGAATCGTAAATAATTCAGATAGCACTGTTATATACTCTACAATCCTTTATAATGGTATTAACCCGTCACAGTGTCTGTTGACAGAAGATGCTGTCATTAGTCCTAAAGAATACTATATAGAATACTCAATAGTCTGTTTGGAAGATAGATTAGAGTCTTCAGATTATACGTTTTTTATTGTCGATCCTCAGCATTTTAATGACGGAGGTTTTTACTCTTGTGATTCCATTGAGTTTAAAAACAAAGTACTTAAACATTATGTACTAACGCTTGATGATTTAAAGAACAGTGATTTTGTAGTTACTTATCAGTAAATTACCCCTTCACTGGCACTCGTTTAGCATTAGCGTAACGCGTGACTACATACATAACGCTATTATATTAAATAGAGAAATAAAAACTAACACGAATATCATTGTAAATGAAGCGATTTCATTAAAGTGAAAGCACGCATTGCAAATGCGCGCTAGTGCGGTGTAATAATTTTCTGTCCAGTTTTTTAGATCACTATCGGATAAACCTTAAGGATGCTAATACTAAAAATATTGATCCTAGAAATATAATAATAGCAATAAAAATGTTTAGAATTATCATAGTTCTACTCAATTTATCAGCTATTTGAATAATCTCCCTACCATGGTTTCTTAATGTTAGGCTCAACCAACGAATAACTAGTATCATTGTAATACCCACTAAAAATCCAATAGAAATTACATTGAACCTAATTAATAAAAAAAAAATGTATTTGTTAATCGCCAGAAGAACAGCAATAACAATAAATGATACTGGTGTTGCCATAAAAAAAAGTGTTGCAAGTAACCTTCTTCCTTTTGCATTTTTTAACATTGTATAAAATACAACAAATATATGAGCTATCATAGTACTATTTATCAATAAAGGAAATCACGACCCCCAAACGAAGCGCCAACACCATGTTGTTGTAGGGGTAACAAATATAACTTAATAGTTGGTTTTAGGCCAAATTTAAATCAGATTTCCGGTTTTGAATTTTCGTTACCGCTGCGCTCAAACGAAGACGAGTGAGGGGGTTGACATGGGTGCGATTTGATTAAGTTAGTGCAAAAGTAACTTTTTAGAATTTTAATTTATACCTTTGGGAGATCATTCATAAAAACAAATTATGAAATCAAAACTACTTATTCTTCAGCTTCTTATTTTGCCATTGCTTTCATTTTCACAAAGCTATTATGAAAAAACAATTGATTTTGGGCAATTCGATCACCCAACCGCAGTGGTAACCGATGATGCAGGCAATGTATTTGTCTGCGGCTGGTTTGAGGATGAAAACTTCGAAAATCAGCACGCTTTTGCATTTAAAGTGGATGCAAACGGCCAGGAAATCTGGCGAAATGTTATAAATGATTCTTCCAAATTTTACAACCTGTGTATCATGGCCAGTGGTGAAATTGCGCTGGCAGGAGCGATGGCACAACATTGTTTTCTTCAGGTGGTAAATGCAGAAACAGGGATGGAGACCTGGTCCTATGAAGAGGATGCAACGGACGGGTTTTGGTTTGGAACTGTAAACGAAATGCCAGCCGGTGCTTTGAGCGAATTGGTTGCTGCAAAAACAAAAGACGCAACGCATATACCTATTATATATAATATATCCAGCAGATTTGGAACGGTAAAAGAGATAACTTCATGGGAACATGAATTGGTTAACGCGATCGGACAATCGTTTATGCAGTCGTATAATTATATGTGGTTTGGAGTGAATGATGTAGCATTTGCCTATGATAATTATAATAATTTCAGAACTATCTGGTCGTTTGGTGCCAGCTATAATGCGGGAATGGATCGATATACCCCTGATGCATGGTTTCTCACAAGAACCTTTGTTGGTGATTCTGGCGTGAGTTCCATTGGTCTGTTGTCGACAGACTTTATAAATGGTGGAATTGTCGGCAATATGATTGATTTAGACTATCCCGGTACCATGGTTTTGGGTTCCGGAAGCCTTGGTTTTGAGAAAATTATGATAACGGGCTCCATTCACGGAGATTTGGCACTCTGGTTGGTAGGTACCGACCTCAATTTGCAAAATGAAATCACCTATCCCAATGAAAATGAACGGACAGGAGTTGATGTGGTTGGGCTTGTTTCAAACGACCTCTTAATGATGGGTTATGAGAACAGTCTTGATGGCAGTTCCTCCGATGTGTTTTTGATGAAACGCGATGCCGATGGCGGCGTGGTTTCTACCAATGAAATCATTGCCGATGAAAGTGTGCAGATTTATCCAAACCCGGCTACTGACAGGGTCTTTATAAAAAATGCCTATAACCTGAAAGTAGAAGTAGATATAATTAACAGTGTAGGTCAATTAGTCAAGAAGATTAATATCTCCAATCAATATGTTTCAGTGGAGGATTTGCCAAAAGGGTATTACTTGGCTGTTATCAAAATTGACGGAGCGAAAATTAGACAGGAAAAGCTGATCATACAATAAAATAGGCATATACAATTTTGAACTAGCCTTCCTCTCATCTGGCGCGTTTGGCCAACACGTGCGGATATATCCCTCTGTTAAGAATATAGTTTCCGCCATCACAAGATAAACGAAGCATATTTTTTAAAGCATTTTAATTGAATGCTTAATTGTAGCTTGCCGGGAGAAAGTAACTATGCGTTAAAATATCTGCTTATCATATCATCAACGAAAAGTTTAAATGTCTGATGTTGTTAGTTGAAATGAAATCTGCTAAAAGCCACTTGTTTAGTTAAAATTTATACCCAATCTCAACAATGACTCTTGGAATTATTACAAATCTGTCTGGTTCATTTGGAGCATAAAACCAGGTGGAATAACTATTATCGTAATGCCATTGATTATCGCCATGGAACATTCTGTAACTCAAATCAACACCAAGAGCGGCATCTAAAAAAACGTGCTCAGAAGTTCCGAAATATCTTCTTCCTCCCAGGAGAAAACTTGTAGAAATATTGGTATTACTATAAACTCCATCCTTTTTTTCGAAGTAACCCGATTCGAGTTCAGCAAATAGAGCTATTTTTTTTCGGGTTTTAAAAGTTGGATAATATCGATAATAGACAAAAATCCCTTTAGAATAAGAAGCAGAAGAGGAAGAACCCATTTCATCAGAGAAAATTGAGCCTGTTGCTTGCAGCCCTATTGAATGCTTATTATTGATTCCATATTCGTACGATAAAGAGGCATAATTATATATCACTGCAGGGAAGGCCATAAATTTTACATAGCTATTTTGTGATTTCAGATTAGTGGTATTAATTGCTATAAGAAAAACAGTTAGTAAGATAATGGGTTTTTTCATCTCACGTATGTTGGTGTAGGACAAAGATATAATTTTAATGCGAATCGAGGGCTGGAATTTAACTTATCTGGCGCGTGTTTTTTTCAACGCGTGCCCTTACCAATATTCTCACTCATTGTATATAGTTTTAATGTGAAGGTAAAGTGATTGGAATGCCAACTCTTCCCAACCACCAACAGCCTGGCAAATTTCAACATCAGGTTTTTTGTCCGATGGTATGAACAAATACGGTGGCTTTCTTGTTGGGTTCTTCAACTTTACCCCAATGACTCATTAATGTTTAGCATACCACTACAATCTATCGTACGCTCATACCCAAAAAAATTCCTACCTTGCAGCCTTAATCACTATGCAACATGCCCAACCAAAATCCTGAACAAATAGCACGAGATCACATCGACAACCAACTCAAAGCTTGTGGCTGGATCATTCAGGATTTGAAACGAATAAACCTACATGCCGGCATTGGCGTGGCAGTAAAAGAATACCTCACAGATGTAGGCCCGGCCGACTATGTGTTGTTTGTAGAAGGAAAACCCTGTGGGGTAGTTGAAGCAAAGCGCGAAGAAGAAGGCCACAAACTCAATATGCATGAAGACCAGTCGGAAGGCTATGCCACGGCCAAACTCAAACATCTGAAGAATGAGCCTTTGCCTTTTGTTTACCTCAGCACCGGCGAAGTCACCAGATCCACCAACTTTACCGATCCCAAACCCAGGGCCAGAGAGCTGTTTAGCTTTCATCGTCCTGAAACCCTCCGCGACTGGCTTAAAAGTGAAAAATCGCTCCGGAGCAGGTTGCACGACCTTCCTGTGCTACAGCCGGACGGATTGCGCGAATGCCAGATCAATGCCATCAATCAGCTGGAAGTTTCTTTCAAAGAAAACCGGCCCAGGGCCTTAATTCAAATGGCTACCGGTGCGGGAAAAACATTCACCGCCATCACGGCCATCTACCGTTTGCTGAAATTTGCCAAAGCCAAAAGGGTATTGTTTCTGGTGGACACCAAAAACCTGGGCGAACAGGCCGAACAGGAGTTTATGTCGTTTGTCCCCAACGACGACAACCGAAAATTTACAGAGCTATACAGTGTGCAGCGCTTAAAATCAAGCTATATAGCCTCCGACAGCCAGGTTTGTATCAGCACCATACAACGGTTGTATTCCATTCTCAAGGGATCTGAGTTGGAGGAAAGCGCCGAAGAGGAAAACCCCAATGAATCCCGATGGCAGCCAAAAGAAATCCCTCCTGTAGAATACGACCCCAAAATGCCCGTCGAATTCTTCGATTTCATCGTGATCGACGAATGCCACCGCAGCATTTACAACCTCTGGAAACAGGTGCTTGAATATTACGATGCCTTCGAGATCGGACTCACAGCCACCCCCGATAAAAGGACCATTGGTTATTTCAACCAAAACCTGGTGAGCGAATACTCCCACGAAATGGCAGTGGCCGACGGGGTAAATGTAGGCTATGACGTGTTTATCATCGACACAAAAGTCTCGCAGCAAGGCGGCACCTTATGGCAGGGAGAGTACATCGAACACAGGGAACGCTTAAGCCGGAAAAAACGACTTGAATTACAGGATGAAGATGAGGTGTATTCAAGACAGCAACTGGACAAAGATGTGGTAAACCCAAATCAGATCAGGACCATTATCCGCTCATTCAAAGAAAATCTGCCGGCCATCTTCCCCGATCGTTTTACAAGATCTGCTACCGGTGAGAATCCCGTGGAGGTTTTTGAAGTCCCCAAAACCCTCATCTTTGCCAAAACCGACAGCCATGCCGACGACATCATTCAGATTGTACGGGAAGAATTTGCCGAAGAAAACCGCTTCTGCAAAAAGATCACCTACAATTCGGACAAAGACCGAAAGGATGAAGACGACCAGGTAACTGAAAAGGGACAAGACCCCAAAACCACACTGTCGGATTTCAGGAATGCCTATCACCCGCGCATTGCCGTTACAGTGGACATGATCGCCACCGGCACCGATGTAAAACCCCTGGAGGTATTGCTTTTTATGCGCGACGTAAAAAGCAAGAATTACTTTGAACAGATGAAAGGCCGTGGCACACGGGTCATCGACCTCGACAGCCTCCGCAAGGTGACTCCTTCGGCACAGTCTACCAAAGACCATTTTGTAATCGTGGATGCCATTGGCGTGACCAGAAGCCTCAAAACCGATAGCCGTCCCCTGGAAAAAAAGCCCGGTATTCCCCTCAAAGATTTACTACAGGCCATCGCCGTAGGTGCCCGTGATGAAGAACTGTTTACCACACTCGCCAGCCGGCTCACCCGCCTCGACAAACAGATTACCCCGAAAGAAAAGGCCCGCTTTGCGGAAAAGGCAAACGGCAAAAGTGTTTCGCAGGTGGTAAAGGAACTGTTAAATGCCTTTAATCCGGATGCCCTCGAAGCCATTGAAACCCGGGTGAAAAATGAAGCCGGAGATACCGCTCCTGACGATCTGCAAACCGCCATAAAAATTGCAACCGGGCAATTCCAGAGCGAAGCAGCCAAAGTCTTTACAGGCGAACTGAACGAATATATCGAAAATGTCCGCAAGGCACATGAACAACGCATTGATTCGTCCAATCCGGATGAGGTAATCCGGCTGGGCTGGGACAAGGACAACGCGGAAAAAGCCAACCAGATCATCCTGGAGTTTACCCAATGGATGGAGCTCCACAAGGATGAACTCACCGCCTTGCAGATTTTTTACAACCAGCCTTTCCGCCGCCGCGAACTCACCTACTCCATGATCAAAGAGGTGCTGGAGAAACTGCAAACCGACCAGCCTGCCCTGGCACCCCTGAATGTGTGGCGAGCCTATGAAGCCCTGGGGCAGTGCAATGGATCCACGCGCAACGAACTCACCGCCATCGTTTCTCTCATCCGTAAGGTAAGCGGAATAGATGCCACCCTCACGGTTTACGACCGTACCGTGGACAAAAATTTCCAGGACTGGGTATTTAAAAAACAAGCCGGTGCCACCAAGTTCAACGAGGAACAAATGCAATGGCTCCGCATGATTAAGGATTATGTAATCAGCAGTTTCCACATCGAAAAAGAGGATTTTGATTACAATCCCTTCAACGCGCAAGGCGGACTGGGTAAAATGTGGCAATTGTTTGGCGAGCAGACGGAGGAAATTATTAATGAATTAAATGAGGTGTTGGCTGCGTAAATCGTCTTTACTAGGATTTTTAGGATTATTGGATTATAGGATTGGGAAAATAAATAATAAAAAAATGAAATACGAGGAACTTACTCATAGAATAATTGGATGCGCCATGAAGGTTCATTCAGTTTTGGGGAATGGATTTCAAACCTGCCTGCCGAAGGGCAGTTCGGTCCGCAGGCAGGAGGTGATTTACCAAAGGGCTCTGGCCATTGAAATGGAAAAGCAGGGATTGGGATATCAAAGAGAAATGGAAATGACAATTTATTATGATGGTATCGATATAGGCACCCGGAGGGTTGATTTTTTTGTAGAAGACTTTGTCATGGTTGAATTAAAAGCCGTGATAAAGTTGGATGACGGGCATTTGAACCAGGCCATGAACTACTGCCAGGCCTACAAACTCCCCATTGGATTATTAATCAACTTTGGCTCAAAAAGCCTTGAATTCAAAAGAGTGTACAACCTCCACCACCCCGAAAACAAAGACTACAAAAAACAACCCCCCATAACCAATAATCCCTGAACAATTTATTCCTTGAACAATTTAATCCTTGAACAATTTAAACCTTGAACATTTTAATCCTAAAATCATTTAATCCTAAAAATCCTATTACAGACAGATGATGAATATACCAAAGCATTGGAAAATAAAGAAGTTGGGGGAACTCTGTGATCTACAAAATGGTGTTGCTTTTAAATCAAGTGACTATATTGAAAAATCTAATACGTGTATTTTTAGGATGAGCCAAATTAGACCAGGAGGAATATTAGATCTAAATCATAATTCTAAATACCTGCCTGATGAATTCATAGAATTGTATAAGAATTATCTATTGAAAGATTCAGATATTGTTATTGCAATGACAGATATGGCATCTGAAACTAAAATTTTAGGAGTACCGACCTATTTTAAATCAGATGGAAGAAATTTTCTGTTAAATCAACGTGTAGGTAAATTATTTAATCTTCAATTTGAACAAATCAATGATAGATTTCTTAGATATGCCTTAACGTCTCCAAATGTAAATAGATACTACAAATCTTTTGGTAAGGGTGCATTACAAATTAACTTAGGGAAAAATGATATTTTGAATGTTACAGTTCCAAT
>Ga0100381_1004165_pt1 | contig 12281 bp, 12 predicted proteins | sample CryGeymeta201505_FD_80416 | JGI IMG/M metagenome (GOLD analysis project Ga0100381, IMG submission 80416) | Groundwater microbial communities from Crystal Geyser aquifers in Utah, USA - Crystal Geyser metaG 2015-05 | ecosystem: Environmental > Aquatic > Deep subsurface > Groundwater | place: USA...
AAAAGAGGCATACGGTTTTTATGAGTTCAACACTCACATAATACCGTATGCCTCTTTTGTATTTCCGCAGATCTTAGCGATGAAATGAATTTATGGGTTCACGGCCTTCGGAGTTGCAGTGGCCGTGGAATGACGACCCTTGAAAGAGGACAACACCAACAATGCTTGTATTGTTAAACAAATGGAATTTCCCATTGTTTTCAAACAGCAGTGCTGGCGTGCTGACTTCCTTGTAAGTTTTTGTTTTCCATGTCATGGAAAGCAACTTACAAGGAGTTGGCTTTCTGTGGAACATAAGCGGCCTTAGGCGATTTTTGTGCGCCTTTTCGTTGCCGATATGTTCCTCAAAATGATCGAGCATGGCGGTCACACGAGCCGCACTGCCGGAGTGGCCAACCCACGAACTCCAGTTGGATTCGATCCCGAGGATCTCTTCCATGTCTGAAGTTAGCGGCATTATTTTGGCCATTTCTCGCAAACGATGTTCCATTTCTGAAACATCGACCCAGGGAGACTCGCACCCCGGGGTTCCATCTTCCCCCGTCAGTTCCTTCCACATTTGTGGATTCCAGAACTTCCAGAAGGCCTGCTGCACGGCCCTTTTTAGAAGTTCTTTCTGGTTGTACTCATGGGCCCATGCCACGATATCCCAGATGGACAAGGGGTGTTCTCCCCTATTTTTCCAGGTGTGATAGGCCGGGTACGAGTACCCTTCGAACTCTCGGGGGGTCATTGCTCCTTCTTCTTTTGTGAAGGCAAGCCTCATGTCCCCCCTGTTTTCCGGGGAAAACAGGTCTGACGTGAAAATGTTTCTGATCAGACCTTCTCCGCTCCTTGTGGGAGCGTGGAATCTGATCCGTTTGGTCCATGAATAAATCCAGTGGGGAGGGTTATCCATGACCCATAACTCGAACTGGCACCTCTCCACCAGCTTACACCGTTCTCTTTGTTGAAGAACGTTCAGCGCCACGCTGGTGGCCGGTAGATGTTCACTTAGTGGAGTGTTTACAACAACATCTCCACGTTTGCTAATGTCTGCCAGCAGGTACCTTTTCTCTTCGGGATACGAGATTACACTCGTATCCCCGTCGTCGCCGAAGTACGAGTCGCTGTGCAGTCCCATGTTTTCCTCCAGAGAAAAGCCGTGTTACCCCCACGGCTGAGGCTTTCAAGAAACATGAAAGCGAATTATTATGCCACTTTTTAAGGAAAATGTCAAGGTTATTTTAGACAAAAAATAATATAAGTTAATAAAGTCAACTCTTTGTAAACCATTTAAAATTCATGGTTTCCAAATGTATGTAATCAAACTAACCATTGTGTTAGATTATTGGCCTCAAGATATAAAAACCCCCGTCTACCGAAGTGGACGGGGGTTACGATTCTATCGGAACAAGTTTTTGATCCGGTCCACCACTGGACCGGGTATGACCGGGGCGCCATAGTAGCACGGCGCTTCGAGTACACCTACCGCTACCTCGGGACATGGTTTCGTCTTATCACTGGAGACTACCCATGCCACGACCTCGCGTTCCTTGGTGTAGTACTCGTACACCTCTACGTCTTCACGTACCAGCATCCTGCACAGGACGTGGGTACGTCTTTGGTTGGCGTATGTGGGGGTTTCTGTCAATTTGATTACCCCCACGATACTTGTTCCGTTGAAGACGTAAAACTCGTCATTCCTTTTGAAGACGAGTTTTTTATCCGGATCCCCCTTGGTCCACACCGTGTAGTAAAGCTTACATGGGGTGGTGTCACGGTGGAGCCTGAGGTACGGAACCAGCCTTTTGTGGCGGTCCTCGTTGTTGTCTTGAATCATTGATTCAAGACGGTCAAACATGGCTGTAACCCTGTTTGCATCACCCGGTTCGTCGGGAAAAACAGGATCTCGCCAGTTTGACTCGACACCAAGTCCCTCCTCGTAACTTGGTGGCAGTGGCATTTTTGTGGCCATGCTGAGCAATCTCTGCTCTGCCTCCACAATACTCAGCCACTCCGTCGTCTTTACCAGGCCGTCCTTGTCGCCTGTGAGCTCTTCCCACACCCGAGGGTGCCAGTAGGCCCAGTAGGCGTGCTGCCTGGCTGCTTTAAGAACAGTGTCTTGGCCGAACTTCTTGGCCCAAGCGACAACGTCCCAAATGGACAATTCGCCATTGCCGCGCGAATACCAAACCGAAGGGTCTTCGCTCGAGATACGCGCCTCACTCTCCATGAACGCGATCTTTGGTCCGATTTCATCACCAAAGATCGCCGTGGTAAGCTGATTTCTTACCAGGCCAGGATCTCTTGGTGGGGCGTGGAACCGAACTGTTGTGGCGTGTTGTCCGATCACGCCAAACTGGCAACCCACCGTCCTCGAAACTTCGGTGACGGCGTTTTTCAGGGCACTTTGCACGCATTCTACAAAGCGTGTTGTGCCACGTTCATTCCATGCGGTCGTCGTAACCTCCCAAAGGTGGTTAATCGACGCTTCTTTTTTTTCCCGGTACTCGAAGTAGTCCATGTTTTCCTCCAAAGAGAAAAGCCGGGTTACCCCCACGGCCGAGGCTTTCAAGAAACATGAAAGCGAATTATTATGCCACTTTTTAAGGAAAATGTCAAGGTTATTTTAGACAAATAAATTTAAAGAGTGAAGAGTTAAACTTCTTTATGCACGGCATAAGAAGAAAACTCTTCAAACGCTTTGAACTAGAGGAAACTGTCACCACAGAAACACAGGGAGGGGTGTAAAAACATTAACAAAACACCAATTTTTTGGCAGATTTGAGCATCCCCAAATTTGTGGGGGTGTTCTTTTCCAATCCAACTAAAGAGGATAACAATGTATCAAGAAGAAGAGCTCCTTTCACCTCCCGATGTAAACAACATCTCCAAGTGGCTCAAAGATCAGGAACAGGATCTCAAAAAGTCTGGTCAAAATATCGGCTGGAACAAGGTCAATCCTTTTGTCTTTGATAACTGGGCGAGCGTGGCGATAGAATCCATTGGGGTTTCGATTGCCATGTATTTTGCCATGTACTTCATTTCTTTTTTCTGGAATTTTTTACCGTTTTTAGAAATGATAACCGGTATGGTGTGGCGGGTGGATTTTGTTCGCGCCTATCATTCGGCTTTTTTGTTTGTGTTGATGTATCGAGTATTCGAGGTTCTTCGTTCTATGTGGCGACACTATTCAGTCAAAAAGAATTTCGAACAAAGCCACAAAACTAAAAGAGCCAGACTCATTGTGCAATCAACCCAAGAGTACAGGCTTCGGCTCAAGCACCACACTAATTCTCGTAAATCAATCAGTTCAAATGATTACGAAAAAGAGCAAAAAAGGTTGCTAAGAGCCAAATCTGCACTCGAGTGCATTATCGAAGACTGGCAAAGCGGATCACCCTCAAATTTTGACACCCTCGAAAAACTCACTCAAGAATTCGAGGAAAATCTGCTAATCAAACAAGCCATGCAAGAATTAGATGGATTTCTCAATGAAGATGATCAAAAAGACCCCGCACCAGAAGTAACACTCATCGAAACAGAAGTTGTTCAAGAGACAACTTCGCACCACTAGCATAAATTTCCCGTAGTTTCATCTATCGTAACACCCCTCGCCAACTTGGCTTGACGGGGTGTTTTTTATCGTTGTGTCTTAAGGGAGTCTGACCCTGTTGCATCCGCCACAGCTGCACAAGCGAAGGAGGACATTTTTCATTTTGTTATTTCTCGGTGGTTTTAGCATGTTTTTGTTGTTGTGTAATGAAGTTTGTGCAATAGTTTTCGCGTTACTCACAATAAAGAACCCAGCGAAGTCCAATGGAGCGTGATTGGCTTGTAATCGGTCTTTAATGATTATGCATAAGCTCTTTTTCTTAGGCGGTTCTCTGTTTAGAATGACAAGAACAAAGATTTTGACCTTGGGTTATAAACAAAGAGGAGTCTAAAAACATTGACAAATATCTTTAAATTAAATACGTTGCACTCTTCGTTCGTTCATAAATAAGCCTTTTGTCAAAGGCTTCAAACCAATGGAGACAAGCCATGTTTGCTCAAAAAGACATCCATGTTCCGAATGTTATTGATCGAAACATTGTTGAGATTCTTAAGTGCAAGTATGCGGAGAGTTGTGAAAAATACTCTGTTGAGTCCAAACAGAGTTTCTTTAATAAAGTCGAAAGTATTAATGGATTACTTATTATATTGTGTGTCTTTTTTTGGACGCTGGAGCTTATTCAGGAATTCATTTCTGATCGATTTTTCATCAATGTGTACGTGTTGATTGCGATGTCTATTACTTCCGTGCTTTTTATTTTTGGTTTTTTCGATGAATTTTTGGGTGATCTGTTTGTGTTTTTCCGGTCTCGTAAACTGGCTCTTGATCCCATTCCAAAAGAACTGAATGCAATTGATGATGAGATTGGAAAGTACAACTCTGCATTGAAAGATATTCAGGCAGAGATTGAGAAAATAGCAAAACACCACGATTCACGACCTGACCCCAATCTACAGAAATGTATTAATGAGGTCACAGCTCTTCAAAAGAGTATCAATGATCGTGTTGAACGAGTGACCGAGTCAATCAATCGGCGCTTCGTTAAATAAGTTCTTTACACCCCTAAAAGTCAATCTGGCTTGACGGGGTGTTTTTTTATTTTTTGTCCAATTAAACATTGACAAAAAGGTCAAAATAGGCTAGTTTTTGTTTTGTAAGTTCATTCACAAACAAGCCCTGTTTTCGGGGCTTTAACCGGGAGATAATAATGTCATATTCATATTTGCGTGCTCTGGTTACTGCCGGTGGAACGAGCGTGCCACTTGATGGTGTTCGTTCCGTTGGTAATCGCTCGAAAGGTGGTTTTGGTGTGGCTTTGGCCAATGAGTTGGCTGTGATTGGAATCAATGTCACTTTGCTTGCTACTGAGTATGCTCAACTGAAGTATAGAATTGATCCGCGGGTTTCGGTGGTTCTATTTGAGACGTTCGATCAATATTTAAAATCGATCAACGAACTGACTCTCAACGCTCGGCAGAATAATCAACCTTTTGATTTTGTTCTGCTGGCGGCGGCGGTTTCGGACTTTGCTCCTGAGGTGAGTGAAGGGAAGATCGCCTCAGACTCTTCGATGTCGATTCGATTTGATCGACTGCCAAAGATTATTGATCAGGCCCGTGATCTGTTTGGTAAGACGGCTTACTTGGTAGGCTTTAAGTTGTTGCCTCTTTTGGAAGATGACTGTCGCAGTGTTTTGTCTTTGTGGCGAGCCAAGGAACGACTTATCGAAGCGGCTCGCAAGCAAAATCATCGGGCTCACCTCAATTTGACGATTGCCAATTTTTCGCCATGGGGTGATCAAAAAAGTGACACCGTTTATGGAGTGAAGCCTGATGGCAACGCTCTCGTATTCGGTGGTTCCTTTGAGCAAAGGACACGAGCGATTGTGAATGATATTGTGCGTCGTCAAAAAACGACGTGGATGAAGAGTGTGCCGTGTGAGATGGATTCGCCCATTTCTGAGGCGGGCTTCCAAGCGACTCAACGTGCTCTTGCTTTTATGCAAAAGGCGAATTTGTTTGTGGGAAGTGCTGGTAATCTGACAGTTCAGTTGCCAAATGCAAATAATCAGGCGACAGACTTTTTGGTGACTCCACGTGCTCGTCCCAATAAGTCGACTATGGCAGCCAATGAAATGGTGCGCGTGAATCCTTTGTTTCCTTTGGGAGTCATGTGTTATGAGGCCAACGATTCTGGCTATAAACCAAGCATTGATTCGGCAGTAAACACACGTCTTTTGTCGTGTTTGCCGTTTTCGATTGTGATGCATTTCCATGACGGTTGGGTTCTCGATGCTGCCAAGACTCATACTGATTATCCGTGTGGTACCGCCGAAGAAGCTGGTGCCGTACTCGAAGCCATGGCGAGTTCTCAATGTGTGACGCAATCATGCGAGCCGGAAGCTCCGATTATGGTGCATTTGGTGCAACATGGTCATTCGCTCTTTTGCAATGCGGAAGATCTGGACTATTACAGCGACGTGTGGCAACTCACGTTGTCGGAGCATAACGATCATTTGAAAGATGTTGATCAAGATCATTTGATCACCCAGCTTATTCGCCGACCCATTTGGCTGCGAGGCGCGATTATTGGTCTTGTTGCCGAATTGCCCGGTGAAGATTGGGTTTCGCTTTATGTTGCCGAAAAGTATCGTAAGAGTGGACTTGGAGCACGAGTTGTGCAGATGGCGATCGAAAAGCATAAGCTGATTGCTGTACATGACAATTGCCAAGCGACAGCCGGAGTGGTTGACTACTACATTCGGTTTGGTTATAAGACAATTCAAAAGAAGAATGGTTTGATTATTCTTCTGCCACCTTCACTTCAAGACAAGGTGATTGAGGCAGCGACTATTCGTGTTTATGCTCCTCAGCAAAAAAGCGTGCTTATGGGGCAACGTTCCCACGGTCCTTGGAAAGACAAGTGGGTCAACGTGGGTGGTCTTGTAAAGCCCAACGAAACTCCATGGCAAGCGGCCTTGCGTGAGGTGGGGGAGGAACTGGTCGGTTTCCCTGACTTCGTTCAAGAACCCAAATCACGCTCGATCCACTACGTAGCCGAACCCGGTACAGATCGAGTTTTCCGGATCACTTGTTTCCATGTGGATCTCCCGTTCACTCCGGATTGCCAAGTGAATCCCATCGATGGTGAATTGACCAATTGTGCTTGGATCAAGCTGTCTGACCTGCACAACCAGTCAATTCCACCGGTCACCCGACTTTCTCTTGCTGATCTTGTGCGGTAGAGAGTTTGCTCAAAAAGTGATAAAAAGTAACTACCCACACAACACCCTTTTAAGGAGCCCATCATGTTCCAGAACTTTCAGATCCCCCCCGTCCCCAGTCCTGTTCCCGTATTTCGAGGGGTCCTTGAGGATCTCGAAAATATGGCAAATCGGGTTGATAGTTGGGGTGGGCGGAGTTTTTCTGCTCCACAGTGGACGCATGTATTGCATTCGCTTTTGCGGAATCGTGTGACTTACACGGTTCTTGCGGCGATTGTGTTAATTGCGTCAATTGGTTGGATTGTTCTCAGAGTTCGTGTGTTGTGGTCGCCGGTTGTCCATGTTCCGACAGCCGAAGAGAAGGCCGTGGCGTTGAATTTTATGATGGTGGCTGCGGGCATCATGGTGGTGGCGCTCAACATCTTTCACGGCATGTTCGAAACGCTGTGCAGAAAGGTGTTGGTCCCTGCCATTGAGGCTTATCAGAACACCTACGGGCAGAAAGTCGTTGCTGAGTGTTTTAAGCTCCACGAGCACCTGAGGGCCTGTCGAGAGCTTGCTGCGAAACTTGATCGATCGATCCATGATTCTGAGGATTCGTGGCGTGAATGCCATGAGAAGTTCCTCGAGGAATGGGAGATCGTGAAAAGTCTCTACAGCAAGCTCGAAAAGGTTGCAAAGGTGTAGAATTGCTGGCCCCCCAAGGTATCGCTGATGCCTTGGGGGTTTTGTTTTGTGAAAAATAATGAGTTTGGATTTTTGTGGTGAAAGTGTTTTCTGGTTAAAAGAAAAAAGTGGGGGTGGATTTTTGTGGAGTTGGGAGTGAGGGGGGTGGGTGGGGTTGTTGTTTGTGGTGGGGGAGAATGGGATTGGGGTTGGGATTGGCTTATTTTTTTTGAAGGAGGATTTAGATGTTGGGGGAGAGAAAAAAATGGTGGGTGGTGTGTGTTGTTTTTTTGAGGGTACTTTTTGTAAATGCCAGTAATTTGCGTTTAAAAAAATAGGTGATTTTTTAGGCTCGATTTGTCTCATGATATCTTTTTAATAGGTCATTATGTGTGATCAAACTATTCACAGAACTTCTCTTGGTGCCGGTGATTCATTTTGTTTTATGGTTTTGGAAAAAACTTTGTTTAGACCCATTTTAAAAGATGACTTTTCAAAAGACTTGTTTTTTATAAATGCAAGTTACTTGCATTTGTGAATTTTTTTTCTGGCAATGACTACTTCTCCTTCTGGACCAATGTTATTGCGCGATAGTCCGCCTTTGGCGGACTGTCGCGCAATGACGTGAAATCAATGGAACACACAGAAGACAACATAATCACATCGTCAATTAGCACACATTTCTGACCAAAATGCCCAGAATGACAAATCAGGGTCCTGTCTACCCTCTTTTTTATTACAAAAAAGACCAACTTTTTCAATCAAACCCCAAACCCCACCCTTCTTCTAAAAGAACACCCCCACAGCATTACAACAGACGAAACCCGCACTTCAAACAAACCATTAATTCTCACAATCGTTTTTCTTGCCGATGTTTGGCTTTTTGGTTAGACTTAGCAGCACTATGACTACAAACGAACTACGTGAGGCTTACCTCAAGTTTTTCAAAGAACGTGGGCATGCAATAGTCCCTTCGGCTCCTCTTTTACCGGAAAACGATCCATCTACTTTGTTTACCGGAAGCGGTATGCAGCCGATGGTTCCTTATTTGTTGGGGGAGGAACATGTTTTGGGTTCGAGAATTGCTGATTCGCAGGCTTGTTTTCGATCGCAAGATATAGAGGAAGTGGGGGACAATAGGCATACAACGTTTTTTGAAATGCTTGGTAACTGGTCGCTCGGTGATTATTTTAGGGCAGAGCAAATTCCTTGGATGTTTGAGTTTTTAACCGAAGTGGTTGGACTCGATCCACAGAATTTGTACTTTACTGTTTTTCGAGGAAACGAAGAGCTTGGTATTCCTCGAGATATAGAATCTGTAAAACTTTGGCAGAGTCTTTTTGCTACCAAAGGAATCGAAGCCAAGGATGTTGATTTTTCTGAACGAGACGGCATGCAAGGTGGACGAATTTTTTATTACGACGAAAAGAAAAACTGGTGGAGTCGTTCTGGAATTCCACAAAACATGCCAAGCGGTGAACCGGGTGGACCTGACACAGAAATGTTTTGGGATTTCGGAGTAGACAAAGGTTTGCACGAAGCATCTGCATGGAAAGATGAACCATGTCACGTGAACTGTGATTGTGGTCGATTTTTGGAAATCGGCAACAACGTGTTTATGCAGTATCGCAAAAAAGATGATGGCTCTTTTGAAAATTTACCAAAACAGAATGTTGATTTTGGTGGGGGATTAGAACGCTTGGTAGCGGTCTCTGAAAAGCTTTCAGACATCTTTTTGATCGATGCCTTTAACGGCATGCGACAAGTGATTGAAAAGAAGTCCGGGCAATCATACGGATCTAATGAAGAAAATACTTTTGCTTTTCGGGTGATTTTAGATCATGCCAAGGCTGCTGTCTTTTTGATTATGAGCGGAGCTGTGCCGTCTAATAAAGACCAAGGTTACTTTACTAGGCGTTTGGTTAGGCGCTCTGTAAGGTTTGGACGTCGCTTAGGAATTGAAGGTTCGTTTTTAGGTGAACTGGCCGAGGCGGTAATTATGCAGTATGGTGAAGCTTATCCAGAACTAATCGAAAAGCAGGAATCTATTAAGTCCGAGCTTTCGCTAGAAGAGGAAAAGTTCAGCAAGACTATTTTGAAGGGTGAAAAAGAGTTTGAACGACTTTTTGCCCACAAAGGAGCAATCAACGGGGAAGATGCCTTTTTGCTTTATTCGACTTTTGGTTTTCCGCTTGAGCTAACCGAAGAGATGGCTCTGGAGAAGGGTCAAAAGATCGATAAGCAGGTTTTTCAGACAGAATTCCGCAAGCACCAAGATTTATCTCGTGCCGGATCAGCCGAAAAATTTGCTGGTGGACTTTCTGATCATTCTGCTGAATGTACTCGTTTGCACACGGCTACACACCTTTTGCATCAAGCACTCCGAAAGGTGTTAGGTGAACATGTGGTTCAAAAAGGGTCTAATATAACCCAAGAAAGGCTTCGTTTCGACTTTCCACACTCAACCAAAATGACTCCAGAGGAGATTTTAGAGGTTGAAAAGCTGGTAAATGAGGCCATTTCTAAGGATTTACCGGTTTACTATGAAGTTTTGAGCTTAGAAGAAGCTAAAAAACGTGGTGCAATCGGCCTTTTCGAGGATAAATATGCCTCACTTGGCAATCAAATAAAGGTCTACTTTGTGGGTGATAAAATCTTAGGTGATTACGCCAGTATTGAGGTCTGTGGTGGGCCACATGTGGCAAAAACTGGTGAATTAGGCCATTTTCGCATCGCTAAGGAGGAATCAGCCTCAGCTGGTGTAAGACGTATTAAAGCGGTTCTTGAGTAGTCAAAAGTTCAAAAAACCTTGCAAGTATTAAGTTTTTTAATCCACAACTCTACTGTATTTTCTCTTGACAGAAGTCTGTCAATCAAGTAAAATGCGGGCGCCTTAACGAATTGGACACGCGTCCAACCTTCTGTGCGATCCGTGTAACACTCACTTGATCAAAAAGAGATGTTACAGTTAGAGCCAAGAAACTATGGCAGAAAAAAGCACGAAGGAATTTATTGAAGTTCGAGGAAGAGTGGAGGAGCTACTCCCGAACGCAAACTTTCGAGTCACGCTCGAAAACGGTCAATCTATCACCGGATACCTATCCGGAAAAATGCGTAAGTTCAGAATCCGTATTCTCCCGGGGGATGACGTGAAACTGCAACTTAGCCCATACGACCTCACAAAAGGACGCGTTGTTTATCGTTTTTAGACACGTAACTCTCATTCACAAACGCGCCCCAAACTTTATGAAAGTACGCGCATCTGCCAAGCCAATTTGCCGCGACTGCAAAGTTGTTCGCCGCAAAGGACGCGTGGTTGTTATCTGCAAAAATCCTCGCCACAAACAGAGGCAGGGTTAACCCTTATCCATTCTTGATTTCGTATGGCCCGTATTGCTGGCGTTAACATCCCCACGGATAAACGCGTTGTGATCGCCCTCACCTATATCTATGGGGTAGGGAAGTCTCGCGCTGTGGAGGTACTAGAGATGGCAGAAGTAGATCAAAACATTCGTGTTAAAGATCTCGATGCCGACCAGGTCCACCAGATTCGTTCTATTCTAGAGAAATCCTTTAAGCTTGAAGGTGACCTAAGACGTGATGTTCTTCAGAACATTAAGCGCCTAAAGGAAATCGGAAGCTACCGAGGTTCTCGTCACACCAAACGTTTGACCGTTCGCGGACAACGTACCAAAACCAATTCTCGAACAGTTCGAGGTAACGTGCGTCGCACCACAGGAAGTGGACGACGAGCGCTCACCAAGACCTAATGCACTATGGCAAAAGTAACTACAAAGAAGACAAAAAAGAAAGTACTTCGCCAGGTGTCCCAAGGTGCTGTGTATGTGCAATCAACGTTTAACAACACGATTGTTACAATTACAGATGCTCAAGGAAACACATTGGCTTGGTCTAGTTCTGGAAACTGTGGTTTTAAAGGACCAAAAAAATCTACTCCTTTTGCTGCCAGTATCGTTATCAAAACGGTTGCTGACAAAGTTAAAGAAATTGGCGTCAAAGACGTTAATGTCTTTATCAAGGGAGTTGGTAACGGTCGTGATTCCGCTGTTCGTGCTCTAAACACTCACGGATTTAATGTGCTTTCAATTAAGGATATAACTCCGCTTCCACACAATGGATGCCGCGCGCCGAAGCCTCGTCGCATGTAATCCCTTTCGTCTATGGCAACTTTACACACAACTTGCAAATACTGCCGACGCGAGGGCGTTTCCTTGTGTGGCCGTGACAAATGCGCCTTTACACGTCGTCCAACGACTCCGGGTGTACACGGTCCATCTCAGCGCCGCGTTAGGCTTTCTTCGTTCGGTATTCAGCTCCGTGAAAAACAAAAAGCTCGTCGTTTGTATCGCTTAATGGAAAAGCAATTTTCTAAGTATGTTTCAGAAGCTTTACAAAAAACTGGTAACACCGCAGAAATTCTTGTACAATTCCTAGAGATGCGTCTCGATAACGTAGTCTATCGATTGGGCTTCGGAAAAACTCGTGGTCAGGCAAAACAAATGGTTAGCCACGGTTTCATTATGGTTAACGGAGTATCAGTCGACGTTCCTTCTTATCGAGTACGTCCCGGAGACGTTATTACGATCAAAGAATCCAAGCAAAAGACAATCCTCATGGAAACTGTCAAAAACAATGCAAGTCGTGGAGAAACACCACTTTGGCTTTCAAAGGATTTGGCAACTTTTTCCGGAAAGGTAACTTCGCTTCCAGAAGGTGCAGACCTTAAACAGGTCTTCGATCCAACATTGATCGTTGAGTACTACTCTCGCTAATTCCCCCACCGCGGCGCCGTACCCATCGGCGTCTTCCGGTGTTTCAATTGAGGAGATAAAG
>Ga0100381_1004186_pt1 | contig 12245 bp, 13 predicted proteins | sample CryGeymeta201505_FD_80416 | JGI IMG/M metagenome (GOLD analysis project Ga0100381, IMG submission 80416) | Groundwater microbial communities from Crystal Geyser aquifers in Utah, USA - Crystal Geyser metaG 2015-05 | ecosystem: Environmental > Aquatic > Deep subsurface > Groundwater | place: USA...
CCTGCCGTTGGAAAGACATCTCTTGCACTCGACTTTGCCAGAAATGCAGCAATCAGAGGAAAAGCAAAAGTCGGCATTTTTTCTCTCGAAATGAGTAAAGAACAACTCGTCGATCGTCTCCTCTGTGCAGAGGCTGGTGTTGATTTGTGGAAATTACGCACAGGCCGCCTTTCTGAACGTGATGATGATTTTCCTCGAATCGGTAATGCTTTGGGTACTTTGTCTGAAGCACCCTTATATATCGATGATTCACCTAGCTTGAGTATTTTGCAACTTCGAACCAAAGCACGACGACTCAAATCTGAAAATGGACTTGGTTTGATTATTATCGATTACTTACAGCTCATGGATGGCTCTCGAAAATCAGCTAATTCTGACAACCGCGTTCAAGAGGTTTCTGAAATCTCTCGTGGATTAAAGCAACTGGCCCGTGAACTTGAGGTGCCCGTATTGGCCTTAGCACAGCTGTCTCGTGCGGTAGAACAAACAAAGCCGGCTATTCCTCGACTTTCACATCTGCGTGACTCAGGATCAATTGAGCAAGATGCTGACGTAGTGCTGTTTATTTATCGAAAAGCAGCCGATCGTGGTTATCGCCCAGAAGAATTAACACCAGAAGAAAAAAGCATTGCAGAAATTCACATTGCCAAACACCGTAATGGCCCAACCGGTATGGTTCGTTTGTTTTTTGAAAGCAAACGTACTTCTTTCATGAACCTCGACCGACGAATGGGTGCCGATTCTCCCCCACCACCTCCGACACAAAATCCCTCGTTTAACACACAGAACGGGCTTTCCATGGCTCCTCCCCCTCCACCTCCGCCCCCCATGGCACCGCCACCTATGACACCTCCCCCTTCTCCTACCCCACTAAGTTAGGTAATATAACACCGCTTTTACCTTTAAAATAATTTTATGTTCAACAAAATCAAAGCAATCAAAGACTTACGAGACCAAGCCAAACAAATGCAAGGAATGATGGAAGAAACCGTCGTTGTCGGAGAAGGTGGTCGTGGTCAAATAAAAGTTCGCATGAATGGTTCACAAATGGTGTTATCAGTTGATATTGAAGAAGGCGCTCTAGAAAACAAAAGCAAACTCCAAGACGGCATTAAAGATGCAATCAACGATGCTGTAAAACAAGTTCAAAAAGCCATGATGGAAAGAATGAAAGAATCTGGTGGCATGGACATGTTCAAAAATCTCGGTTTGTAAAAATCTAAAAAACATACCTCTATGCGTCGTTTCCCGGAACCCATCCACAATGCAGCAGCAGCCCTGTCGCGATTGCCGGGTGTCGGACCAAAAACGGCGCTCAGGTATGTTTTTTATTTGCTCAAACAACCAAAGCACGAAATCAACAACATTGCTCGAGCCATTGTTTCTCTTACAGAATCTGTTTACACCTGCCAAAAATGTTTTGCCTACAGTGATCGCACAACCTGCTTTATTTGCGACGACAAAAAAAGAGATCAAGACATTCTGTGTATTATTGAGGAATCACGAGACATCGCCATAATCGAAGCATCTGGCGCTTTTAAAGGCTTGTACCATGTGCTTGGTGGAACTCTAAACCCAATCGAAGGCTACACTCCAGACATGCTCCGTATTTCTGAACTAGAAAAAAGACTAAGCAATCACTCCAACATCAACGAGGTGATTTTAGCCCTCTCCCCCAACGTCCACGGCGAAGGAACCATGCTCTACCTAATGAAAAGACTAGCTCCCCTAAAACGCAAAACCACGCGACTTGCACGTGGTTTGCCAATTGGCGCCACTCTAGAATACGCCGACGAAATCACACTCGGAGACGCCTTCACCGGCCGCCGAAGTGCTTAAAGATTGTGTCCTTTCATTGTCAAGCAACAGTTGTAGATCCTTCACTTTGTTCCCTCCTACGCTGGTGCAGCTGCGGCGGGCGGGCAGGATGACAAGTAATAAAGCATTACACGACGAGTATTTAAATTGTCATTCTGAGAAGGCACCCGCCGAAGCCCGGCGGAGCCGGGGGTGGGAGCAATCTGTCTTTCGTGAACAAGTACGGGCTCAGATCGCCCCCAGGCTCCGCCTGGCTTCACTTTGTTCCCTCCTACGCTTGTAAAGCTGCGGCGGGCGGGCAGGATGACATGTGCTTTATTCAGAATAACAGACCTCATTTTTCCTTGTACTAAACTAGTTTTCTAGTTGCATCCTTTATCTGCCAAACGTTTTACTCTGATTGCCATCCAATCCGGAGAAATACCTTCGCCGTTTGGGTTATAGCCAAAATGTATTTCTGTACCGTCTAAATATCCATCACTGTCCATGTCGGCAACAAGTGGATCACTTTCAAAAAATCTTTCTTCCAACACATCTTTTACGCCATCGTTGTCAGTGTCTGGCATGTCTGACACATCTATTCGAGCAAAACCAACTTCAAATAAATAAGTAAAATCATCATTTCCATCACCATCTGTGTCTTTCAGATTGGGGTCTGTGTTGAATAGCTCGGTCTCTTCCCAATCAGTGACCAAATCGCCGTCTGTGTCTATTTCTTTTATACAAGCTTCGTTTACATAAGAAGAACCGCCAATTGGATAAATCAACCAAACGATTCCAACAAGTATTCCAATCACACCCCAAGCTGCTAAAACAATATTCCTTAATTGTTTTTGTCTTTTCCAAAAATCAGCAAAATCTTTCCATTCGCCGTCTTTCCAAGATTCGCGTCTACCACGCATTCCCAAAACCAAAGCAGCCACCACGTTGATTCCTGGAATCAAAGAAACAACACCCCATCCATAAAGACGACTTCCAAAAGCCCAAAGCGAAGCCCCAAAAAATGCCGACCAAGACCACTTGGTTAATTCACTGCGTTCGCTCTTTTTGAGATTGTTGCAATACGACTGACAAACCAAATGTGTATCAATGTCCTGATCGGTTCGCTTAATCAAAAAGATTCCCAAAGGCACACCAACAACACTAATCAATACAACCACTGCCACCAAAACAGAAAAAACCACAGAAACCCACAAAGGAACAGAATCACTCCACAATCGCACAAAAAACCATTCATTAAAAACAACACCGGTAGCCAAAGCCAAAAAACTAACACCCGAAACTACCATCCAAATTGTCCCTGAAGTTTTTCTGTGCATATAAATCAATCTTTGCTAGGAAATTAACACTATTCCCACCAAAAGACAACAAAAAAGCCCCTCAACTACTTTTGTGTAGCTTGAGGGGCAAGAGTCTAACCGGCCCTGAGTGTATAATACCCAAATTTCCTAGCAACGGCATCTTCCCAGTTTTTTACAAAATACCCAAACTCATCCAAATTCATGTGACGCATTTCGGAAGAACTTGTTCGCCCTCTTACATCAAACATGCTGATTTTTTTGTGGGCTCTTCTGTTGATGGCCACGCAAACTCTCACACCTCGGTCAAGTTCTCCAATGTAAGTAAAAGCAAAAGCTTTTACCTCACCTTCACCCACAAAGAGTTGACGTGCTTTTCTTTTCAAAAGACTATGACAAACATGTTCACCACTCCTGTTAATAGGAGCACAATCAAAAAGAACAAGACCCCCAGGATACCAAATCGCATTTTCCAAAATATTGACAGCATTATCATTTGCACGTTTTTTTGCCGCACAAACTCTTTCGTTAAAAGCTTCGGATTCTTCTTTGGATATTTGTCCTTCTAGAATTCTTATAAAGCTAATCAGATATTCTCTGTGCGTTTTAGAGTATGCGTCTCTGTTACTGTCTTTGTGAGGAGACAGAAACTGCAGATCGAAGAGCAGAAGTCCCAAGGGTGACAAAGTATATCCGGCACCAGGCGCATCAAAAGCACGGGCATCATTGACGATACTGGCATAATTTACGCCACATCCTCGCAAAAAACCCAAGAAACCATCCATATCTTTATCGAAAAAGACAATCTGAATCTTTCTTTTTTGCCACTCTCCATGCTCAACAAGTTCAGTTGCAGAAAGCGATTCTTCACGAGTTGTCATTACAAGATGTTCTACACTCGACAAAATATCGAGCCGGCAATTCATACCCTCACTGACATCAGATCGAGGATCATCAATCCAATGATGATCGTAGAATCCAGCAACATCATGACCAGCTTCAAAAAGCTCGCCAATAAATATGGCCAGGCTTGTCGATAAGACCTTATCGACAAAAGCGATTCTTTTTGGCTTTTTTCCAAAAAACTCAAGACAATCCTTAATGAATTTCTGATCAACACGGGAACCAAGATAGATACCAATAATTCCACGACACTGTACACGGATCATAACGAGCCTCCTTGTATATTTTTGGCCGTTTTTGTGAAGGTACAGACGATTATTTAACCAGTCTATAGCGGTTATGTCAATGTAAACCTGGACTTTGTAAACCTGAACTTTATTGGATTATTTGATCAAAAAGAAAACCATCGCCGTTAAGCGATGGTTTCTACTATGACTTTTGTGAAAGGCTGGCGGTGACCAACGTTCCGCCTGTAACGTACCTTTGGTTTGTATTTGATAACGGAAACCTTTTTGTAACGACCTTGTTCTACAACCTTAACTGTTACTTTTGCATCAGTAATTGTTGGTTGACCAAGTCTTACAGTTGCTCCGTCTTCGGTGAAAAGTGCCAAAGGTTCAACAGTAAAGGTTTCGCCATCAGCCAACTCTAGTTTTTCAACTTTGAGTTCTTGACCTTGCCTGACGATATACTGCTTCCCTCCAGTTTCAATAATTGCCATCATAACTTGTTTTTGCCGCGGCTCTCCTGCATCCCAAACCTATGGGACCGGATGTGCCTGCGAATATAAATAACTACGGGCAAAATAGTACCCAAAAAGGGCAATTCTGTCAATATTCCAGCAAAACCCTATCTCCGACCTTAATTCCCCATTCTTCACTTTTTCCTAGTGGAATCTCTAAAACTTGGCTTAAAGGCTCTGGAGCTATGTATCTTTCAATTGGTGGATCGACATTTTCTACTTCTGCTTGGTCTATGCGAACAATGTGATCATCTTTAATCCACACAATATCTATAGGAAAAATCATGTCTTTCATCCAAAAAACGTGTTGGTTTTCTTGAGGAAAGATAAAATAGAGCCCTGAATCGTTAGGTAATGATGATCGATAAGATAAGCCTTGGGTTCTCTTTTCATCACTATCAGCAACTTCGATGGTGATTTTTTTGCCGTTTTCAAAAGAAAGACTGCCATTATCTTTAAAGCTTGGCGCTGTTGGTACTTGAATGTGTTTGGGCCAAAAGACAGACCAAAAAAGGAGCAAGGCCGCAACGGGAATCAAAAATGTTACTAGATTGAATTTTTTCTTTCCGATATCCATAAAAGACTACTTATACCAGCTAAAAGTAAAATTAAGAGAAAGAAGGCGATCATTTTTTGCCCTGTTTGTAAAAAGAGCGCTGAACCACCAAATACTATAGAGACACCGAAATATAATAGCAAAACCTTTTTGCTTGAAAAACCGTGTTCGATCAATCTGTGGTGCAAATGACGGCGATCTCCTTTTACGATTGCCTTTATCCCCTGAGCTTTCCAGCGTTTAATCATTACCCAAGCCACATCTAACAGCGGGATTCCCATCACCAGCAAGGCGATTGCCAACTTTCCACCAGAAATTACCGCTAAAATCGCCAACATGTAACCCACCAAAGTGCTTCCACCCTCCCCCAAAAAGATCTTGGCGGGTGGCATATTCCAAAACAAAAATCCCATTACAGCCCCGGCACAAATTACGGCAAATAAAGATACGTCTGGTTGAAAATACTTGGCTGTTAAAGAAAGAGCGATTATTACAAACATTCCTATTACAGACACTCCGCCGGAAAGTCCGTCTAATCCATCTAGCAGTTTTGAAGTATACATCATTACAATCAACCACCCAAATACCAAAACAGATGAAATCCAGCCTGAGATGTCTATAAAACCACCCAAAGGATGAGAGAGCTTGTTGATAGCAATTCCTCCCATAACCGCACATAGAGCAGCCAAAACTGGGGCTATCATGGATAAATGAGGTGGTAGCTCAAAACGATCATCTAGTGCTCCACCGATGATTAAAATGAGTCCACCAAGCAGAAAACCCATGTACGCCCGCGATTGAACGAGTCCACCAGTTAAAGTACTGCCGAAAATCAGACTGGCGATTACAAAAACAGCAACCACTGCAAAGATTGCTGTTCCTCCCAAAAGTGGAATTGGTTTTTTGTGGAGTTTACGAGATCCGTCTGGTTTATCTGTTACACCTAAACGCAAAGCAAAGTATCGCACCACAAAAGTGGCGAATAAGCTAAAAAGCGTGGCTCCAGCAAAAATGAGAATCAAAAACCAATCCATACAACGCTCTTTATAGGCGTTCTGCCGAGCGTATGTCAATTGTGCCACCCTTTTGCAAAACAATTGTGTCACGGCGTTTTACACGACCACCAAGCAAGGCTTTAGCAATTGCGTCGTCTACCTCCTCCTGAATCAAACGCCTTAAAGGACGTGCACCATACAAAGGATCGTAACCTCTTTGCGCTAAATCTTGAATAACCTCGTCAGAAGCTTCAAAAGATATTCCCTTACTCCCAAGATTGGCGGTCAAAGAACGAATCATAAGGTGAGCGATTTGTTCTACTTCTTCTGGTTTGAGAGGTTCAAAAATAATCACACCATCAAAACGATTGAGAAGTTCTGGACGAAAAATACTGGATAATTCACCCTCTAGAAGTTCGGTTTTGATACTCGAAACTTGGCGTCCTTCTTTGATTGCTGTTTGAATAAAACCGGCACCGGCATTGGACGTCGCAATGAAAAGTGCGTTTGTACAATCAATTACACGTCCTGTTCCGTCTGTTAATCGACCATCATCAAAAACCTGCAAAAACAAGTTGTGAATACTGCTGTGTGCTTTTTCAAACTCGTCGAGTAGCACCAAAGAGAAAGGCTGTTTGCGAAGAGCTTCGGTTAATCGTCCGGCTTCGCCTTTTGAGGCATCTCCAATCAATCTTAAAACTCCCCCGGCATCTTGAAACTCCGACATGTCAAAACGCAGCATTGACTCTTCTTTTTGAAAATAAAGAGCAGCTAATGCTTTGGCGAGTTCTGTTTTACCAATTCCAGTCGGACCTAAAAATAGAAAAGTAGCAATCGGTCTAGAAGATGAAGTAAGAGCGGCACGCGATCTCCGAAGAGCAGATGAAACAGCTTTAACAGCCTCCTCTTGGCCAATGACTCGATCGTGTAAATACGTTTCCAAATTCAAAAGCAGATCCGGTTCATTTCGCATTGGAGTTGCAAGTGGAATTTGAGTTTTTTGAGTAATTATTCGCTCGACGTCTTCTTTTTGAATCAAACTACCTTTACCTCTTAGGCGGGCCACATCTTGCGAAACCTCTTGAGCGATTTGAATGGCTTTCTCTGGCAAAAATCTTTCGTGCAAATAACGATGAGTCAAAACAACGCAAGACTCCAAAGCCGCATAAGAAAAGAAAACACCGGACATATACTCCATGCTTGGTGCTTTGGCCTCCAAAACACGGGTTGCTTCAGCGGTATCTGGTTCTTTAACGATCACTCTTTCGAATAAGCGATTAAGTGGCGTTCCCTCAATGTTTTTTACGTCTCCTTTTGGAGTGGTCGTCGCTAAAATTAAAATACCGGTTCGCTCTACTAAATCTGCCAAAAGAGACAATAGAGACACCCCTCCTTCTAACGAGGCAACGGATTGTAAATCTGGAAAGATCAAAACAATATTACGAGATCTAACAACATCATTAAAAACTTGGATCAAACGTTTTTCTGCTTCTGAAGTCGCAACACCAGAGAGTAATTGTGCCAAAGGAACAAGAAGCAAACGTTTATCTCTAAATTGTGGCGGAGCTGTTTCTTCTACCATGCGTTCGGCAACGCCATACAAAATCGACATTTTGCCGACTCCATCTTCTCCAACCAATAAAACACCTCGACCAGTCGATTCAATCACTCGAAAAATTTCCTGCAGAGTTTCTTCTTTTCCAACCAAAAGCGGAAGTCTACCTCTGGCTGACATGTTTGTTACATCTTCCGAGACTCGATCTAAAAATGGTGTGGCCACAGCGGTCATGGCTCGATTCATGGGGCCAAGCGGCTTAAACGCAGCCTCCTGACGAAAGTGGTGATAACGAGCTCTGAGCCTTGCTTCAACTCGAACCCAAGCAACTACTTGCTCAAATTGATCAAACGAAACTTCTCGATCAATCAAAACATCTTGTACAAAAGACTCAAGCCGAATGGCTTCCAGTAAAATATCTGCTGGCATAATGTGAGACAATTTTTCTCGCACAGCCGTAGAAAAAGCTTGCAAAATTACCTCTTCTGCTTTTTCTGATAATTCTAAACCACCAACAGAATCTGATTTTGGCTTCTCATTCAAAGCACGATTAAAAACTTCTACCAAAGAAGAACCCTGAATACCAAGGCGACCTAAAATCAAAGAACCGTCTCGAGTTCCGACACCGGCAGCAATCAAATGCAAAGGTTCAATACTTGGTGCATGAAACAAACGCGCCAAATCAGCCGCTGTCTCAATTAGGGTTGAAACGTCCCCGTGACTAACTTCGTGGATACTTCGACTCTTTACGCCAACAGGTTGTGCAATCCATGATTCATTGTCGATTGTTTTTGGTAGAGCCAATTTATTTGGAGAAAAAAGCGACAAGCGATACCAAGTAAAACAACCAAAAAAAGTCGCTAACCCTAAAAAGAAAACTGCAATATTAAAACTATCAACTTTGTTTTCTACTAAACCAGGAATCAAAGGAAGTAAAAACGCTAAAACTGCGGAAATCATTAGTAAAATACTAATCACCAAAACAATCCAAAAAGTCAGTGCTCGATATTTATCAAGGCGTTCTCTTTGGTTTATGGCTGATTTTTCTTCTGACCTAAGCCAGGCCCACCACACGCCATCGGCTAAAACACCTTTTGCCTCATGAGACATACACTTGGAGCAAATAATAAAACGCCAACACAATCGAGACCGGTAAAATCACCAAATAAACTAAAAATCCTAAACCATGAACAAAAAACCAAACCAAAAAAGCTCCCCCTCGAAACAGAATCATAAAAACTCGGAGCCCAAAACTAATAGCTCGACCAGCCAGCGAAGCGTCACCGTACATTGGCACAAAAAGATTGGCCGACCAAACTCCAACAGCCGACACTCGAAACCCCCAAACAAGTTGTGTTTTGATGAATTTCAAAACAGAAAGCAAACCTTTGCTGTACCACCACACAGGAAACAAAAACAATTCTTCCACCATGGTAATAGGAAGTGGTTTTTGCCATGATTTTTGTGCCTCCTCCATACAGTGCTTATTGTACCATGATTGTATCTCGTTGAGCTTGCATTAATCTTTGGTAAAATCTGAGGTTGTGAATGGTTGCAAATCGCATGCCCAAAATTTCGTTTACAGAAAATAAATGTCGCAAGTAAGCTTTGGTGGTTGTTTTGCAAGCCTCGCAATCACAAAAAGGATCGAGTGTTGTTTGATCAAACTTATTGACTTCTCCTGTAATTCGCAAGCCTTTATAAAAATCTGTAGGGCAACTTTCCCAATCAATTGTGCTTGGGTCTTGTGTCCAAACAAAAAGAGTTCCGTGCCTAGCGTTTCGAGTCGGTAAAACACAATCAAACATATCAACTCCTTGCTGAACGTAATACACAACTTCCTCGGGCATGCCTCCACCCATAAAATAGCGTGGTTTATTTGCAGGCAACTTTTCTGTCAGCGTCGAAACGATTCGGTAGGCATCTTCCCTTTTTTCTCCAACAGACAATCCACCAATGGCATAACCATCAAAACCAATCTCTACCAAACCTTCTGCGGAAATAGCTCGTAAATCTTCGTGAGTACCACCCTGCACAATTCCAAAAAGCTTTTGCTTGGTAAGCGATTCCATTAAAGGCAAGGCTTTTTTACAGCGTTCTGCCCACCTGAGTGATCTCTCCATGGCCTCCTTGTATCTTTCGCGCAAGGAATCTCCAGCCGCCACATCATCAAACTGCATTACTACATCAGATCCAATAGCAGCCTGCATTTCCATTGATAACTCTGGGGTCAGATTGATTTTGGAGCCATCTATATGAGATTGAAAAGTAACACCCTCCTCGGTTGTTTTATTTATTTTAGACAAACTAAAAACCTGATAACCACCGCTATCAGTTAAAATTGGTTTATCCCAACCCATTAAGTTGTGTAACCCACCAAGTTTTTTCATTTCTTCCAAACCCGGCCTAAGCAGCAAATGATAGGTGTTAGAAAGCAAAATATCAGCCCCCAAAGAAGCCACATCATTTGGCGATAAAGTCTTAACAGCCCCCTTGGTAGCAATCGGCATAAAACACGGCGTTTCCACAATTCCATGTGCCAAATGCAATTGCCCACAACGTGCCCGACCTTTGGTTTTTAGAACGTTTAGCATAGAAAAATGAGCATTCTATTATTCTTTCAAATCAAGCTCTTCCAAGAGCTTTTTTTGTTCTTTTGATACTTTGACCGGAGTTACAACACGAACAATTACCACCTGATCTCCTCGACCGTACTTGGCTGGAACTCCTTTGCCTTTGAGGCGAAGTTTTGTGCCAGGTTGAGTGCCGGCTGGGATTTTTAATTCACCAGAGCCGTCGATGGTTTCGATTGTAACAGTGTCTCCTAAAGCAGCTTGGGTGAAGCCTATTTTTACTTCGGAAATAAGAATGTCGCCATCACGTTCAAAACGTTTGTCTGGTGTTACATGCAACCTAACGTACAAATCTCCTGGCTGACCTCCTTTTACATATTCTCCTTCACCACGAACCCGAAGTGTTGCGCCGTCTTCTGCACCAGCTGGGATTGTTAGGGTGATTGTTTTGCGTTTTGTTTCTACACCACTTCCACTACAGGTTGTACATAAAACTTTTGGCACCTCCCCGCTTCCCAAACATGTTGGACAGGTTGCTTTGCTTTGCATGGTACCCAAAATTGTGCGGTGAGTAGTGACTTTTACACCGGCACCTTTACAATCGTCGCAAGTTATTACACCAGAGGCTGGCTCTGCTCCATTACCACCACATCTTTCGCAGGCTGTTGGGCGTGTAAGCGTTAAGTCCTTGTCTGCACCAAAAATAGAGTCATAAAAAGGCATTTCCATGTCGACTTGAATGTTGCGGCCACGAGACTTTTGTGACCCTCGGCCTCCCCCACCAAATCCAAACATTTCACCAAACATATCTCCCAAATCTCCAAAACCACCTCCTCCACCAGCCCCAGAAAATCCGGAAAGATCAAAACCACCAAAACCGCCTCCGGCTCCTGATCCACCACTTCCATCAAAAGCACCAGATCCAAACTGATCGTAGGTAGCTCGCTTCTTTTCATCACTCAAAACCTGGTAAGCTTCGTTGATTTCTTTAAACTTTTCCTCATCTCCAGTTTGCTTATCTGGGTGATACTTGTGGGCTAATTTACGAAAAGCCTTCTTAATTTCCTCCTGCGAGGCACCTTTTTCTATATCTAGTAGTTTGTAGTAATCTTTGGCCATATTTTACGGGAGAATTTTCAACTTCTGTAGTTATTGAATTTACCTCATTTACCATCTTTTTTCAAGCTCCACCCCATAAAAACACCAAGGTTTTCTGCTACTTGATTGTCAGCGAATCAAAAATCGCCTGAAGCTCTGCTTTTGTTTGATTATCGTTAGCACCATAGAACAACCAAACATCATAAGCTTTATCACCGACACCCACAGTCAACTGTTCACGAGGAATATAACTGTCGATTTCTTCTTGTGTCTCCTCTCCAGTAAACCCCCAAGGACGACCACCGGGAAAATCTGTCATTTGAAAAACTTCTAAACGCTTGTTTCCAGCTTTTTCAATATTTAAAGCAGGAAAAGGTGCAATTGGTTCTATAATCTTATAATCTTTACCGTAACGCAAACTGTAACTATCAGATGAATAAACCCGTAAATCAGAAGTAATAACAGGTGACTGAACAACACCATTAGAATCATCAACCAATCTTTTTTGAGGAGATTGCCAATAATAAACACCGAAACCAACAAAAATCGCCACAATCAAAATAGCCAGAACGATTTTTATATTATGAAATTTAGAACAACACATACACAATTTTCTTTGATTTTATTAATTTCTGCACACAATTTACCACAAACAACTCAAATAGTACCGTAAAAAAAAGACCTCGCTCAGCAGAATGCTGTGCGAG
>Ga0100381_1004225_pt1 | contig 12176 bp, 12 predicted proteins | sample CryGeymeta201505_FD_80416 | JGI IMG/M metagenome (GOLD analysis project Ga0100381, IMG submission 80416) | Groundwater microbial communities from Crystal Geyser aquifers in Utah, USA - Crystal Geyser metaG 2015-05 | ecosystem: Environmental > Aquatic > Deep subsurface > Groundwater | place: USA...
TCCAGTAAGAACAGCAGTATCAACAAGGAAGGAACATTCAAGGGCATCATTCTCAACCTCATTCACAACAACAGCAGCCACCTATTCAAATTATCCATCCTCAACAGCATTATCATCAAATGATTCTACAACATCCCCAACATCCTCATACCTCCCCGCCTCAAATCATTCCAGGACATTTTCCAGCACCATCAATAAGCCAGCCTACTCAACCTCAGTAAATTCATAGGCCTCATTCTTCCTCTCAGCATACTTCAATTTGGTAGACGCGCTATCTAATGGTCATGGACCGTTTCGAGAATTTCACTCAAAAATTTTCCTTTTTGACTGGATAATATACAATGCTTCGATAAGAGGTGGATAAATGTGAGAATCTGAGTGAGTTTGAGGAGCTCAAGCATGATGTGGAATCTTTTGATGAGAGAATGCAGGAAGCCGAGAAGGAGCTAAGGGACATCCTTTAGAAAAATAGGGAAGATAAGGAGGAAGCTATTGATTGGAGAACCAAGTACCAGGAACTTCTTAGAAAAACATAAAATAAAGAAGAAAAAAGTAACGTGTCAGATAGATAGTCACCTTAGCTAACCGGAAAATTGCAGCAATTGGAGCACGAACTCCTAGATATTGGTCGGCAGCACAAACAGACCACTGAGAAGCTAAAATAACAATCAGCTCACTATGAAAAAAAAATCAATCAGCTCAACGATGAGCTTGAGAGAAAACTTTCATAGATAGAGTCATTTGAGCGCAAAGTTCATCATCACACTGACACTATCAAATCCAAGGAAGAAGAGATCGCCACATTGAGAATGCTTGTGTAGAAACAATCACAGGCTCAGTTCAATACTTCCATTCCAACCGATGCTAACGATGAAACCTTGAGCAAGAAGATCCTGACCCTGAAGAGGGAGAAGGAAGAGTTAGTGAGGAGTCTGGATAAGAAAGAGGAAGAGCTGGAGGACGCCATGGAGAAAATCCAAGACTACAAGATATAAATAAGGAAGAAAAATGACGAAATCAAGAGATATCAGTATCTTGTTCAGGAGAAGGACCAGCAATTGATCTCCTCTATTTCAAGCCAGGCACAAAGCAATTCTAATTTAAACCAAAACAACCCTAGAGATAGTTAACTCTACGCCAGCTAGGTGAAAACCATCAAGGACAAGCTCCAACAGTATGAGGACCAACTCATGCAATTTAATGCCTAACGTGAGTCTCTCAGCAAAAAAGCAGGTCAGTATGAAGCAGACCTCAAGATCAAAAATCAAATAATCAAGGATCTCGAGGAAAAGCTCAACAAGCAGAACGTCAACAACAGCTAAATCAATATCAGCACTAGCCAATAAAAACTTGATGAGTCAAGTATTGATATAGTCCAACTCAATGAGAACATGGTTCAACTGCAGAAATATTATCAGCAAAAATGTATCGAGAATGAACAATACAAAAAGATATGCAGTGAGTACGAGGGCATTATTAACCAGTGCAAGCTCTAGTACAAAGAACTTCAGGACAAGCACAAGTAACTGATTGATAGATACGATGAAATGAGCAGCAAAATGAAAGGATCACGGGCACTGTCCAAACAATCGGAAGAATCAGAGGTGTCTCTCAAATCTAAAGTTGAGGATCTAGAAAAGAAACTAAAAAGAATCCATTAACTATAAGTAGAAAACGAAAAACTCAAAAAAGAGATCAATGGAATTGAGGAAACCTTCAAAAAAGTTCGTCAGCAAATGACTGGCAGCCAAAGCAGCTAATAGTTGCAACTATTAGAGTAGGCACTCCTAAAAAAAGATCAAGAAATCACCAGGCTCAGACAAACCAAAGATCTCCTGCAGAGTCACAATGATTAAATGACCCTGGAGCTGCAACAGTTGAAAATGAAAAATAGTAATGACTTCAAGACCCAGGAGGGATAAAAAGGCTAGCTGAAGCAGCAGCTTGTGACCCTCCAGTTCAAGCTGGAAGAGTACTAGAGAAAGAAAAATAGTCTCGAGGAAGTTAAATCCATGCTGGAAGAGCAGATAAGCCAAGTGACGACCTAGCTTCATGCCAGAATCGAACAAGTGCAAAGAATAGAAAGTTAGCTTCGACAGGAAAGAGTCAAAGGGAAGGCTTTCTAGAATGATTTACAGATCCATTTGACCTAGACAGAAGAAAACAAGCTCAGGCTGAAAGAGAATGAAAGGAAAAGCCACCAGATCGTCAAGGCCCTTCAAGCTGAGCTGGACAAAAAAAAAGAAGAAGCTATCGCCAAGACTAGCGAATTAGTGTTGCTCAACAACAGAATTGGCGAGCTGGAGAGTAAAATTAAGACCAAGGAAGGACATATCACTGAGTTGGAGAGAAACAGCGATTCCCTCAAGAATAAAATCAGCAGCTTCGATACATATCTCGATGAAATAAAATATCTGAAGCAAAAAATTATCTAGTATGAGTCCAAGGTGTCATCTCTGGCCTTCAGACCTCTCTCCAGAAATAATCATAGTGAGCCCACCCAGATCTTCGAGAGAAAGGTTATCTATCAACTCAAGTTGTAAAACGAAGCCTTAAGGCAAAAGTTGGGAATGAGTATCAAAGTTTAGGGCAAGGCCGAGAGCGAATAGGAAGTCAGGGAAAGACTAACCGACTTCAATCATAGACTCGAATAGGTCATCGGGTAGAACTTCAGCGGACAGCTGAATTCCGAGCAAGGTGAGCTTTTCAAGAGATATGAGAGAGATAGACGTAAACTGATCGAAAGGCACAACGAAGAAATTACTCAGCTAAAAATCAAGATACTAGAACTTCAATCTGGCAGCAGTGAGCCGGTCAATCAGTTCCCATCAGCACAGTCAGTATACAACGAGCAGATCCTGTTCTACCGCTAGAAAAACTATGAACTTGAATAACGTGTGGACAACCATATCAAGGTAAACAGATAGCTGAGAGAAAGCATTTAGAGATTGATGAAAGGGCAAAACGATGAGTACTCCATTAGCTACTACAAGGATCAGCTGAACAAAACAACAGAGATAAACATTGTTTTACAGGAAAAAATAAGGAGGCTTCAGGCTGAACTGAAAAAATTGAGAGAGGAACTGGACAAGTGCAACAGCCGACCTGTAGATAACAGCACAGAATTGTAGGTGAGGATAGTTGAGCTAAACAGGAGAATATCACAGTTAGTCATGGAGATCAACCTCTTACAAGAAGATAAGGTCAGCAGCAACAGTACTATCGCCAGCCTTGAGCAGCAACTTTTCAGACTCAAGAATGAGATTCAAGAAATCAACTCAAGCAAATTAGAACTATCCAGAGTTTATAAAGAAAAGGAAGGCCGATGGGAAGAGGAACTGACCAAAGTAAACAATAAGGTCAGATTGCAGATATCTGAAATCGAACGCTTGAACGAGCTCCTCAGCAAAAAGTATTGATCTATCTTATTATAGACAACAAACAGAAAGCACTGAGGTTCAAGGCTACAAGTTGAGAATCAACTAATGCCAGGAGTAGATCCGAAAGCTAAGATTGAGTCTAGAGTAAAGCAATAGCAACCAGGAGCAGCTCAGACGATAGATCACTAAGCTTCAAAGCCAAATTCAAGCACTCTATCTCGAAATCCAGAGATAGAAATAAAACACTGAAATGGCAATCAGGAAACACAGCGATTACGACCTTCAGGTTACCAAGCTCAGAAACACTATAGTTGAGCTTTAAAACAAGCTTAGAGGAAGAGAAACGGCTAATGAAGAGTGGAACTACAGAGAGGGTCAGCTTCAGCAGGAAATAACTAGACTAAATTCACAGCTAGGGCTGATGACACAATAAATTGAGAGAAACAAATAGTACGGACAAAAAAGAGTCAATTAAAAGGAGGCAGAGTTGTCGAGGCTGAGAATCGTGGTCAATGAGAAGAGTGAATATGTTGTGCTGCTGGAACAACAACTCGCTCAGGGCAAAGTACAGTCTGGATAGGTTAACCAGCAGATTTATTTCCTGGAGCAGTAACTCAATAAAGTGAAGGGACAACTCAGCATCAAGATCAGCTAATATGACAAATTTAGAGTCTCTCACCAGGAATAGATAAACGAATTAAGTGGATCATATCAACTGAGAATTGCTGAGCTTCAGGAGACCATTCGCAGATTAGAATATAGCCTTGAATCAGCATAAAGAAATAGAAGTGATAGCAACACCTTACAAAATGCAATTGGCGAGCTCGAAAGGCAGCTGATGCAACTGCAGAGAGCCAAGGACGAGGAGGTTACCAGGCTAAGAGAGGCTATCAGTCGATTGGAGCGAGAGTGTCAAGAGTACATTGGTAAAGAAAACCAGTTCAGAGCTAGAATCAGTGAGTTGGAAAGAATACTCAGAGAAAAAGAAGCATAAGCTGAGGAAAAATGTAGAGTTATTAGAATTGATAGTGAAAATCAAATCAGTTCAAAACTGCAACTGATCCATTCCTTAGAACAGCAGATACTTGATCTAAAAGCTCAATTAACCAGCAGAGATGGCAACGGTCAGTATCTCCAATCTATAGTTGCTCAACTTGAATAAGAACTCCGCATAATAAAGCTTCAACTTGAATAGAAGGACCTTCACTTACGCCAAATTTCCCAACAACTTGCTGTCCTTGAGTAGAGGCTTTACATTTTTGAGCAGGAATAAAGTAGATATAGAACACATATAAGTTAACTGGAGAAGGAGCTTCAACACTTGACTCAACTGCATCGCAAATTGTATGAAAGCAGTATTTACACAATGTAATACTTGAGGAGCACTCTGATTGGAGTGGAAACTGTGTTCCAGGAAGAATAAAATGTAGGCTATGCTGTTAGTCAAACTATTGGCAAGTTTATCATGCAAGGCTTAGAGGAATGCCAAGTATGGAGTGAGGGGCTCAACGTATGAATGATAGTATTCATGTTATATGGCATATATAATTAATAGATCTTGAGAGATGAACCTGAGTATGGTGTTTTTAGTGCTGACTATCTTCATCGCTTACCTCCTATACGATATGTACAAAAAATCACGTCAGCAGCAAGAGCTAGTCCAGGCCCAGCGCACGGGATCTTCTCCACCATCAAAACTTAAGCCAACCTATCAAGCATAATGTTCTCTGCTCCATCGCCTCCACAACTAAAAAATCGACTCTTTCAAGCACAAGCACCTCTCCATTCATCTCGACGAAGACAACCCTAACGCAGATTGCTTACCTGCTGATCTGAAGCTTGTCAGCAGCATAATCAAGCAACTCAGAGAAACATACCAAGTGTACCTCCTCGTCTGTAGGAAAAAAATAGTTAAGAATATGCTGATATAAGCCATCAGAGAAGGAGGAGCCTCTGAGATAGGCTATGACACGACAGAGGGTGCAGTGGCTGTTCTGAGGCAATTGAACTGTGGAACTCACTTGGAGGGAACTCTAGGGTTGTGCAACATTGTTTTACAGTATTTACCAGCTGTATGGTTGGCCAACAACTCCAAGCATGATGCTACTTATCAATTCAAAAACTAACTAGAAATGCTGCTAAATTTGGAACTATCTCTGAAAAAGGGAAAAGGTATCAAGAACGACTGAGACTCATCTGATTTGATTATTCATATGACTTGTCCTGCTTATCTGACATTTTAATACATGATCGGAACGTGATATGAGCAATAATTAATTGTCAGATATCAATGCTGCCCTCCTTTTATAATTCAGATTTTAGAATTTGACAGCAACCGTTATGGACGCTCTCGGACTCGCTCCCTTTCACTGGAAAACAATATATCCCAGCCCTAACTCCTTTCGACCATCAGCTCGTTGGGGACATAGCTCATGCATCGTTGATAAAGATCTCTTCTTGTTTGGAGGAGTTGCCAGTAACTGTCCCTACATGCAGACACTACCTACATGAACGACCTTTGGGTTTACTCCATCTAAACAACATCCTGGAACCAAGTCAAAACACATGGAGATATACCTGCATGTCGTTCGAACAGCACCCTCAATTATGACCCCGTTAATGGGCAGTTATTGCTTTTCGGAGGTGGAGGACCCAACAGGCAACGCTTCAATACTATAAGTATGCTAGATCTATCCACCTTAAGCTGGCTTGAAGTCAAACCTTTCTAGAGCGAAAAGGCCCCCTGGGAGCGGACATACCATACCGCCGAATTCAAATATCCCTATCTGATAGTATTTGGTGGCGAAAGTGCTGAAGATATGGGAGATCTATGGATTTACAATGTTCTTACTCTCAGTTGGCGTGAGGTGTAGTCCAAGGCTGGTTCACCTTGCCCCCGTAGATTTCATTCATCTTGTTTGGTCGACAATGACCTATATGTCTTTGGAGGATGTTGTGGAAAATATTAATGCCTCGATGATTTGTATCGACTTAACCTTGCATCCTTGTTCACCAACGATAGCACAGAGGGCTTGGAGTGGAAATAATTAGAGCTCCAAGGAAATTCAGTTGCAAGATGGGGACATACCATGCATCACTTTGAAGGATAACTCTTCATTTTCGGGGGCAGATCCAACTAAGACTCTAACGAGTTACTTTGTATCTCTCTTTCAGAAAGTAACATTAAAGTTCTGCCAACCACAAACAACCCTGACCCAAGAAGAAGACATCATGGGGGCGTTATCGGCAGTTGTCTTGTTCTGTTCGGAGGCTTCAATGGTTCTTACTTCGATGACTTCTTTTTCATTAATCTATACAAACCAGTAAGATACACAAGGAGGGAAGAAATGGTATACTATAAAAGTCGATAGTACATCTTGGACAAATAACACAAGCCTGTTTACTTCTGGTAAAATATCTTGGGAAAGTATTTCAGGAATGAGAGTCAGATGATTGATTTTTTGAGATCCATCAATGGGGTGTACTTTGAGGAGCAACTTTCGATAATGTTTTTCACATTGATCAGAGGATGGGGTCCCCTTCCTCTGAACAAAAATCATACTGAGCACTTAGATATTATTCCCCCTGAAGAACCACTAAGTAAAAAGGCACTTGTTTTAAACTTCATCAAGGAGTCTTACCTTTCGATTCAAGATTCATTCTAACAGTCACAATAATCCGATGTGGTTTAGCTAGAAGGGTATATGTTCTTGACTTACCTTTCAGTTTTATAGAAACATTGGCAAATGAAAGACAATATTCGCTTCAATCGCAACATCCTTATGCCTTGCTCTAAGGCTTTGCTATCATTCTTCAGCCCCTACTTCTTCTGTCTTTTCAGTGGATGTTACAAAAATGCATCTATTGTTGACGTGCAAGTAGACTGTGACTGGGAAGTTTTCAGGATAGTTCTGATGTATCTCCATACAAACACTCTTGTTGTACCTTCTCCAGTAACATATAATCTTCTCAAAAAGATAGCTCATTTGGGTCAGTATTTGAGTCACTAACCTCTCGTTTCCATCTGCCAGGAGGCCCTGATGAGTATGGTGACTCGATGCAACGCTAAGGAACTTTAGAATTTTGCAAAAGAGGTCGGCATGGAAAGGCTAGAGGAAAGGTGTGCTTTAACTGGATTGAGCTAGTTGAGAAAAAGTAGCAAAGGTTTGAAAAGATTTAGTGGGTTAAGTGACAAAGCGAGTAAATTGCATGAACTTATGAGCTTTGATTTAATGCATGGAGGTGAGCACAAAGATAAAAAAGGCTTGTGCAGATAGGGACAATAAAATTAACCTCAGGAGAACCTTCTTCTAATTCATAAAAACAGCCAAGGAAGTCAAGGGAGGTCTTATGTTTGATGATGAATATTTTAATAGTTGCCCATTCAGTCTATTCATACTACTTTCAGCAACTAGTATATTGTGCATTTACAACAACAACTGATCTTACATTATGCTCCAATTCGGTTGAAAATGTTTGGCTAATATTGTCTGAATAGGTGATAGGAATAATAGGGTCGGAATAAATAGGTGGCATATAGAGGGGATAATCAGTATCCTTGACTCTTGAGATTTTTGGCCAGCTCCTCGACTCTCTTGTTGAGTTCTCCCGGGTTTTGAGGAACACCGTTATCCATCTTGTTCTGGATGTTGAAGGTGCCGATGATGTAGTAGTTCTTGGTTGTTGATACACAAGCTCCTCCGTGTTCCTGAGTCTAAATTTAAGTACCTTTTTGAGGTAGAGGTGCTGGTCTTCCTCATCGTAGTTGACACGATAGTACTTTTGGTTATACAGTCTCAAACCAGCAGGGTGCTTGGGTCTTCCACCGTTTCCCATGGCCTCAATAAAGTTCTTGCCTTCATCAACAATTATTTTGTTGGTCTTGGTGGGGTCATTTTCATCTTCAAGATCGAATTCGTAGACTGGAAAGGCCTGGATGGGAAGGTTGGTGGCAAGAATGGCTCCATTCTTTGCGACGATGTAGGCAGTTTAGGCAACGTTGCCTGAGGTGAGGTAGTCAAGATAGGGTTTATATGCTTCGGCCATCAGATATGATATGATTATGAACTATAACCAACAAGAACATATAGCACAGTCCCCCTTATTCACCTACCCAAAACAACCAAACCCTCAGAACTGACAAATCATCGAGAAATATTCAACCTTATTATTAGCAAAAAGAAAAAGGAGGCTATACCATAAAAATACTGACAAAGAGAGCCGGATGGACGGACCAAAAATAATGGAGTTAACTGATTCTTGAGAGGAATACCTCTATATCTGGATTGCTTGAAGGACTGGAGCTTGCGATGATATTATGTGATTAAATCTGATAATAAATAAATTGAGATGGCATAGGAACAAGTAGCAGTCAAGTTGGTGGTGGTCGGTGATGGTTCAGTCGGAAAGACCTGCCTCCTCATCAGGTAGCTCCTTTCTCATATAGTTACACACAAGACAGGTTCCCAACCGAGTATGTCCCCACAGTCTTTGATAACTATTCGGCCACAGTCAAGGTCGACGGTCGTATGGTCACCTTGGGACTCTGGGATACAGCTGGTCAAGAAGAGTATAATCGATTGAGGCCTCTTGCCTATCCCAATTGCGACGTTTTCCTCATCGTCTTCTCGGTTGTCGAACCCTCTTCCTTCGTCAATGCTCGCAAAAAAGTAATATTTCCTCGATGCAGTGGTACCCTGAGCTCCAAGAGAACGTGGGAAACGTACCAAAGATATTTGTGGGCAACAAGATTGATTTGAGAGAAGAGTTCGCAATGTATAAAAAAGATCCCAAGGAAGCTCCCATCATGCGAGAAACTGCAAGAAAGATCATCGAGGAAGAATTCCAATGCAAGTACATGGAGTGCAGCGCCCTAACTCAGGAGGGTCTCAAGGCCATTTTCGACGAAGCAATGAGGATCGTCATTCAGAAAAAAATGAAGCCTATTGTCAAGAAAAAACAATAAAGCTCATTCTGCAACCTTATCTGATTTGCCTACATCTCAGCCTACGTTACTCCTTTTATCAAAATCTCTTTAACATTTTGACCAATCTACCTGACATAAGCTTATGTTTAGCTAATATATTGACTTTCTTATTGTGAATCTAATTCTTAAAAGAGGCCTCCTGGTAATGAGACCTTGTTAACTTTGGGAAGGGAAGAAGGGGAGAGGGAGGAAGAATTTAAATATTAATATTTAATAATATATTGTTTGCCACAAATGAAGTACCTCGCTGCTTACGCCCTTCTCACTCTAGGAGGCAAAACCGATATCAGTAACCCCTATTTAATTCAGAAGCCGCAGACATTAAGTCTCTCCTCGGAAACATCGGATCTCAGGTCTCAGACGAAGAAATCGACAGAGTCATCAGCAGCCTCAAGGGAAAGAAGTTGAACGAATTGATCGCTAACGGAACTAAGAAGGTCGGTGGTGCTGCTCCTGCCGCTGTTGTTGCTGGTCCCGCCAAGACCGAGGCTCCCAAAAAGTAGTAAAAGAAGAAGGAAGAACCAAAGAAGCAGGCCCCTCCTCCCCCCAAGGAAGAAGAAGCTGACGAAGATTTGGGTGGACTCTTTGACTGATGTCATCGATCTATTTAAAATCCATTTGCATATCATTCATAAACACAACAGCATATATCGCTTCATCAATCCAACATTCTTCATCTTTTAAAATTTACCTTAAATCATCATCAGGTAAAACAATATCGAAAAGATTCTTGTGGGGTGTTCTGATAAAATTGTCTATTGTTGGCTGTGAATTGACGGAAAATAGATGTATATATAAATAGCCTCAGTGGTATTCTCATCTGAACATTGTGAAGCATCAACCGCATTCCAACAATGCACTTTTCAAAATAAACCAAACCAGAACGTTGCAGAAACAACAACGAACATTTGGCCAGCAACCCGATCTTCTTCTGTCTTGATCCTGACTGTCAGCACCAAAGACTCCTCTGCCCACTCTGTGTTCAGTAAGAAAAGCACAAATGCCATAAAATTGCCTACATTAGCGACAAAATAGATCCTTTCTCTAGACTGGTTGCAAACGCTTACGCTCCTTAAGCACTCGAAAAGCATAATTCACTCCATCAAAAGGCAGTCAATCTAGACAACACTCTTGAAAGTATTCAGGGATAAGTCAACTCTATATTTTGCTCTATTAGGAAGAAGCTAATCGAGCCAATCTATACTTTAGCAGGTACTTTCAGCGCCTAAATGATACAGGATGCTCTGAATACTATTCAGAATAAACCCGACTAACTTGAGCTGATTGAGGCAATTGCCTAGAAGATAAATTACTTGATTTAACACCAGCAAAATCCGACAGAGTTGAGCCGTTTTGATACTTTGGAAAGAGAAGCAAACAAGACACTAAAGTAAACAGGAGAATATGTTAAAATGCTGTTAAAAGATATGTTAACAAGCTTCGATTCTGTTGACAAGCTAGAAAATAGCTCAAAAATACCAAAGTTTAGTCATTTCCGAGGTTTCAGAAACAAGGACACAAATCAGCTAACCGTACCCAAGATATCAGAATAATAAATGCAGATACTTCTCAAACTCCAAGGTGTCACACATAACTATGCCAACATAAAATAATAGTTTATCTAGCCTGCAGCAATCGATCATAAATAAGCTGTCATTCCCAACGCTGCTGAGGTTTCAAAGAAGATCAAGCCAAGAAAAAATAAGCTAAAAGAAGAGTCAAAGTAAAAGAAAAGTGTTTTCGATGGAAATGCTTTGAAAAGAGCTCCTTCTTCTATTATATAAAATACAGACAGGAAGAAGAAACTTTTCGAGGACTCAATAATGCCTTCTGAAATTGGAACTGTGAAATAAAACGAGAGTAGTCATCTTATGCAACCTGAGTCGGAAAATAGCTCTATGTCTACTGAAGAATGGATAGTGAGTCCTTTAACCCCTCTATCGAGTCTATCTCCTTCCAAATTCAAGTATATTAAGACACTTCGCGTCGACATCCTATAATCTGAGCCAAAGTAGCTGTTGACCAAACTTCGAAAAATGACAAAGCTTGAGACTTTGATAGTTTTTGATGCATTAATGGTTGACTAGCACAATGTCCAAGAGTTTGTCAAGTATCTTCCAAAATCGATTAAGAAAATATCCCTCAACTGCGCCAACGACTTCAACCGACAGTGTATTTAGATAATGGTAGAAAAGGGTCTTAATAAGATCGAAGTGCTTGAGTATTACTACGATATCCAAAATCACTTAAGATAGTTTGATGAAAATTTATTCTTCAGATTCACTGAAGAAGGCGAGCAAGGTGTGAGAATAGAACCAATGTAATTCGAAAGTGCAAATTACCTCGCCCAGTGTTTTCCAAATCTTAAGTCGTGCTGGATAAAAGCAAAGAAAGTCAAGCCTGGAAAGAAAACTATTTATATCAACTACGGCCAGTTGGAGTCTCTTGTTATTGGATAAATATAAGAATCAAGCAGCTCAAAAATAACAGCCGAGCCAATAAGTCCTTACATTAGCTCAGCTATCCTAGGAACCCAGAATCTGAGGTCTTTGGCCATTCTTGGTCTCCGTTTTGACCCGACTTTCTTTTCCGATCTTGTCTCAAAAAATGGCAATTTATAAACCTTACTTTTGTAGCTTTGTGTAGGGGTAAAAGAGTAAATCCTGGTGAAACTTACGAGTAATCCAATGTCAAAGTTGAAAAATTTTTCAATAAAAGAGTGCACTGAAATCAGAGGGTCGTTTATTCAGAATGTTCCAAAAGCTGAAGTATTCATCATGGATCATGCAATTGAAAAAGTTCAAGGGTCA
>Ga0100381_1004235_pt1 | contig 12164 bp, 10 predicted proteins | sample CryGeymeta201505_FD_80416 | JGI IMG/M metagenome (GOLD analysis project Ga0100381, IMG submission 80416) | Groundwater microbial communities from Crystal Geyser aquifers in Utah, USA - Crystal Geyser metaG 2015-05 | ecosystem: Environmental > Aquatic > Deep subsurface > Groundwater | place: USA...
AAACTCGGTCTTCATCTGAAGGGCTATTTTTCCCAAATCTCTGTCCGTCCCGTGATAGAGAATGCAGTTGTCAAAGACAAGATTCATGTCACCCTGGAATTCAGCTTCCCCTTCATAAGCATTCAGACTCAGTTTCTTCTTGATTGTGCTGAAATCCATTGGGTACTTGACAATAGAGGGATAGTCGAAGAGTCCATGGGCTTTGAAATTAACTGGTTCATTGAATAAGTGTCCATCTAAATCTAAGAAGAAATACTTTAGTGCCGTGTAAAATGATTCAAAATTTTCAATGCCAACTTCTCGAATTTTCTCTAAGGTGGCTGCACAGTTTCCAGACCTTCTCCAGCTTAAACCATAGCTGTCCATAGTTTTTGATTGGTTTCTGATGCTTCCTTGAAAGCTTATAATTCCGAAATCGAAAGCACCTTTGTTTATCCGTCCTAATTAGTGTAGACTAAGCAATACTCATTCCTTGATGTTTACTTTTTTCTTCTCTTTTCGACTGTGTTCTGGCTGCTTTCTTGCATTCGGCTCTCTTGTCGGCTTTCTTGCATCCTCTTTTCCTCCTTGACCTTTCTATTATCATGTCGGGCAAAAGAATTGAGAAAATCGAGTACTGCTCTATGATTTCCCCTTCGCGCATAATGCATCGCTCTTTCTTTGTTTTTATCAGTTGCAAACAAATTGGCTCCATAATTGGCAAGCAGCCTACACATTTCGACCTTTCCTTCACCAGCTGCATAGAAGATAGCAGTTTGTCCATTGGCATCTTTATGATTGGGGTCACATCCAGCATCCATTAAAATTTGCCCAATATCAGTCTTATTGTTGTATTTTGCTGTATAAAATAGGGGAGTTTGCTGGACGTAGTCATTGTCGTTGAGAGGCAAATCTTGGGCGACCAACCACCTCACAATTTAGATTCTTTCATCTCTAGCGGCATAATATAATACTGTTTGTTTGTTGTTGTCTTTGCGATTAAGATGTCCCCCTTGGCTGTAGATATCCTTCATTATCCTCAAAGCTTCGCTTTACTATGGAATCAACACCAGTTTGAAAAATATTGTCTGCCCCTCCTTGTCAAACACTTGCCCTAACTCTCGCAAATAAGGAGAGCTTTGGATGGCATCTTTTATCGAACTGAAATCCTGGTGGCGAACCAGATCGTTGACTTATTATAGAGTGCGTGATGCTGCAGCCATTCTTTCTTTTTCACCCTCCATCGACTATAAAGCAATTTACTATAGAAATATAAATGTAAACCAAATTAACCGAAAGATCATCTCAGCCTCTACCTTCAACAAGCTCTTTGAACATTGATTGGCCTACTTAAGCCACATCTTAATCTGCTTCTTATACCAACTGAGCCAATTTGAGCCGATCATTTCTTTCAAAAGCTATTTCCATTGCTTCTCTTGGCCTTGCCTTCACTTTCAAGATCTCATATACTTTCTCGCCTTTTATTCGCTTCCAACAACTAGCAGCCAAAGCAATGTTTCCATCTTTTTACTCAATTATTTCTCCCAATGCTTCAAGTTAGCCGTCTTTAGTGAATTATTTTGTCTACTGCTCGGTAATAGGATTCCTTTTATTCTTTAAGTCTCTCAGTTTAATCAAAGAAGTGTTCTTTTTGCAGCGAGCTATTTGAGAGGTTAGATTGGGCAATAATTTCGAATAATTAGCCTGAACAATACCAGCAACTTCAGATGAACCAGAAGCCTCCTTTTCTCTGAGCTATTTTGCTAGAGTCAATTGGGCTAAATCAGCATATTTCTTTGTAGTCTCTAAGTAGATCTTAAGATCTTCATTGTTTCCCTCAGCTCTGAGAACTCGCAAGTAAAAACTTTCCAAAAAAGGTCTTTTTGGTAACAGTTAGATCCATAGATCTCGAGGAACCTCGCTTAAAGCTTTCAAAGTGCTGAGTGTACGGTAAAGGGCTCCTGTGCAGAAAGATTGCTCTGCAAAATCTAATAATTTATCAACAAGTTCAGGTGTTCCCTTCCCTTTGAAGGCTAGCAAAAATACCATACATTTTCTTGCAGGATGTGGCTCATTTTCAGCCAACTTCAAAGCTAGATCAGTCAATGGGGTGCGCCTTCTCAAAGCATATAGAGCAAGTTAAGTGAAAACAAATTTAGAGTGAAGATCTCTCTTCATGTCTGCATATCTCAATTGAATTTGTTGAACAGCTGCTAAAGGTTGTTCTTTCTCGATTTTACACTTTCCCCAATGTAAAAATATCTTTCTTTTGGAGGCAGAATCCTCGAATATCAAATCTGCAACATAGTGCATGTTGCTTCTCAGAAGCATTGTCAAGAAACGTTCAGTTCTGAGATGCTAAAATTCGTTCAAAGATAGCCACCGAGACAAATGCTCATATCTAAGACCATTGACGACTCTGAGTCGCTTTGCTAACTCTCTAAAATCTCTTTGCTAGCCAGATACAGTTTGAACCCATTGAGCGAATCTCATCACTCGAAGTTGCATTCCTGCGTCCAGTGATCTAGATGCTCCTTCCAAGAGACAGTCTAATACACCTCCTATTTTGCCTTACAATTTCTTCAATCGCTGAATCTAATTAGGTCTCTTTTCCACAGCATTTTCGAAAAGAAACAGAAGTTGAGAAAACAGTCCAAAATTTTATGCCTGAGAAGGATTATGGCTGAGCAGCGGCTGCACTAATTAAGAATGTCCCGCTAAGGCTAGATAGATCGGATCATCAATAGACCTTAGAACGAAGGTGTAGTCCTCAATAACTCTAGCAATATCGTCTCCCTGAGCCAAAATGTATCCATTCTATCCAGCAGGAACTTTAACAACTTGTGGATGTTCAAAGGAGCTGATAAAAACTCGAATTCTGTCACTAAAATAACAAGCTTCATTAGACAGCCATCCTAGAGAGTAAAAATTTCGATATTTGTTTGAAGATGTAGTCTTACTAAGAGGATCTTATTTGTTCAATTAAAAATCTTGGAAGAAAACAGCCCTATCTCCAAAATAATCCTTAACCATCGATATGCTATTCTGACTGAGTGTACCTCCATTAACTGATATTTTGCCCTTATCTTTGACCTTCTGGTCTTCTTTTGTATCAACCCACAGCAAAAAGTTTGTAAAAACTAAAACGAGCTTATTCTCTCTCATTCCAATCTTTAGTAAAATTGGACATAAATTTCGCAACTCAGGGTGACTCATCACAACTTATCCTCTGTCGTATTTACCGATTCCACATGTTTCAATTTGATATGAAGAGGTGAGATACACTACTTTTATTTCTGATGACAGGCCTTTTTTGAAAGCATCGAATACAGGCCAATCTGGGTGAATTTTGATGCTGTAAAGAGGCTGCCATTTGCCATCTAGTTCCTCAACAACTCCTAAAGTACTTCCTCTAAGAATTAATATTTTGTCATTGATGATAATTGCACCCGTTGCTCTACCTTTTCCTCGTAAATCATCCTCAACAAAATAACTGTCGGATTTGAAAGTGCCAGTAGCAGTGTCCAAAATGAAATAGGTCCCTGACGCATACACTATAAGCAGGTGCTAATCGGTAGTGAATTCAAACAGAATGACTCTTTACTTCAGATCAAAGGCGATTGTTCTGATCAATTCTCCTCTACAGTCATAAAGAAGAGCACTGCAATCCAATTGATCGGGTAATTTTAGTTGTTTGAACTCGTATTTTCTGAAGAGAAGAGCGATCGGTCCTGAGTTTGGAGCAGCACATGTATAGAATGTTGAGATAGACAGCTGTCTTAATTTAGTGTGAGTGCGGTGGGATTTGAAGGACTCAACGAGGGTGGTCCCACAGACCATCATTCGCATCAGATATTCCTCCATTGATAGTATATATCCGTAATTTTTGTATAAGCTGCAAACTACAAAAATAAACAAGAACAATTCATGATCAATTAGTATAAAGGCCAAACATACATGCCTCCATGACTTTTAGATTGTGGTAGAAAACCACATTGTAATCTTTTGCTCTTTCGATCCGCTACACAAATAGAGCTGGTTGGCCTTCTGATTCTTCTTATTTTAACAAAATCATGAAATATGGATGTCCCTCTTGTGTTCCCTTCTCGAATTGCAATTCTCTCAATTCTGAATCTGCCTTGCTTGATGAGAATAATTTTCGCGGCAGAATAACATTGCTTACTGCTGTCGCATCAACAATATCCAAACAATAATACTGACCTCTTAATGTGACTTCGTTGATCCTCGCTAGCACTCGAAACATCACCAATTCATTGTCTGAGTGCACAACTCTGAGGTGTCTTTGATTGATCAGACTTAGAGTAGCATGCCTGATTATTCTCTTTTTGTTTCTCGAGGTTGTATTGGCAGAAGAGTACTCATTCAGTTCTGAGCTTTGTCGATTTTTCTTTTCTGTCATGTATTTCTCATTGTCCCCCAACATTGCAAATAGTATAATGGTCATAATAGTCAATCTGTTTAAACATTACTTTTTTGCTTGCTGATATTGAGTCACAATAGGGAACAAAATATCACTTTTCAGTCATCATCAAGCAAACCTCTCAGAAGTTGACGGTTAACGTGAATTTTCTAGCTAGAGCCGATCACTGGTGGCATACCCAAAGGTACCTGTGATACTTGCTCACTTTCACACTCACTTTCTCCAAGAATATTTGATTCATCTTCCTTGTTTCTGCTGTATTTGCTTATTGAATCCGTTTCTTTTTTTCCAGCTTGATATGTTTGTTTACCGATGTAACTTTCTTATTTTTTACCTCTTCCTGCTTTCTGAAGATAACCATTAGGTACAGGTTCTTCTGCTTATTTTTCAAAACGAGAAACATTTTTAGCCAATTGAAGCACCTGTTGACAAAGATCATCCGAGTTACTGAATGGATTGATAAATGAATCACTATTGACCTGTTATTCTTCTGTAGATTTATTTTCTCGTGATTGGATCTATCGACGGATCAGAAGATGGTCAAGATTTTCAAGTGATTGCTAGATGTCTGCTTCAGTTGGTCGGGTGTAACCTTATCTACAAGGCTATCCTGCAATTTAAGCTGAGTGTTTATAATCTGTCTTGATTTAGTATTTTTGGAAGATTTATTTGATGTCACCTTTGTGATTGTTATGTAAATCTCTGAGTTCGGCTTGGAGCTGGCGCTAATGCTAGTTTAGACCAATCAGGTCTTGACGGATGAAGGATTACACATCAATCTGCATATCATGGGTTGCTATCGAATTGTTGTCGTATCGAATCGGGAGAGGAGGAATGTTGCCACCTAGTTTCTTCCTTTACTCCTTGTGCTCAATTTTTGCGTCTGGTTGATTTTTTTTAGCACTTTCAACAGAAGTCACTTTATTTTGAGCAGTTCTCTTACCGATGGATTGTTTTCGCTCTTCTCGACTTTTGTTCCTCTAAAAGCTGTTGGAAACAGTCCTTTGAGGTTGAACAGTTCTGGCTTATTAGGCTTTCTTCTTGGTAAAAGCTGTCGTAGTTGTCTTCGCCTGCACTTTCTCTACACTTTTACTGGTACCTCTTGCTTCAGGCTTGGCTTATATAGTCCTTCTAACAACGTTAGATCTTAGATCACCTTTTTTATCTTTTCTAGTTTATTAATCAATGATTTCCAAATTTCCAGTTCCTTGCAGATGATTAGCAGACATATTAGGCTTTTTATTTTTTAGTTATTCGTTAAGCTATCTGAGAGCAACATTTTGTTTTCTTCTGGAGGAGCAATTAGAAAATAAATCTTAAGCTTCTTGTTCCTCTTCGATTGCCCAATTCATGATCTTTCCCTCTTTTTTTCTTCTCAGCTAATTGAAAGTTTCCACTTAATTTCCCTATGGTTTTGCCTTCTTCTGTGGCTATTTTTGCTTTATTTTTTTCTATGGTACTGGTACAGAAGGTACTTCTTTCGGAGGTTGCTCTCCTACTACAATTGATTCATAACCTATCAGCTCCTTCAGTCGTTTGAGTTAATCTTTGAATTGTGGGGCCTACTTTGTTAATTTTTGAGGTTATTATTATTTCAGACGCTGATCTCTCATCATTTTTTTGACTTCTTTTTGCCTATTTATACTGCCAAAATCTAGATCGAGAGAATCGAGTAATTGTGAGCCGAGCAATTAATCTTGATCATTTTTCCAGTCTTCTTAAAAGTCATCATTCCATTCTTTCTAAAACTATTTTGTAATTTTATCTTTTTAACCTTTTGGCTTCTCTTCTTTCATGTGAACCTCAAGATCAAGAGCTTATAAATGTTCATTGCTGTCTTGAGATGGTGTTCTCTTTTTCCACTTGGATCTTGACTCAATCGCATGTTGCTATTTTTGTTGACGTTGGGCTTGTTGATGCTTATCATGCATGTTATTTCGAAGATAGCGAAGGTAGGCATCTTTTTTCTGAGCTTTGTGCTTAGTGAGAGCCTATTGAGTACTTTTTAGTTATTGTTTCTGTGCCTCAGATTGTTTTTTCTCCATTTATCTGCGTCTTCGACCAGCTTAGATGATCATTTGTTTGCGACGTTCTTCGTTCTGAATGAATTATTAGCTGAGCTGGGGTGCTTGCTTATTCCATTTGCTCATTTTGAACTTAGCTATTATAAGCCACACCTTTCCACAGTTATAATGGAGACCACCAACCGCTCTGGCCTTCAGTGCTACTAACACCCCAGAGAATAAATCACTAACTTCTGCATCAATGTAGACTGTCTCAAACCTCTATGTCCTGATTGTGTATAAATTCACACTAAAGTACACCACAAACAGGACATTCTCTCCTGGAGGCATTGTTTGAGCAATGCTGCTTTCAAAATGAAATCTACACTCTAAGAGCTTCGGACACTTCTAGATACTCATAGACACGCTCGCGGACCTAAAACTATCGATGTTGTCGAATCATAAAGTAGATCTATTCTCATTCAGACCTCCAAGCTTTGGCTTTGCTTCGAGAAAGATACCACAGGTTGATCGATGATGTATTTACAGCCCATGAGGCAACAATTAGAGCACAAATCAGACAATTATATCGCTGCGATCAACCTGATACATCAAAACTCAGGGTGGCCGTTGAGGAAATATAGAAAGTTCTAATGAAACTTGCTCACCCTGCATCTGCTCTTCCTGCTCTCAAAAAAGCTCTTCTTCTTGATCAAAGAGCTCTCATTGATTTTTTCAGCCACCTCAGAGATTTGAGACCTTTGCCTCAAGATAAATTTTTCACAGAGAACAATTCTTCTCTTTCAGCAGTCAGGACAGCTCTCGAGAGAATCGTCAATCTAGAAGAAATATACCCTGAACCGATTGTGAGAAATGTGAGCAATTACGGAGACAGACGCTATTCAAATCAAATGAGTGTTGGAGAGTGGGAAGATCCTTTCTAATCTCTCAGGATCACATGTAGTGATTTCTTCCGAACTGACTGTCGTCATAAGAGTCTTCATTTCTTTGTCCCATGCTCATTTGAACTGCGAACAATAAACCTGGAAGATGCTGCTCGTGGTGGCAATTGGCAAGTCACATAATTTAAAGCTCGTCAGTAGCTACCATGTTATTTCAAGAGTATATGCACACCTACTGGTGAAATATATCTCACTGGAGGTTCAGAAGGTACTTCAATAACTATGATAGAAGACAGAAGATGCCGGTAGATCTACAAGTACAGCCGCTAAAAGAACAGTTTGGATTTTGTCTGTAATATGATCCTGTAGAGATCGTCTCACTCAATTTGCTATCTAGATAATCGCATTTATCTAGTTGGAGGTTTTTCAGGAGCTGATGGAGATGTAACCAGATAATGTGAAGTTTTTGATATTCAAACACAAACATGCTCTAGAATTGCTCCTCTCAACACTCCATCTGCCAACTCAGCAGCCACATCTTTCGCAGGTCAATTTATCTTCAAATTTGGAGGCATTCTCAACAAGACCTAGGGAAATTCTCTAATCTAAATGTATTCCATCAAAAGTAATCGGTGGATTGTGGTAAATATCTAAAGTGCTCGAGGTGTTCCACCACTTGAACTGTTAAGCTTTAGTGCGGCAGTCCAAATCAATGAAAGAGATATTTTCGTTTTCGGTGGATATGACAACAGTGAGTTGGAACGCCCCTAACGTCTATGTTATGCCCTCACAGGTAATTTTTATCATATTAAGTTTGGCCTGAGAAAAATTCAGTGAGGGTCAAAAACTACAACTCGACACCTTTACCTCACGCCTAAGGCTTCTGGAACAACTGTCCAGTCATCTACAACCGATGTGTTTATGCACTTCAGAACGTGACCGACCAGCAAGATTAGCTTACTGCTCTTGCCGATGAACGCAGAGTTGTCATATTCAACGGTCAGCGTTGGCTGTGAAGAGCTGATTCATACATCCCTACATTTTGATAATAATGATTCAGAGTAACTATCATTAGGTGTCAGGGTTCTCTGAGGTTGATGAAGGAATCGTCATCTACGTAATTTTTAGGGGCTTTTTTGAAGTTGTACAGCTTCTTCTTGAGATGAATTTTTGTGTTTCTGTGAATATAAAGTACCCCTCCGAGCATAACAGCCAATACAGCCATCAGAACACCCCAGAAAGATACCAAAATTTCCTGACTTGAAGTATTGTCTCCATCTTAGCCCGGCATCTTTTGCTATCAATATTGATATATAATATTTTATGCTAATATGATAATCCATATCAAAAAGCAAAAAGAATATTATGTAGGTTCATTGGTGCTCATTTGTTCGCATGTTGGGAAATGGAAGAGTACAGTTTAGCCGATAGATTGATGAAGGTTAATGGATGACCCTTAACCAGTCGTAAATCTATCAGGATATTGTCATCCTGAACCGTCCAGAATTGAAGGCCGAAGTTCAACTTTGTTTTACTTTTTCCTTGCTGAACACATTCAATCCAATACTCGCGGGTGCTCTAAAATGATTTATCTTTTTTGATCGCATGGTCTATATTCATTTTTTTCAAAGCAGCCATAGTTGCTTCAAATACTATCTTTAGAGGGCCTTTGAAAGTTCCCCCATATGAGTATTCATTTTTTTAGTGACCACAAGGTAGTCGAGTGTTGGCAGCTTCCAGAAACATATATTTTTAATTATTTTACTAACTTCTGAGTTGTTTGTTCTTTTGATCTTTCAATAGTTCGTAAGCTATAACAAAAGAATAGTCCATTTTACTTCTGAGCATTTTTCTTATCCGATCAAATTCATGTTCTTCTCTTAAACTATCCATATCATAACTTCTGACAGTTTATAAAATTTACAAATCGATTTATTCTCGTTTATCGACTGAAATAAAACCAAAAGAAAGAGTTCGGATATAAATAGGTACGGTTTTTCTGAGCCATGGGTGTATCTTGACTTATCTTAATCTTATTCTACTTAGAGGATCGACTTTTATCATCCTCATTATTAAATCTCTGGCTGCTGGGCTCACGCATTCTGGAATTACGAATTATGCTTCTGGGTCAGCAACAAGAGTTACTTTAAATTTTACGGTATAGCAAAGATACAACTTCCTCTTCAAACGGAAGTGCTCCTGCCACTAAAGTATACAAAATGACGCCTAAACTCCAAATATCTACTGCCGTTCCTTCGTAAGCTCTATGCCCTAAAATTTAAGGAGGTGCATAGTTGATGCTTCCACAACTGGTACGTAGGTACTTTCCATCCTTCATGAGGTTGCTGAGTCCAAAGTCAGCTATTTTGCAATTGATACTTGAATCAAGTAGAATATTTTCAGGTTTGAGATCTCGATGAGCGACTAAATGTAAATGAGCCCATTCAAGACCTTAAACAATCTGAGAAAAGAATTGACGAGCTTTATTTTATGTATAGTCGTAAGCTTGCATATACTCATACAATTATCCTTTTGGAGCGAGTTCCATGACTACAAAGATGTCAGCTGATGTATCAAGTACTTAATATAATTTGATGATGTTGGGATGATTAAGGGCCTGATGGTTTCTAATCTCTCGTTTGACCTAAATGGATTATTCTCTACTTTAGAAATCATATTTTTGTTCTTCATTTTCACCTTGTTGATTATTTTCACTGCTACTCTTGCTCCTGTCAGCTCATGTCTCCCTTCTAAATGTTGGTGATTATACCTCTAACTTTGGCGTATCCTCCTGAACCGATGAGCTTCCCCAGAAGATAATGTCCAATGCGCATTTGTTGCTAAGCCATTCAATACAATTATATGATGGCATTATAATCAGCAGACAATCAAATTTTCTCATTCCTAAATATAACTCAATCTGGAAGTAACAATATTGAGATCAGAATTCTTTCATATGTGTAAAATTTTATGGATCTTTGACACTTTCTATTATCCTGTATCTGTATTTGATATGTTTGCCGTATATGTTAACCCTTGAGTTGAAAATGTAAGACAAACTATGTTTCCTCAAGTACTCCATTGATAAAATTCGGTAGGCCTTTGCGAAATGATTCTTGGAATCGCTCCATAACCATTGCAGTTGAGCGATGGTTCCTAATTTTTTCTTCATGGTGTCTAGAGATTATCTGAACTCCTATCGGTCGGTTCCTGTCAATCTTAAAACCTTATCGGTCAACTATTCATTTTTTCTAATAAAGTTGAAGATAGCTTTGCTGTAATTTTCAGGGATATTTTTTGATTAACTTGATCGTGAGAAGGCAGGTTCCTCTAAACAGTATTAATCTTCATCAGGTTTGTATTCATCGGCTGAACTGCTTTCTAGTTTTTTACTCCTCTTTCTTCTTTCTCTCTTATTCTGACTGACAGACTCACAGAACTGTTTATCGTTGGGTTAGGAGTTGTTCTTTCGAGAAGCGGTAGAGTTATCCTCACTGTTCTCTTTCGACGATCTGTCCTGAGAAGAATCGGTTGTGGCGGATTGCTCCCGTTGCTTCTCAGGCTCTGGTGGTAGCAACTTAGACCTAATTTCTAGCAGTTGGTGGTTTTTGACGAGCTATAGGTTGACCATGCTGGAAACCTCGAGGAGATCTTTGCAATAATGGTTGAAGTAGTATAAGTTAGAGTTGAAAGCAGTCTGTTACTAGGCTTTCTATTTCTGTTCAGGAGACTGTGCAAGAGGGGCAGCCTAGGAGTGCCTCTCTTCCTCCCCTTTTTCTTGAGTAGAATATGAGTAGAATTGCATTATAATGCTCCAAATTATTATGAGTTATCCTTGATAGTTCCGAAACTGAATAATGAGTGACCCTCAACATCTTACTTCATTAAATTCTTTCTCGCTCCTCTAAGCATTGATTCTACTTTCCCTTATACCACGTTCTCCTCCTTTTGGAGTCTCTTATTCAAAAAAAATAGAGTCTGGCGATGATTCTAAGAAGGGACTCAAACGGTATTACTCTTCTCCATATGATTTTGTTTATTTTTTAGCATTTTGGCTTGCCCAGAAAACTCAACTATTTCATTATTCGTTTTTTTCTTCTTATTTTCCTTATTTTCAAGAAGGCGTTGATCTTTCACGTCTTCTTGTGAGTCAGATTCATTTCTTACGGCTTTGAATGCCCCTATGTTATTTGAATCATATTTTTCCGTCGACTAAAAGTTCCAAACATAGTCATCATTTGCAATTTCTGAGTGTAAAAAACAACTCTTATCTCGGAAAATTATCAATCAACCTTTGGAGGGGTCTCTTTGTTTCCACAGCTCAACAATATATTCGATAAATTTCAGATACAACTCTTCAATAAAAACCTCACAAAGGACTTGCTCACTAATCAACAAAGAGCATATTCAACTATCAATGCTATAGCGAGTTTAGAATCATCTATATCAACACCATTTTCTGATTTTATTGAGCCAAGACTCGTTGGATAAATATGAATCAGCGAGGATTGATCAAGGATGTGACTAAGATACAAGGAAAGAATCTATTAGTTCAATATAATTATTGTAGCAGGAATTTTCTAGAGTTCCTAATTATTCAAAGCTTTATTTGAAATAAAGCTACATAAAATAAACAGGGTTATTTTAGATCTATTCACTAATAAAAATACTGTCTCAATCGATTGCCTTGATCACTGATTCACAAAGAAAGGTACACAATCATTCAGTTGAGGTAGTCAATTCTACCCACTTTGAATCCCTTCCTTATCACTGTTTCTTTCTGGAGGTATATGACCTTCAGTTAGGCACTGACTCCTGAGCCAAAGATTTCCCTTCTGA
>Ga0100381_1004239_pt1 | contig 12161 bp, 10 predicted proteins | sample CryGeymeta201505_FD_80416 | JGI IMG/M metagenome (GOLD analysis project Ga0100381, IMG submission 80416) | Groundwater microbial communities from Crystal Geyser aquifers in Utah, USA - Crystal Geyser metaG 2015-05 | ecosystem: Environmental > Aquatic > Deep subsurface > Groundwater | place: USA...
ACTTCCTAGTTGTCAAGATATTGGACAGTTGTATCTTATTGTTTGGAATGCAGCATATGACTGTCAGAACCTTATTGTTTTCTTTAGGAGTTGTACATCAGTTTGGAGGCGCCATCTAAAGTAGAATATTATTTTAAACTGCTGTCTTCTCTGTAGTGTGATTGGTATTAACTCAGACCTTCTGCTTGATGGTGTGTGTTGTCTTTTTAGCGATCTTTTCTGACCTTTTGGAAAGAATCATGAATATGTTCGTCGAGGTTACTCAAAAACAAGGAGATGGTTTTTATGGGAGGTTAGGCTATTGATTTTTTGAGCTCATTTTATGATAATCCTAAAGCTAACACAACGAGTACTAGATCGGAGGCGATGATGCTTCATGACTGTTAAATTATAATTTTTAAAGCCTTATTAAGATAATATCAAACAAAGGTACTGTATGCACTTTCTTTCATTTATTTGCTACTCCTCAGCAAAATATCCTTGGGTCTACTTGACGACATCACAGTGGAATCTCTCAAATGATGAGGTAATATTTTACTCTGCTCCTACAGCGGTTCAGAAGTGTAGCCTTCTATCTTGGCGAATATATTTAGCAATTTTTGTTTTTTCTTGTCAATAGACTTGTCATATTTTTCAATGGCGCTGTGCATCTGTCTGATGTCAGATTGATACAGTTCAGCTTTTGTCTGTTCTTAACTGATCCAAGTTTTGTAGTTGTTCAAACTGTCCTTGTTGACAGTTTTGTAGAATTTATTGACGGCGTTGATGCTTTGTCGTTCGACTTCTTTCACCTATTCGTATTTTTGCTAAGATAGTGTTATGATTTACTCTGTTTTTGTGGACTTGGAGTTCGTTGTTGTACTTGATCCTCTGTTAGATAGCTTCGTGCATTTCTTTCTCTTCATTGTGGCTTCTGCGATGTTTGTTGAAAGTATGAAGCATGGCATTTCTGATCCCTCTTTTCTGCTATTCTTTCTTCTCTTTTATTGTGCTACTCAGCGACCTCAGTCTGCTTGCCTTGATCTCACCTTGCTCTTGTTTCTATCATATCCCTATCTTTACCCAGTAATCATCCTGCATTTTACGGATGTGTTTGCCTTTAGCAGTTTTTAGCTTCTCACTGTATCCCTCGATATTTTTGGACAGTTGCAAATCAACATTGATTTTATAGTTGAGCAAACGCAAGTGTTAATGGCGTTCTTGTTCGAGAGATTGTCGTTTTTATTTGGAGCTGCTTAGTTTTTTGGCAATTCCTATAAACTCTGGATTGAGTCTTGACTGTTTTAGTGGTGAGGAGAGGTCGATTGACATTAATAAATTTATATAACAGATGCGTCCTAAATTGCCTTTGTTTAATTGTGTAAAAAAAAGATTTGTTGCATGTTTACAATTAGTCTATTTTTTGAGTGTGAGTATCAATTTTTAGTTGATGAACTAAAAGGGGCTTATAATTCGCATATCTTAATAATAATGCCCAATCGCAACTATATCCTTGCCTTACTACTTCTGCTACTCATCGCACCATCTTTCACTCAAGGATAGGACCTCGATACAGGTGAAATTCGACTCCAATACATGCGCAACCAATCAGCCTAAGGCAACCACATCCTAAAATTCAACAAAAAACAATTTGAGTAATTCTCTTTCTATTCAGCGAATACGTCATGAAGTATCCTAGACCTTACGATGTTGTTATTTACTTCTATGCTAAAGAAATTCCACTTTCATAGTAGCAATTATGTCATGTAGATAGCTCTATTAATAATACAACTATACGGTTCAGTTATATTGGAATCAAGGAGCGAGCACGGATGAACATAATCCGACATTTTTTATTAGGGTAGATTTGGCAGCTGATACGCATGTTATTTTTTCGTATTTTGGGTTTCAGACTGCACCCAATTTGGTGGTCTCTAAACCGCAGATGGCAATTCAACGTAGTGGTGGGGAGAACTTCCGCAGTTATCTCAAAGATTACTACTGGCGTATTAGTCAGACTGATGGAGCTGTCAATACTCGCAAAATGTTAGAATTCGTCAATAAGCGAACAGGTAGGGACATAGTTTACAAACCAACTGAATAAACGATCAAAACAATCATCATGTGGTTCCTAGCAATTGCAGTTTCAGGTGTGATTGTTTACAAATTGTTCAGATTTGTGTGGAGTCACTGGTTGTTCTGGTACTTCGGATCTATGGTAATCAATGTATTATTTTAGGTGGTTTATATGATCTGTATGACAGGAATCGTGCATTGTGTGCTTAATGGTGCTATTTAGCAGGAATTTAAACAAAAATGGCCAATAACATTTTTCCAGCAAAGTCAAGGCAGAGGGCAAACTTTCTTCGAAGGATGTCTCATTTCTTTTGTTATCTCGTTCACTGGGCTGGTGCTGGTGATCGTTGGGGTTAGTGGCTAAAAAATAAGAGAAAGATACTCGGCTCTCATCGGTCTTTTGGGTCTTGTGCTTGTCTTCTATGGAATTCATTACATATAGAGCATATACATGACCAAATCTTACTACAATCCTAGTTTCAAACCTCCATCGACTTACCTTCGTGGTCCTTACACCCTCGACCAAGGCAACAACATCTGATTCCATCAATATCTTGATAGTAATGTGTCCCAATGACTTAAAAATGTCTTTAAAAAATATCAGAAATCACCAGAGGAACAAATTGTACTCCTCATTCATGATTTGCAACACATAGTATCTGTGAAATTTGGCGGTGAATTGCTTTTCTCGATGCCGCAAAATATTCTCTAATCGTTTTTTTATGAAACTGCGCTAATCGGAGCCCATCATGAAACAAAGCATTTCCAGCCATTCTTAGAATGTTAGGTGGTCACCGTGTGGTCGGTTGTTGAGAATTAACTCTATTTTTTTGAGGTTTGTGCAATGACTGAATAGAATGGTGTCGAAGATCGCCTGACGAACTGTTATTCTAGGTCGCTCGAAGAGTAGTTTAGCCTATGCTTAGGTGAGGGAAAGAGCTTCGGCGATTAAGTGAAGTTATGCGATTTCTGATTTAATAGTGAGGAGAGCTTCTATAGCTTTATCAGTGTTGAACATGATAACTTTAGAGAAATCTTCCCTTTTTGCTTTGATCTCGGATTTGCTTCGTACTTTCATCCCTCCATTTTACTCAACTAAAGGTTCGAAAATAAGCTCTTGATAATCTTTTTTCTTGTTTTTTGCCTACTCAAACATTTCCATTGTCAACTCGAGATCTTCTCTCAAATCCATAATGTATTCGGGTTCATGTGATGACAGTTCAGATTCTGCTATATTCTATAAACTTTTCTGCTTTGTTTTATTATCAACCTCTGGTTGTTTTTGGGCAGCAAAAGGTGGCAATTTACCTCTTCCTATTTTTTTGAAATCCTCCAACATAACTCGACTGCCATCACTGCTAACCAACTTTATCATTTATTTGACTTCTTCAGCAGTATGAGGTTGATTCATACACTTAAGAAAAAAAGACAGTTCATCCTCAGTGATGGATCCATCTTTATTGATATCGATGGTGTTAAATGCTTAGCGGATGTCATCGTCTGAAAATAGTTAGCGATTGATGTCGTAGCCGGTATTATTGGGTGAGAAAATGCTCTTAGTTGATATTTTGCGATTATCTGCCTCTAGATGTTTTTCTGTGTTGGTCATAGGTTGATGAATTTGACCTTGTGGACTGTTGATTTTGATAACATAAGGGTTATAGGATAGACTGTCGTTGTTGTCCATTGATAGGTCAAGGTTGATACCAGAAATGCCATCCATCGAGTTCATTATGTTTTTGAAAATATTAATAATAGTTAGCAAAATTAGAATATGAAAGAATGTTTATTGTATAGGTTGGGTTGAATAGTTGAAGGCATGAGAGATATGTGGAATCTGAAGGTCAAAAACAAGAAAGAGGTGGTTGGTGGTCTGAAGGGTACCAAGGGGTAAAAAACGTCGCCAACAGGATTCGAACCTGTGCGGGTGACCCCAGCAGATTTCTAGTCTGCCGCCTTAACCACTCGGCCATAGCGACTTTGTTACCTCTTCTCAATCCAGAACCCATTAATCCTCTTTTGACTACCCACCATACTATCATGATCATTAATATCACCTTTATAAACATAGTTGATTTTCCTTATAATAACCATGCGCTACAAAGGGACACCTATCGATGAGATCAGTCTATTCGCTACACCACAATTATATTTAGAATTGACAGTGCTGCTGGTCAAAGATTGGCTGTATCATATGAAGGAATTATTCATAACGAGAGGTGTAGTCATTGCAGGAATTCTGATGGCTTGGATCATCGTAGCGAATGTGGGCTGGTTCCAGGTAATAAATGTAGCTTAGATAGTCGTTGTATGAGTTCATCAGGTTTGCTATTTACTGGTTGCTGTTGGGAGTAGCCTCATCGATTGGATTAGGAACAGGGCTGCATACATTTATTTTGTATCTAGGGCCGCATATAGCCAAAGTTGCCCTGACTGCCACCATATGCGGAGTGGTACCTGATATGTTGCCTTCTCGGTGGGCTTTCTAACATTTTGGAGAGTGCAGCAGTATAAAATGTAAAAATAGTAGATCCCGCGCATGAATAAATTGGCATATTGGGAATAGTTCTGGCAGTGCAATTGGAAAGTATTCTCTGGGGTTTTGGGACAGCAATCGGTGAACTACCTCCTTACTTCGTGGCAAAGAAGGTAATAAAAATCATTTAAATAGGCTGCAGAAACCCGGGCTGAGCTGAGAAAAATGACTTTTGAGGCCTAGTACAGTTCAGGTTAGATCGATATGCTCCGATAAGATTAAATACTCGTCCCTGAATAAAACAAAGCAAGCGAACTAGCAGAGTAAATCTCTGAGGTGATGGAGTTGAGACAAAGAGACGATCTAACTCTGACTGAAAGTGCCAAATTGTTCATTTACAAAAACATGGAGCAATATGGTTTTTGGGCCATTTTAATCTGTGCATCAATTCCTAACCCTCTCTTCGATTTGGCAGGCATCACCAGTGGGCACTTCAGGATACCTTTTAAAACATTTTTCTCTGCTACGGTCATTGGAAAGGCTGTCATCAAGACTCACCTCCAAATGCTGTTTATTATTGCCATTTTCAGGCGGTAGGCTCTAGATATGTTGATCGGAGCAGTTGAGTGGCTGAGTGTCAACTGGGCCACTAGTCTCCATCGCACCCTCTAGCTAAAAAAGAAACAACTCAACCAACCTCATAACTACCATGAAAGTGGTTCATTTATCTCAGTCTTATGGGATCTATTCATCACGGGGATGGTGCTCTACTTCTTGAAGTCAATCATGGATGCTTATGTCAAGGAGAAAGCGATAACATTGAGAGATAATTGATTGATTTGAAATAGGAGTTTTTTATATTGTTGAAAAGTATAAAGATATATATGTCAAGGGTGAGGATCAAACTCTGGGGCCTTCAATGACCCACAGAGGCAACAAACACCCAATAACAATAATAATGCTGTGTCATTATAGGAGAAGGTACTTGATTACCATATCCGGACCGGCACGAAACAATCCACTTCAGCCCACATTGTTTGATGATAGCTGATATAGCTAAGTGAGTGCAGATTATGCCAAAAATGATAGCAAAATAAAGCTATAGTCTTAATTAAAAATATCAATCGTATAGTTTGCTCTCTAGTTTGTCTAATATCTACTGATAGGTCTATCGTTTGTCCTTGAATAAATAATGGTGTTACTTTTAGGGCGGAGAGAACCAGAAAGGCGATTCGGCAGTATCGCTTGCTCAATTCATTATCGGCCTTGTAAATGTATTATTCGATTTTGTTGGAAATTTCTGATACTTTTTGTTCTGATTAGTCGATGCCTGCTAAAAATTTGCGAATTTTCATCAAAGTCTTCCTCCTAATTTAGGCTTTCTCACCATTTTATTGCTATTTTTATTATTCAACCTAAACTGGTTTCTTTTTGCTGAGGCGTTAGAATTTTTTGCGATGTTTTATATCCTCAGGAAAATATTTATAAAGAAGTGCTGCTCTGAGCAATTCAAGCAAATATATTACTTGATCTGTGATGGGACCTTCTTGTAATATGTTGCTGACATCCATATCAAGGATCTACTTCACATTGTCGACTGTAATTGTTGATTTTAGCAAAAAAGCGATGAGTTCTTCTCTTTTTTAGAGGAGTCTCTGAACCCCATTGATGATCGTTTGGTTGTTGATGGACATCTTAGTGGGTTTTTATTATTTTTAGAGTTATTTTAGAGCTAGTTTTGCTATGATTTTTTTCTTCCTGCGATCAGGTCTCCCTGATTTTTACTAAGAAAATGACTAATCTTTTTATCTGATGATTTGTTATGTTTTTTTTGGTCGACCTCGTTTTCTGACTTGTTGGACGGGTTCTTTTCTTGATTTTTGGGAATCTATTGTTTTTCTTTTGTGGTGTATTGATCGTTGCTGCGAGGGGATCTCTGACGGTTCTTCTTAGCTTTACTATTATTCTTATTCTACATCGATTTATTCTTTGATTTTGGGCTATTCTTCAATTTTCTATTATTTTACTTTCTATTTTTCTAACTATTCCACTATTTATTATTTTTCAGGTTTTTATTCGCTGATTTTTATCGTCTACATTTGCTGCTAATTCTATACTTTATCGATTATTGGAGATTTCTTGTTCTAGTTGAGGCTTATTACGATATCTACTTCACGCATGATCGAGATTGAGGACTGTCTTGATCTGCGTTCTTTTAGTTATTATAGTTAGGGAAGGTCTTTTGCTTTGGGAATGAGGGCGGGGGTTTAAGCGTTGCTTTACTTGTTATTATGGGTATCTTTGACTTCGGATTAATTTTTTTGGTTGGCTGGTTGTTTTTCGTTCTTCATTAGTGCTCGTCCTCGAGTACGTCTGCTCTTGCTTCGACCAGTTTCATTTCCCTCACTCTTTTCCTTGATTTGACTAGACTATTAATAGATCTCAACCTGTTTTTTTCCTTTGCTTTCTTCAGCTATATTTAAAAATTATATACCCTCCAACTGAACATGCTCTTCTGAATTTTCTTCCTCATGTCGAGCAGATTTCTTTTTATTTTTGGACTTCAGTCTCATGTCCTCAAAGATTTGTACATCTTGATCATTCTACTTGAGGTTTTATTCAGCCATTAATATGGCAGACATGAGTTTTCGGTGAGTTTTTGCCTTGTTGTAGCATTCGATATAACACTCGAGGAATTTGCGCAACTTAGAGCCATCAAGGCGAGCGCTATATGATAAAAAAAGAACTTAGTGTTATCGCCGAAAAAGACTACGGTGTACTCGGTTTAGCCTTTGTTCTAGTGAAGGTTATTGATCTGTTTTAAGATGTTTTTACGAATGCTGGCCACCAAGGATAACCTCTAATTTTAGCCCAAACCACTTCCTCTTCCTAGAAAATAATTTCCTCGTCCTCCATTTTCTCTTCAAATTTTTTACTCTATAAAAAATATCAAATGCAAACAAAGATCCCATTCATCCTTCTTTCTCTTTCTTTGACATTTTCTACACGTTTTACCACTTTCTTAATTTTATGGATGGTCGTACTTATTATTCCACTTTCCGGATAATGTGATATGTTGTTTTATTGGTTATAAGCATTTATCTTTCAAAATGTTTAAGTTGAACACCATTGACCCCTCCAAGGCATTGGTAAGCAACAATGTGAGCAAGATTCGCTCCTTGCTGTCCAAGACTATTGTTGATGTTACTCGGAGAAATTTATCGCCAGGGGCAAATCCTGAGAGCCCGGTCCGGAAAAGACTGGAATCGAATCTCGAGCAAGCTAGCATAAAGGAGATCAAGATCAGCTTACAGAAAGGCTATCTCATGACCAAACACGCAAGGAACACCTCGTAACCTCACGTTAAATTTGTCTACATATCTCCCGACTGCAAAAATCTATGCTGGAAGAGTCTCGATAAGGAGGATGAAAAAAGCTTCCCTCTAAAGTCGATAATCCAGGTGGTCAAGCTTGGAGTAAGAGGAGCCAGAAGGGGTAGTGGAGAACGAGGCAACCGTCCTCGTTTGGTGGTTGTTTCCTCCCATCGACAGTTATAGCTCTAGGCTAGTTGCGAGTTCGAAGCTTAGGTGTTTAGATACTAACTCAACAGAATACTCGAGTACGTCAATGAAATGAGTCAAAACTATTTCTACCTTGATTGATCTAATATTTATTCTCCCTCACTATATTCTTTGATATCATGTAGTTACTTATAACAAGAACATAAAGTATTTATACTTGTTCAGCTATATTTAACAAAATTACAACAGAATCATACAAAAATGATAGTAACTTTTTATTGTGAGTATATATTATGAACATTGTACTTATTACACCCATTTGTGGAGACAATTAGTCAATTCGATTATAATTATTGTTTTTGACTTTTTGGCAAAATGGAAACAGGTACTCAGCATGATCCCATTGGCATTGTGTCTGATTAGTAGGATGAGATAGAGAATAAATTGGAAGAAGCACGCAATAAGATCATCCTCGAGAAGGCTATCCTCGATCGCGATGGCTTTGGTTTATTGTTAGCCACCGTCAAGACCATGATCAGAGGTAGTCTCAAGTACAAAGAGCATATGATCAAGAAGGCAATAATCAAGTACTTCCAACAAGCTGTGGGGATAGACATCTCTCATCAACACTTCTATCCCAGACCTGAGGCAGAATATGGACCTGACAATCTCATCTAACCTTAATCTTTACTTCTCTACGGTGTTGATTTCATGACCTAAGATCAAGTTAAATTAATTTTCAACGAAAGCTAGATTACTTGGATCAACAGTTCTTGTTGCAAGTTGACTTTCAAGAATAAATAAGAAGCTCAGAAAGCTCTTGAAGATAATGTGAAAGATCCTCAAATTTTGAAAGGAAAGGTAGTAGATGAATGCAACTAAGGCCGCCCATAAGGTATATCTACTTTTATGTAGGGTGGTTCATATTATATCTTGAGTATTTGAGATATAGTTTTACAAGAAACTTGTATGCCCGCTATTGCACACAAAAGGATGCAGATTTATCGATTGTCAAGGATGGGAAATTTAATGCCTATGTCTAAGCTTAAGGATAGTTGGTACCACATCTATTGGAAACGTATAGAGCACATGCCAAGTGGTAGGAGATACTCCAGCGACTAGATAGAGAGAAATATGCAAACAGACCAAGAAGACAGAACAACATTATGAACCGAGACAGAAATAATGAGCACAGATCGAGAACTAGAGACAGGAATGGTCGATAGAGTAGCAGAACTCCCTATACATTCAGAGGCAATTCAACTCCCTACTCCGGACAGGATCAATATGACAGGCAAAGATAACCGAATGAATATCGCAATCGTAACATTAGAAGAGTCCACTACGAGCACGATCCTTCTGAACGCAGAAGAAATCAATATAACTATAATTCAGATAGACAGGCCTATAACAAACCAGCAAGAAATGGAAATCGATACTACGACCACAATGATGTCGACTAGGATAATTTATCCTTCTCCATGCGATCATAATACCCTCATCATGAATCTGACGAGTAAAATTATGACTAATTGAACCTCTAAATCCCTTTTAAACCTGAAAATTCCTTCAGAAGAGACAGGAACAACAAGTCCAACTTAGACCTTAGCTTCAATTTAAACAGATCAGTTATGGAAAAGAGTATGGATCAGCCCAACATCAATACATCATTTAACTTGGCAGATATGAGTATGGTCAAAGAAAAAGAGGACAATTCTTTTGTGATGGGACAAAGTAGAATTATCAAAGGTGAGCAGGATGAGGATTACTCTTTACTGATGGGCACTGGAAATATCAGTCCTATTCATCCTCACATCGAATAAGCAGATTTGGATATTCCTATGAAGAAAGATATCAAAATGACCAAAAAAATCATTGAAAAGAATCCAGTTCCGACACCCATTGTTACCAAATAGCCTAAAGTTGCGATTAAGCTTAGTATTCCTATTGACGACGATTCCGATTCAGGTTATTGATGCTGTCATGATAAGAATATTGTCATTGTTAGACCCATAAGAAACAAACTATCAATAATAGTTAGAATAAAGGAGATCTTTTGGTCTCTTACTAGACATCTTTTGCCTACGCGACTCTTCCTTCTTATGGAAACGGTACAACTTCGAGATGTCAAAGTAACCTTTCCTCGAGAGAGTTATGCCATCTTAATATGGCACAATTTTCATGAAGAAATATATCATGCTTTTTTACATTGATTTATTATGACGGATCAACAGAAAGGAAGAGTTGGTGGGGTTCAATATCAATTGCCTACTCTTAGCACCAACAACAAATGTATCAACACGAGATATCTGCAACAACCTTGGACTTCCAGCTCACCAAATCGCAAAAAATAATAACTGCAAAAAATTAGACTCAAATAAATCTAACTAGAGGACAAAGCTCTCAAGTCAAAGATTTAGTCAATTCGTCAGAGACGGCTTAGCGAAGGTATGAACCGCACAATCAAAAGATCTCTTCATTAAACGATTAGAGATGAGGAAAGGAGGACAGTCAGGTTAGAGAATCAATCGCTAAGAAAGCGAGTAGAGCAGAAAAAGGCGACAATTGATAGCAAAAAAATATAGAAGGAGTGGGAAGATCAGCTGATGATAAGGAAGGTGATATCCAAGCACAAAAGAGATGACGAAAAAACCAACAGATTGACTAGCTATAGTTCCACCATAAATGTTGAAAAGTGCTGCAGGTATCGAAAATTTCATGGCTTAACTTTAAAAATAACGATTGAGCAATACATACATGTTCTGCTAATCTGGGCAGTAGTAAAATAGACCCAAATCACCATGGTAATGGTGATCTAACTCGATAAAATTCAATCCATTTTTAGCGATTCTCCCTCAAACCTGCTCTAAGCTATCATATCTTCGCTCAATTTCGACAGCCAGCTTAATACACTTTACTACCTGACTGATGATAAATAATTACAACAGCATTTCATTAGCGATCAATGTAGTGAATATGATTTTTCAACTCTAAGAAAAGTAATTAGGATTCAGCATCAGATGATTGAGGAAAAGAATCGAAATGACCGTAAAAAATAGGAAGATAAGGCTGAAAACGACACGATCAATAATAATGAAGTAAAAGGTAAAGATGTAGACAAGAAGTAATGAGCAGACTTAAAATATACGGGACTAAAATATTGATCTATTATTTTTTATGCTATTTGATGTTTCTTAATTTTGTTTGCTCGATATAGAAAAATTTGAATAATTGGAGTTATAAAATTTAAAAAACGATGTCTAGAACTCTCACTCTTCTCCTTCTGGTGCTCTTCTTCATCACTCTCGCCTCAGCTGACTCTTGCAGCTCACTTTGCCAAGCTGCTGGGTAGGGCTGCTGCGAATGTTCACCTCGCAGTCCTTTCTTCTGCGCATCATGCAAACCTGGATACTCATGGACTGAATTCGGCTGTGTTATCAACCAATGCACAGATGCCAACTGCAAATTCTGTGATGCCGAGAACGACTGTTTTGCCTGTGCTTTGGGATGGAAATCTCAAGCTGGTTCTTGTGTTAAGATCAACTGCGGAGCTAACTGCTAATTGTGCATGGATTCTAGCAACTGCGCCTTATGCAAAACTGGATTAACTCTAGCTGCTGGACAATGCATAAACTGATCTCATTACATTCATGCTTATGAGTTTATTCTATTTAAATGTTCGTAGCTCAAGGGTGATATTCTGGGATATTCCACAGCATTTGAAATATAAGTTAATATCATTGTTCAGCCATAGATGGTGTACTCATAATTAAGTCTGAATTCGCCTATTTCCCTCTATACTAGCTCGATGATCTTTTCTTTCCTTCTTACCTCTCTGGCTGTCTTTCTTTTGGCTTATCTCAATTTACCAATCTAGCTATTGAGCATTCCTATAGTTCCTTGCAATTCTTCCAATTTATGTTGCATCCTTTCGTTGTATTCTTTTATCGATTGGGTTAGAATGTCATCTTCAGGTTATGAGCTGATGGAATGGGCGAAACTGTTGAAAGTTGTGTCTTGTTCGATTGATCGGATCATCTTGACATTTGGAAAATGAGGCAGAGATAAGTGGTTTTACTTGTTTTATTTTGATTTGGAAAATGAGGGGC
>Ga0100381_1004244_pt1 | contig 12155 bp, 11 predicted proteins | sample CryGeymeta201505_FD_80416 | JGI IMG/M metagenome (GOLD analysis project Ga0100381, IMG submission 80416) | Groundwater microbial communities from Crystal Geyser aquifers in Utah, USA - Crystal Geyser metaG 2015-05 | ecosystem: Environmental > Aquatic > Deep subsurface > Groundwater | place: USA...
AAAGTTATTTAAGTATGAAAAATATATTTATCCAAATAATTGTTTTAACGACAGCCTTGCTGTTTCTTAATAGTAATTTAAAATCTCAAAACAAATGTTTTAAAGTAGATAGTATTGTTGTTAATTATATTCCTTGGAGTTTAAAAACTAAACTTCCATTATCTTCTAATGACGTAAGAATATTTAAAAGCATAAACGATATTATCATTCATAACAAAGTTGTAATTATAGAAACTGATGTCATAGTTGATTTTTTAGATATAGACTTAGTTGTGCCAGAGGTAAAAAATAGGAAGTCTATTGATGCTAGAATGGTTATAGATGTTTTTTTAGAAGGGGGGGTAAATTTTTTTATATCTTTAAACTCAGTAGGATATTATGAATATTCAGATTCTTTTTATGAAAGAAATGAGATACTTAATTCTTGGTTAAATAAATATGTAGGTACAAGTCCGATTAGCTTTGAAGAAGCAAAATAAGTAGTGTTATTATTTATCTAATTAAAACAATGCACACCCAATTTATCCTTTATGTTTCCGACCAAGAAAAAAGCAAACAGTTCTATGAGAAATTGTTGGGCATAAAACCATCATTGCATGTTCCGGGCATGACTGAATTTCAACTTTCGGAAAGCACTAAATTAGGCTTAATGCCCGAAAATGGCATTGCCAAAATTTTAGGAAACGCAACTCCTCATCCCAATACTGGTAATGGAATTCCTCGTTGTGAGATTTATTTAAAAGTAAAAAATGCCAATGAGTATATAGCAAGAGGATTAAAATTAGGGGCTTTATCAATTAGTCCGATGCAACAAAGAGATTGGGGCGATAAAGTCGGTTATATTGCCGATGCAGATGGACATGTGATTGCTTTTGCAGAGGAATAGTAAGCTAATACCTAGATAGTGTTTGTCTGTAATGTCGAGAGGCTGAACTGTAAAATTCGAGTTCGAGGCTTTCGAAGTTTTGAAAATCAGGAGTTTACTTTCGTAAATGACTGTTTTTTAAAACAAGAATAACGAAGAAATCGGGCTTTACAGACAGGCTCTACATTGTTGTTAGTGCAAAAGCTAAAAGACCAACTCCCAACACAAAACTAATAAGTGCAGGAGCGAAAATAATTACATTAAATTCTTTGATATTAGCTAACTTAGCTTTTACCAAACAAAAAACTACTCCAAACAAAGGATATAGAATTAAAACTAAACTAACAAGCATCCAATTCATACAAACCATTTTGCACAAAGAAGCGAGTTATTTCTACTAAATACAATGATGCTCATCATACAGCATGAGGAACAATTAGTTCCCCTCTATCCATTGAATAATTTCTTCATTATTGGGAAGTGTGCGCGGAGAGATTACTTTTACTAAATAACCGTTTTCGTCTAACAGGTATTTTTGAAAATTCCATGAAACATTAGAATCTTCAACTCCATTTTTTGCTTCTTGCGTTAAAAACTGATACACTTCGTGCATATCATCTCCTTTTACTGAAATTTTGCTCATCATGGGAAAAGTAACCCCATAGTTTTTCTCACAGAAACTAGCAATTTCTTCATTGTCTCCAGGTTCTTGCGACATAAAATTATTCGCAGGAAATCCAACAATCACAAAATTAGAATCTTTGTATGTTTCGTAAATTTCTTGTAGTTGTTTATACTGAGGTGTTAATCCGCATTTGGAAGCAGTATTGACCACCATAATCTTTTTTCCTTTTAAGGTGCTAAAATCAAAGGGTTCGCCATACAGGTCGGTTACTTTAAATTGATGAATACTTTGTTTAGTTGTTTGAGCATTTAATAAAGTAACAGAGCATAGTATTGATAAGATAAATATGGAATGTTTCATGGTTGTATTGCTTTAAAATAAAATTAATGAGAAATGTGTTATCTACTACGACTATTTTATGGTTATCAAAATGGTGTATACTCAAATTACTTAGCTTTCCGAATTTTTGACCTACTCTTTTTGCCGTTATCTGCGTTAAAATTTTAAACCATAGCTACGGCTATGCTTGAAAATTTAGCCTTGATACCAACAAAAATAGCTTACTTAAATTCCCCGAAAAGCTAAGTGATTTGAATATACTTCAAAAGTATCAATAAAATTTCTTTATTAATAAAATATAATACATATTTCTGCAGAATTTTATATTCAATCCTTAATCTTAAATTTTGCTTTAATTCCATCAACCGCTGCATAAACTACGGGTACTAAGTAAACCGTTAATATTAGCGAGGAAAGCAATCCGCCAATAATTACCCAAGCCAAGCCGTTTTTCCACTCACTTGCCGAACCTGTGGCTAAAGCAATGGGCAACATACCGACAACCATAGAAAGTGTGGTCATTAAAATGGGTCGCATTCTTCCTTTTCCGGCAATAATTAATGCTTCTTTATAATGTTTTCCTTCTGCTTTAAGTTGATTGGTAAAATCGACAATTAAAATAGCGTTTTTGGTAACCAAACCCATTAGCATAATTAATCCCAACAAGGCAAACAAACTTAAATGACTAAGTGTTAAGTTCAGTGCTAAAAACGCTCCAATGGCAGCAACAGGAATGGAGAACAACACTACAAACGGATAAATAAAACTGTCGTAGAGAGCAACCATTATCAAGTAAATAAGCAAAAAGGAGATGATGAGTACTGAACCCAACGCTCCAAAGCTATCGTTTTGTCGTTTGATATCGCTGCCCCAAGTCATTTGAATGCCTTCTGACAATGGATTTTCTTTAATAAAAGCCACCACTTCATCGGCAACTGTTCCCGATGGTTTTCCCAACGCATCTGCGGTAATGGTTACTGCCGATTGTCGGTCTAAGCGTTCTAATAACGATGGCGAATTGCTTTGTTTTACCTCTGCAAACTGAGCAATTTCAATAGGCATTCCCATAGGATTTACGATGACTAATTTTTCTACATCGTTGTAATTTTTTCTATCAAAATCAGCTAGCTGGATACGGACTGGATATTCCGTGCCTTCCTCGGTTAAGGTAGCATCATCGTTTCCACTAAAAGCGGTTCGTAAATTCATACCCACATAAGCCGTGTTTAAACCCAAACGCTGCATTTTGTCTTTATCAGGAATAATTTTATACTCCGGACTGCCTTCTTCTACCGAAAGTTTTACGTTATCTGCTCCGGGAGTTTTTTCAATAATAGTTTTAAGCTGCTGAGCAGTTTTCATTACTTCATTTGAATTTGCACCACTCAACGTAATTTCGATGGGTGCAGAACGAGGAATTAATCCTAAAGCTGCAATTCTGTATTTAATTCCTGGAAATTTGCTTTGTAAACCGCTACGAAGGTCTTGCATAAACTGCTCGGTAGCAATGTTGTTAATCTCTTTTTTATCTTTTAATTGAATGGTAAATTCGGTTTTGTAAGGCGAGCCAACTCCCAAACTTCCAATTCCGGTGCTTGGTCCACCTACGTTGCTAAACAAGGTTTTTATCTCAGGCAACTGTAAAATATATTTTTCAATTTCTAACGAAACTTTGTTGTTGTAGTGTATAGATGTGTTTTTATCGTACTCCAACGACATCATAAATTTACCTTGGTCGCCAGTAGCAATCAATTCTTTACCAATTATACCTTGTTTCATCATTATTCCTGTTAAGGCAAAAAGTGCGATGATAATGCCACCAAAAACCAATTTGTGATTGAGCACCCATTCCAACTGTTTTCCATACCAATTGGTAAACTTATCGAGCTGATGTTCAAACCATAATAAAAATTTATTAAAGGAATTACTGGGCTGCAAATCTTCTTTTTTTCCCATGCGTGAAGCCATCCACGGAGTAAGTGTAAAACCCACCAACAAACTGGTTAAGGTAGAAGTAATAACCACCACCGAAAACTGCTTGAGCATATCGGCAACAAAAACTTGTAAAAACAATATTGGCAAGAAAACCACTACATCTACCAAGGTAATGGATAGAGCAGAAAAGCCAATTTCCATTCGTCCGTCCATGGCTGCGTCCTTTTTATCTTTACCCATATCCAAATGGCGTTGAATGTTTTCGAGCACCACGGTAGCATCATCTACCAAAATTCCAATAATCAGCGACATGGCTAACAAAGTCATTAAATTAAGGGTGTAACCCAACATCCACATTACCGCAAAAGCAGTTACCAAAGAGGTTGGTATAGCAATCAAAACAATAATGGAATTTCTGAAACTTCTCAAAAACAACAACATTACCAACGAAACTAATATTACGGCTAAAATTAAATCGAAAACTACCGAATTTACAGCTGCGATGGTGTTGTCGGTACTGTCATCGGCAATAATAAATTGTATGTTGGATGAAGCATTTTGTTGTTCGATAACTATAAATTTATCTTTTACCAACTTAGAAACATCTACCGCATTGGCATCGCCTTGTTTTTTAAGCAACAAACCTATGCCACTTTTTCCGTTGTAACGGCTGATGGAAGTGGTTTCAACATGAGCATCTTTAACCGTAGCCACATCTTTAACATAAACTGGGCTGCCCGGAACTGGCATGGCAATTTGTACATTTTCGATGTTTTTTAAGGTGTTGAACTTCCCAGTTAACCGAACCGAATTACTTTCTTTGTCGGTTTGCACTTTTCCAGCAGGCAAATCCAATCCCGAGCGATTAATGGCTTCTACCACTTGCAGCATCGAAATTTTATGCAGTTTTAAACGATTAGGATCAATGTTTACTTGAATTTCTCGTTCTTCACCACCCAACAGCGTAATTTCTGCAACTCCTTTTAGTTGTTGAATTTGAGGCAAAAACTCATCTTTCATTTTTTGATAAAAAACGGTTGGCTCCAAATCGCTGGTTGCACTAATTGACATAATGGGCAAATCGTTGGGAGAAACTTTGCTCATTACTGGGCTTAAAATTTCTTCTGGCAAATCCTTTCTAATGTTGTCGATATAGCGTTGAGCATCTTGCATGGTTTTATCCAAGTCGGTGCCGTATTTTAAGTTGGCAATAACAACAGAAGCATTGGGCAGCGATTTAGTTGCCAAAAAGTCCACCCCTTCGAGATTTGCTAACGCATCTTCAATTTTTCTACTTACAGATGTTTCTACCTCTTCTGGTTCAGCACCAGGATAGCCTGTTTTTATAACTATAACAGGTTGATTGAAGTCGGGCATCAACTCATAACTTAAGTTGGTAAAACCGATGTATCCCAGCAAAATAAATAAGCTGAACAACACTATAATAAGTGAAGGTCGGTTAATGGATATGGATGTAATGTTCATTTTTTTTCTATTTAATTTTTTTACCACAGAGACACAGAGACACAGAGACACAGAGGACACAGAGAATCTCTAATCTCTAATTTCCACATTCGCTCCATCAAATAAATTGATAAAACCTTTGCTAACTAGCACATCGCCTTGTTGGATTCCTTTTGTTACCAGCACCTTGTTTTGCACTCTTTTGGCAATGGTAATTTTTTGAAGAACTGCTTTATTGTCTTTTACCAAATAAACGCTAGGTGTTTCTTCACCACCCTGAATAAGGTCTGCCGAAATGTACAAGCCTTTTTCGTTCTCCGTATTTTTAAGTTGTGCTTTTCCGAACATTCCAGCTTTTATCAAATTTTCATCAGTATTTTTTACTAAAAACTGAACAGGAAAACCGTTAGCAGGATTTGAGCGACTGCCTACTGCCACAATTTTTCCTTCCAACGAAATTTCATTGTAGGTATCAGTAGAAACGGTTACTATTTTGTTGACGTTGAACAAATGTAAATCGTTTTCAGAAACAAAAATGGTAAAACGCAATTGTTGTATTTCGGTAAGCTGAACCAGTGGAACTCCAGGAGCTGCAAAAGCTCCAGCTTCGGTCATTTTCATGGTAATAACGCCATCAAAAGGAGCTTTTATAGTGGTTTTCGAAATTTGTTCCAACAAAGTGCTGCGTTGCAGTTTAGCTGATTTCAATCCCAATTCGGCTTTCTCTAATTGTACTCCTTGAATGGCATCAGCTTCCACTAAAACTTTGTAGCGGTTTACATCGTTTTCTAAACCTTCAATTTGTACTTCAACCGATTTTAATTGAAGCTGCAACAAGGAATTATCTAACTGAACCAACGCCTGACCTTTTTTAACTTCCGAGCCCAAATCGACCAAAACATCATTCACTTTACCTTGAATATCAGCATTGATTTTTACTTCTTTGTTGGCTTCAAAAGTTCCCGAAAACGTATATTGAGATACAGCTTCTAGCAAACTAACTGTTATGGTTTTCACTTCTATTGGAGCAGTTTTATCGTAATGATAAACCTTACTTTCAGTAGTTTTTTTGTTGCTTGCCAATTTATAAATGACCAAGGCAGTAATTCCCACTGCTGCAAGGATGCCGATGTATTTTTTCCAGTTTGTTTTCATAATATATGTTTTTATTCTTTCACGGAGTTTCACAGAGTTTTTACACGGAGTTACACGAAGAATCTCTAATTCTTAATTGTTTTAAAATTTCCTGTTAATTTTTTTAATTCTAAATCTGCTTTTAAATATTCTATAATAGCAGAAAGGTATTGTTGTTGAGCATCTCTCAAGGCATTATCTGCCATTAAAACTTCGGTTAAGTTGGCTGTTCCTTGTTTTTGTTGCAACAAGATTTGTTGGTAAATTTTTGAAGCTAATTCAGCTTGTTTTTGTGTGTTTTCAACTGATTTTTTTGTGATAATTTTTTGCTGACGAGCATTTATTGTTTGCATGTTGGTTTGGTCGTTGAGCATTTCCAACTGAAGATTGGCATTGGTTAACTCCAACTTTTTTTGATTAATTTTTCGTTGGGTAGAAAACCCTTGAAAAATTGGATATTGCAATTTTATTCCTCCAAAACTTATGGGATAAAAATTTAAAAATTCGTTGGGTTGTTCGTCATATCCAAATCCGGTAGTTCCGTACATTCCGAATAAAGCTAGTGTTGGCAAGCGACTTCTTTTTATGCTTTTTAATTCCACATCCAACAACCTAGTTTTTTGCTGAACCAAAGCAACATCTATATTATTAATAGATGTTTGCTCAGGTTGCGTTTCAAAAACAACTTGCTGCTCCACATTGATGTTACTTTCTAAACCTATTCCCATCATTATTTTTAACATATTTATAACTTGTTCTTGTTTGCTCAAAAGCAATTCGTGTTGGGTAATCAGTTGTTGCAATTGCAATTCTATTTTGGTAACATCGGTTTGTTTTGCAAGCAACTGACTGTGTAATAATTGCATATTTTTTAGCAATACTTTATTGTTATTAATGTTGCTATCGATAAACGCCAGTTGATTTTGAAGGATTTGAGCATTGTAGTACAAATTACTGACATCAAAAAATACTTCTTCTTCGGTTTTTTTGTGCTGCAAACTGCTCATTTCAATAGCAATTTTGGTAGCAGAAATGTTGGTATATAATTGTGGATTGTACAAGGGCATAGACAATTGTAAGTTCGCATTAATATTATGAGGAACACCAAATTGCGCTTCTTTAAATTGACCTTCGGGTGCTGTTGGATTAAACGTAGAAAGCGGCATGAGTTGATAAGGCAAATCTATATAATACTTATATTCTCCGTTGGCATCAATTCTAGGAAAAAGATTTGCCTGAACTTCTTTTCGTTTTTGTTCGCTAATTTGTTGATTGTTTTTGCTTATTTGTAGCTGCTTATTGTTTGCCAAAGTGGTGTCAATACATTGCTGCAACGAGTAAGTTTGGGCGTTCATTTCTTTGCCTAAAAATGAAATAAATAATAGTAAAACTATAATCTGCATGTGAGTATTCACTAACTTCATGATGTAAAAATTTTTAATTTTTAGTAATTATGATTTGTTTCTTGTTCCTCCGTGTCCTTTTAAAACAATTAACATAATTTTGATACTCAGCCAAATGTATTTAAAAAACTGAATAATTGGATTTTGCATTTTTGCATGATTTGATTTTGATATTGCTGCTGACATGATAATTGAGTTTAGATGTTTAACATTTTAAATTACAATAAATTACTCTGGAATTAACCACCAAAAAGGTTTCATTTTGGCCTTATAAATAAAAGCGTAATGCAAGGTTAATTTTAGCCAATGACCAGCTAAACCAATATCTCCAAATGTTTTTTTAATGTCTCTACCTTGTGTTTCTTTGTATTTTACATAATCAGGAACAATAGGATAAGTTGTAATACTAACACCACTACCTTTAGTTGCTCCATAACCTGCCGAAGCGATACATGCTGCACCCATATTTCCCATCGAGCCTTTATGGTGTAAAGTCAATTTTCCATTTTCAATGGCATCAATAATATTGTCGGCAACTAATTTTGCAGTTATTCCCGAAGGCATACCAGTTCTGGGTGGAGAAGGAGAAATATCTGTTCCGTTCTTGCTTTTACGGGGTTTTGAAATAGCATGAGGCGGAGCAAATGCAATTCCTGGAGCAAAAATATTTTCATAGCTTGGGTTTTGGTAGGTTTCTGGCCAATCTTGTACACGCCATTCTTCGTAAGGTTTTGGTGTGTAATCGGCATCAACTATCATAAAACCTTTAAAGAGTTTATCTGTAATATCATTGTTGTTTTTGTCGTAAGCTTTAAAACCATGACCAGAAAAGGCTGGAATTAACATCGCAAAATCAAATTCTTCGGTTTTAAACTCACCATCTAAATTTTCATAAGAAACTTTTCCATCTTCAACTTTATTAACACCAGCACCTAAAATCCATTTAATGCCTCTATCAGCAAAAACCATTTCCACCATTTCGCTCGATTTCATGGTGGTATTGCCGTAAGTTAACAACATGCCATCCATACCAAAATCGCCTAGTTCGTATTCGTTTGAAATCCAAGTAACTTCGCATTTGTCTCGAATTCCAAAACGAGTAAGTTCTTTTTCTACATTTAAAATGTATTCGAATGCAGCTCCTTGACAAGTTGCTTTTGCATGCCCAGTTCCGATAAGTATTTTGGCTTTTTTAGCGGTATTTTTTAGCTGATTAATTAATTGATGTAAAGCATTTGATGCATGCTGAGCATGATCATAAGTACAAACCGAAAAGGCTTTATTTGTTCCTGGGTTTAACCCTTCGGTAAGTTCAAAAGCTAGTTTTGGACCAGTGGCATTAATCAAATAATCATAAGTAACTTTTTCTTGTTTACCAGCTTCTTCACCATAAAGGTATTCTATTAACACATAAGGGCTGGTTTCATTGTCCCCTTCGGGGTAAAACGAAACTGCTTTTGCTTGCTTGTAACCAATGCCTTTTTTCTTATACAATGGTTCTAAAGGAAAATGAACCTCTTTAGCTTTCATTCTACCTGTTCCTACCCATATATTGGAGGGCACCCATTGGTAATTTCTATTTGGCGAAACTACTAACACTTCGTGTTCTTTAGAAAGTTTACGTCTTAAGTGAGCAGCTGCAGTATGTCCTGCAATGCCTGCTCCTAATATTAATACTTTAGCCATTTTTTATGTTTTTATGTTAGCATTCACTAACTTCATAATTCAAATTTTTTTAACCTATATATCTTCTAAACACTTTAAATTTATTTTTACATTTTACCATTATTGTATAATTTCTGCAATTAAGTTCACTTTTGTTTTTATTGAATTAGAAATTAAACAAGCTGCTTCCGATTTTTCTAAAATACGCTCAGCACGTTCTTTTTTCGATGCATCATCAATAACCAAACGAGCTTTTAGGGTTACTTCTGTCATTAAAAATTTACTATCTACTTTATCTAAAACTCCTTCTGCATCGCAATCGAAACTAATAAATTCTAATTTGGAGTATTCAGCAATAGCTAAAAAGGTAGTCATAAAACAACTTAATACGGATGCTGTAAAAAGATGTTCTGGCGACCAAATTCCGGGTATGCCTTTATCAAATTCTGGAGGAGTTGCTACTTCAATTTTTGTTGGCAATTCTGGCGAATGCATTACTCCTTTTCGCCCTTCTTCCCATTTTAGGGAAACATTATAACTGTGTTTGTCCATGATTTGTTGATTTACGAATTACGAATTACGAATTACGAATGTTGATTTACGATTTGATGAACAGCTATAACATAAGTTTTTCCTCTGTGTTCTTAGTGTATCTGTGGTTCTTTATACGAATTAAATATTAGCTAACACTTTAATTAATTTTTCATTTACTTCTTTGGCATGTACTTCAAGAGCTGAATTACCAACAGCACCCATTGCCGCAAGCGGATCTATAATAGCCACTTCAATTTCGCCTGTTTCTAACTGACGAAGCGTAACATTACAAGGCAACATGGTGCTTATGGTTGGCTCTATCGATAATACTTTGTCGGCATAAACTGGATTACAAGCTCCTAAAATTACATGAGGCAAATAATCTTTGTCTAATTTCTTTTTCATGGTTGCCTGAATATCAATTTCAGTTAATATTCCAAAACCTTCGGTTTTTAACGCTTCTTCAACTTTTGGGCGGATACCTTCTATGGTTGTTCCGCTAATTTTTTTTGAGTTATAATAGTTCATTTTATTTATTTTTTTTGATTACAGAGTAAAAGTACGCTTTCTAATATACTTACTTTGTTACATTTGTTACACGCTTAAGCTTTTCAATTTATTTTTTATCCATTACTACTACAAAAATTCCACGAATTTCATTTTCGGAATATCCTGTGGCTTTATCATTTGGGTATAATTTTTTAATGTTGGCTAAAGTTTTAGTGTTTATTTGTTTTTCAGGAATTCCATGGCATTTCATACACATTTCGTTAGTTTCAATAGGGTAATATCCCACCATTTTGTTGTTGAGTTCAACAACTTTAGGAGGGTACTTTTCTCCTTGTTCTTTAGCTTTTTTCCAATTTTCAATATATTCCAGTTCGTCTTCATTTGCAGCATTTATAGAATTTCTTGGTTTATCAGAAACACGTTTTACTTTAGCATTTAACACAACAGACATACTATCTGTTATAGGAATTGCTCGTATATTACAAAAATCTACAGCACCTGCAGCTCCCTTTTCCTTAACCGCTGCCATAAGGTTTTTCCCTAAATTGGCTTTGGTTTCATTGGCAATATTTCTTCCTAAGTCTTCGTAGTTTATTTCTGTTGGAATTAGAGCAGATTTCTTTTCAAACGCTTCCCATTTTTCATACCATTCATCAGAAGAAATATCGTTATCATATAAATAGGATGCAATAATTTTTAAATCACCTTCTTTAAAACTCATTTTAGGCATTAATCCAAAATTCCTGACTGCTCCTGGCATTATGGAGTTTTCTTCCGTTGGATTGTTTATAAAGTTGCTAATTGCTGCTATAAAATCTTCTTTGCTGGTTTCATCATCATAATAGTGCTGACGAACTTTAAACCAAGGTGGAGCTATTCTTTTTTCGATTTCTAAATTTGGATTGTGGCAGGTAAAACAATTTGTTTTAAGTAATGTTAATGCATTATCCTCATTTACAGATTGGTTGTTGATTGTTAATAGATTATCTTCTTCTGTTTGTTTTTCAACTTCTGAACAAGAAAGTAGCAATCCAGAAAAAAGAATTGATAAAGCAGTTATTTTATTTAATGTTTTCATTCAAAATAGGTATTATATGTTTCAAAAGAGGCTTTAAACTTTTGGTAAATATTTTCTTGATTTTCTAATTCTGTAGCACCATCAAACTTTTCAGAAAGTTCTATGAAAGGCACTAACCATTTGTGTAATTCATCATGAGCTTGACCTTCCATAGTGCATTTTGAAGTTAATTCTGTAATGTTTTCATCAATGGTTTTTGCTAAAACTGCGTAATCTTTGTTTTCTAAAGTTTCAAATTCATTAACTGCTTTTTCCATGTTGCGGATATATACAGCCATGGTTTCTACTACTTTCCATTTGTTGCCGTTGTCTAAAACTATTTCCTCAATTTCATCATGATGATGATTTTCTTCTTGAACAACAGCTTCTTCTTGATGTTCATGGTCATCATGGTTTTCATGGCTTCCTTCATTTTTACAAGCAATAAAAGAAATGGCAATGGTGGTGATTAAAAATATTTTTTTCATTGTTTTAAGGGGTTATGTTGATTAGATTTTTTTAAGATAAAGAAACTTATTGCTGTTAAGAAAGTGGTGAAACCAATTCTAAACAGCATAGCATTTATGGTTTTTACTTCATGGATTCCTCCATTACTTGCATAAA
>Ga0100381_1004245_pt1 | contig 12154 bp, 8 predicted proteins | sample CryGeymeta201505_FD_80416 | JGI IMG/M metagenome (GOLD analysis project Ga0100381, IMG submission 80416) | Groundwater microbial communities from Crystal Geyser aquifers in Utah, USA - Crystal Geyser metaG 2015-05 | ecosystem: Environmental > Aquatic > Deep subsurface > Groundwater | place: USA...
ACGAACATTCAACTGGAACCTGATGCAGGCTCCGGGACAACGGTTAATGTCGGGCATATACAGCATCAGGATGAAAGCAGGAACAGAAAACATGACCAAAAAAGTGGTGATCAACTAAACCTGGCCATGAAGTCTTTCAAACTTAAACACTTTTTGATGTCATGATTATTCAAGATAAATATCAGCCAGTCCGCCTCAGGCTTGGAATACTAAACACTGAATGTCGGATCCGGAATTGGGTTTCGTTGTACACACAGTACCCGTCTTCATTATTCTTTGTTCGGGGTTCGGGGTTGCAAATTATAAAAAGTGTCGGTTGGATACACTCTTTTAGGTTAAAGAATCTTTTTATTTTCATCCTTAGCCTCATCCTCAACCTTAACCTCAACCTTAACCTCATTGCCACCACCCACACCGTGAAGCAGGACGGAACGGGCGATTACACCCTCATCCAGGAGGCCATTGATGCGGCGTCAAACGGGGACACTGTGCTGGTGTGGCCGGGAACTTACTTTGAAAATCTTTACATCGAATCCAAAAGTATTGCCATCGGGAGCCTAACCCTTACCACAGGCGATTTAGGTTACATGCACCAGACCATTATTGATGGCAACCAAACAGGAAGTTGTTTTGAGATCAGGAATTGCCAGGCAGGCATTGTGATAAACGGTTTTACAATGGAGTCAGGAAGTGGATCCTATTGTGGGGGGATTTGCGGTAGTGGCATGTATGTCCGAAACACCATGATAGAATTATACAATTGCTTGATACAAAACAATAAAGTAACTGCATATGGCGGAGGGATTTACTGCCATACATCAGATGCCTTTCTCTCCAATGTAACCGTCAGAAACAACTACGCCTACGGTCGTGGTGGCGGTATCATGCTATTAAACAGCAGCATAGAGTTTGATACCTTAAACAGGTGCAATATCTATTTGAATTATGCCTCGGTGGGTACTGATATTTACAAACTGGGCAATGCCAGCCCACCCTTCCTTCTGGCAGTCGATACCTTTACCGTTTCCAATCCCGATTATTACTACTTGCACTCCGCAGGTAGCATGGAGGTTCCTCAGGATGATATCACGTATTCAATAAATGCGGCCAAAATTGAAACCTCTTACCAGAATCTTTACGTGACTCCGGATGGGGATAACAACAACAGCGGCACCACACCCGATGAACCCTTAAAGGACATCAGCTTTGCCTTACTAAAAGCGGCTTCCGACAGTATCAGCCCCGACACCATCCATGTAGCCAACGGGGTGTATTCTCTCTCGGAGGGCGAGAAATTCCCCCTGAGCCTGAAACGCGATGTGTCCATTCAGGGAACCCACCGTGATTCCACCATCCTGGATGCCGATAACCAGATCTTTCTACTGAACGGGATCATCTTTGCCGATAATTACAAAATCAGCAACCTGACTCTGAGGAATGGTGACGGTGATAACATTAGTCCTTATGGTTTAGGGGGAGTAATAATAAATACAAATCGAAATTGCAAATTTGACAACCTTTTATTTAAGAGCAATCATGGTGAAATTGAGGGAGGTGGGGTTGTGGTTTCCTCGAATAATTTCCTATTAAAAAACGTGGAGTTTAATAATAATATTGGTGGAGGAGCTTTTAGGACGGTCTTTAGCGCTACCATTGATTCCTCACCCGATACTGTCCGTTTTGAAAGTTGTCGGTTTATAAATAACATTCCGGACTATGGGATGGAATATGCTTTCGGCGGAGGGTTGGGAGTTGTTGGACAAACGACGCACCCCTACTATAATACCACCATTTTATACAACTGTCTGTTTACGCACAACCACACTCGGGATATTAACAATGGTCCTGGTGCCGACGCCATAGGCACCCTGGATAATGCAAATGTTTACGTGGTCAACTGCACCCTGGCCGACAATACCTCGGATAACCCGGATGCCAAGGCCATCGGTGTAATTTATGGTTCTGATGTGCATGTGTACAACAGCATCGTTTATAACAATGATTTTGGCCCGGCCTACATGTTTACCCTCAATGGTGATTATGGCGATGGACATTTGTCTATTTACAACTCCCTGATCGAAGGTGGCGAAGCGGCCATTGATATTGTCACGGCTTATAACTACCTTAATTACTCCCCCACCAATATCGATGCCGACCCCCTGTTTACAGGCATAGGCGAAAACCCGTACCAGATAGATTATGGCTCTCCCTGTATTGATGCCGGTACGCTGGAACTGCCTTCATTTATCCACCTCCCCGAAACCGATTTAGCCGGAAATCTGCGCATTTATGGTTCTTCCATTGACATGGGAGCCTACGAATGGAACCCTACTGTGGGCACAAACGAATATCAAGCCATCATCCCTGAAAAGGAAAAGGTACTGATGGTAGCTCCCAATCCATTTAGCACCAGTACCCGGATTATGGTAAAAACCAACACCACGTCCAAAATGAAACTTGAAGTGTACAACAACTCCGGGCAACTGGTAAAGGTACTCATGGATGGCACTTCCCTTGCCGGAACTTCTGTTATTCGGTGGAATGGAGAAGATGCAATCAACCGACCACTGCCTTCAGGAATTTACCATGTGGTGCTGGTGGTGGATGGAAGGGAAGTGGAGGAAGTAGGGGTGGTGAAGTGGTGATCTTTTTTACAAAATCCGTTACTTCTTAGATAATTATTCAGAACCACATTCATTAAGGTGGTTCATTTATATTGGATAAAGGTTTTACCTGTCCCATTTCCCCATTCACCGAACAAGCGCCTCCATTGGCCTAATACCGGTTTACAAGTGCTCTTTTTCGTGGTAGTTTTGCTTCATAAACACAGAAACTATAAAAGTTAAATGCCATGAAAACGCTACTTAAATACTCACTCCTACTCGCACTGCTCACCGTTGCTCTTCACCTGAATGCCAACACACCGCCAACCGTAGCCGCTTTACCCGAAGAAGCTTATATCGATGATATCCCGTTCAACACCGGGCAAATTTTCGATAGCCTGTATGATGTTTCGCTAACCGATACCTACCAGATGACGGATGAAAGTTACATCAGCGACATTCCTTTCAACACAGCAGAAGTTGCAACAGAATCAATGGAAATGGAAACATCGGAATTCACTCTGGACAATGAATCCTACATCGATGATATACCTTTCTCAACCAAAGACATCGCCAAACTGTAAACTCCTATCTCAACATAGCTCCCATAGCCTTCAAAAGCCACCCGTAAGGTGGCTTTTGTCGTTTTTATCCGGAGGTAGCCTTTATAATCCAAACTTGTGCATCCACTTGGGGCTTTTAATCGGGAATCGGTAACCAATATACATCCTGAAATAATTGTAAGCAGTAACCGCATAGGCATCTCCCAGGGCATCATCAATAAAACCATCCGAAACGAAAAAGATGCCGCCATAAAATCGGTTGCCATTATAACCTGCCGTCAGGCGCGAATACAATGAAATCCCCATTGAATTATAAATTCTGGTTTCCTGTTGATTGTAAAAATCAGTAACACCCCGGCTATACAGAAATCCTTGTATGATGGCTCCATGTATGTAGAAACGCTTCAAGAATACAAAGGTGTGCATATATCCGCCTGAAAGGCCAATCTTAATTGAAGCGCCCTCTCTAAAATGTGGATGTACATTGCCGGTTAAAAGTGTGTCGTTGAGCATCAGGGGCTTGGTAGTTGAAATGCCCTCCAGGTTGGTTAAAAACCCGAGTACAAACGATCCTGCACTCTTTTTCTGCTGGTCAATTTGCCAAAGGGCCGCGGTGTTGGAATACTTTTTATGGTTGAAGGTATAATAAACCGAAAGGGCCAAAGTAACATTGCTCAGACTATCGAAGTGCGGATACCTGGTGTTGTGATCGAACCAGTCAGGATCGTAGTCTTCGATGTTTTTAAGATAAAACCCGGTGGTCGATCGCACAAAAAAATTCATTCTTAGCCTGCGCCCGGTCAATCCGAACCGGAATGAAAAGGCATCGCTTTCCCCCTTTTTAGCAGTGCGTAACTCCAAACCGCCAAAGGTTTTGGTGTATTCAAGAGTGACCCATTTGTAATCGACGGACATCCCAAAACCAAAGGGGTTGTTGGTGGCAAAATTCAGGTCGTAGGTGCTGTTGACATTGGCAAATGTTACACCGGTTTGTTTGTTCACCCCAACAAAAGCAATATGAACCAAATCGCGGTAGCTTTTGATGTAGTTGGTATCGTACTTTAATGGTTTTAACTGAACCACCGAATCTTTTTCAACTGCCAGCAACTGAAACGAAGAGGCGAAGCATAAAATTACCACCAGAATCAACTTGCGTTTCACAGTTTGTTATTAAATTATATTTAGTGTCCTTCAAAAACACAATGCCAATCATAAATTCAACCTGTTACAAGGATGGCTGTTTATAGTTTTACCACCTTGTTTCTGATTTTATTCTGATCGGTACGGATCTCATAAAAATAAATACCGGTGGGAAGTTCCTTTCCCGCGCTGTCTTCGCCGTTCCACACCACTGTGTGCTGTCCGTAAGAAAGATGCCGGTTAAGAAGTGTTGTCACCACTTTCCCGTTGATGTCGTATACCCGGAGGGTTACAAATGAATCCTGATCGAGACCAAAGGCAATGGTGGTTTGATCAGAAAACGGGTTGGGATAGTTGGTAACCGGAGATGATTTTTCTATCTGCCAGGGTTCCTCTGTTCCCACCAGGAGAACGATTCCTCCTGAATAGCAGTTGACTTCGCCATTTCTTCCACCTGCAACCATTTCCATAGAACCATCACCAACAATGTCCGGAATGCCATTGATGGCGTCCACCGGCGAAGGATAATTTCTGGAATCAAGTTCGGCACCATCCACCCCATTCAGAAAATAACAGCGATTGGATGAGTAAAGCGTGCCGATGATCACATCATTGATCTGATCGTCGGTAATATCATCTATCGCAGCCACATTCCACGATTTATCAGCCAGGCTTTTAAACCAGATGGTTGACCCATCCTTACCGTTGAGCACAATTCCGTTGGCATTGCTGTGAGCTACCAGTAGATCGGCAAAACCATCGCCGTTTACATCTTCAAGTCTTTCAAAACGAAGGATTAAAGCACCATTGATGGAGCCATGAAAAATCTGGGTGTTGTCAGTAGGATCAATATAGTAGAAATTTCCGCCAAAATCTCCTGCCACCACCTCTTTTACCCCATCTCCCGTAATGTCATCCAGTTGCTTCAATGCCCATACCGACGAGCCTCCGGTGGTTCGGGTCCACTGAATACTTCCGTTGGTGCCGTCAATGCCTACGATTTTTCCCTGGGTTTCATCCGCGGTGGAGGCACCGGCAATAACATCCGGTTTACCGTCACCGGTAAAGTCTTCCACCCCGATAACCGAAAAAACAGGACCTCCGATGTAAGCTTCCCACAGGGCGACACCATTAACAGCATTTAAGCAGTATACGCGTTTGGGGCCGGTATCTTCGCTGTCGTCACCTGTGGAGGCCAACACATCCGTTAACCCGTCGTTGTTATAATCGTAGCTTGCATTTACCTGATAAACCCAACCCCCATTTCCATACTCGTTGGTGTTGTGCCGCCAAACAGACTGGCCGGTTTTACCCGAAAGGGCCCTGATGGAACGATCGCCACCTGTGGTACCAATAATCACATCCTGATACCCATCATTATTCAAATCTTCAATGGTGGTTAATCCGGGTTGATCGTACACGTTACCGCTATAAATTTCAAATTCCCACATCACATCCGCAATGCCGGAAGAATTTCCATTAAAACAGCGTATATAATTGTCTTCGGAACAAACAATAACCTCATCAACCGTATCACCTGTAATGTCCTGAAGAGGTGCAATGGCTTTAGGACTTGGATCGAAGCCGGTGGTAATATTATAGTGCCATAGGGCATCGCCGATGGGGTATTTCCGGTCATCTCCATCACCTGTGAGGGGAACAAAATAAGGATTGTTCGCAGGGTCGTTGTTGTCGATTTGTATTTTTCCATTATAGGCTTCATTTGTCAATGGATTGAACCATATTCCGACGAGTACCGAATCCAATGGTGCTATCTGAATGGGGAAGTTGACGGATTCATCAACGATAAACACCTCATGATTTGTGGTAATATTACTCACCACGAGGGTGGCGTCGCCGATATTTTCTACCTCAAGAAACCAGCGGGTAAAAGCATGCTGCCTCACCAAACCGTAATGATGCGAATCGAACGGAACATACAAAGAGGGACCTGAATTCACCGCATCTCCCGTAAGGGTGACCTGCTCATTTGGCGTAATTGGATCGGATGATACAACCGTAATGGAGGTGTTTAAATGACCGACCGTCACCGGAGAATAGGTGAGGGGAATAAAAATTGAACTTCCGGGTGTGATGGTTTGCGGTGGTGAAAATGTGGTGGAAACAGGCACTGCACCAGGAATGATGATGCTGGTGATGATCAGGTTGGCATTCCCCACATTTTCTACCTCCATATTCCATGTTTCGGAGGTGAAGGTGGTCACCATTCCATAGTTATGCGAATCGACCGGAATATTGATTTCAGGAGTTCCGGCACCCGTCAAACTCACTTTGTAGAGCTTGCTTGGCGATGAAAGCTGCCCATCCACATACCAGATATAGGTTCCGTCGTATACAATTCCTGAGGGTTTAATGTTTTCGCTGGCATGACTTTCAAGTACACTACCGGATTGATTTGTTCGGTAAATCATATTTGAATTGTAGTCAACCATCCACAAGTCGTTGTCCTGCATGCAGATATCCCAAATCTGATCGGCAGGCGGAGTAAACTGACTGAGTACATTGCCTGATCCGTCCACCTGGTAAGTAGTTCCCGGATCGGGATAATAGGTGCCTACCCAATATTCACCTGCATCCCAGGCAATACCACTCATATAATGATCGGGCAGGTCGAAGGTAGAAAGGATGGTCCCGCTAAGGTTGAGTTCGGTGGCTTGTGCAGGCTGGTTTGAGGAGGAAGGCTGATTCACGGCCCAAAGCGACGATCCATCCCAGGTTAAACCAAAACAATCGTCAATGGCGGGGTTGATAAACTGCTGTTGAATGGCCCCGTTGGATGGATCGAACCGATAAAAGTGATCCCCGTCGGAACCGTAAATTCCAAAATATAAATAGGTGCCGTCGTAAGCCAGACCCGAAGCTTTTCCTGGTATATCCCACGATTGCAGGATGGACCAGGAGCGGTCACCTTTTTCTGATTGCTGCCCTGCCCATAGTGGATTGGCAAGTATCAGTGCATTCACAAGGAATAAAAAGAGTACAGATTTCTTCATGATTAGTTGGTTTTGGTTATCAACAAGACACCAAATTTAATGTTTTTGTTTAAGAAAAAACAATCCTTGAAAGCTTTAAAATAATTGAATTTGAATATGGAGGATCAGTAATAATCAAAATTTTTGCCATTCATTCCCATTAACCGTTCCCATTCCCCAACTACCGAAGTAGTACCCCCATTCGCCTAAAACCGGTTTACAAGTGCCCTTTTTCATGGTAGTTTTGCTTCAGAAACTAAGAAACTTTAAAATATAAAAAGTCATGAAAACACTTGTTAAATACTCAATCGCTGTTACACTGCTCACCTTTGTACTCAATGTAAATGCCATAACGCCTCCAACCATAGCTGCTTTACCAGAAGAAGCTTATATCGATGATATCCCTTTCAACACCGGACATATTTTCGATAGCCTGGTTGATGTTTCGCTAACCAAAACCTACCAGTTGACGGATGAGAGTTACATCAGGGATATTCCATTCAACACAGCAGAAATTGCAGCAGATTCAATGGAAATGGAAACTTCGGAATTCACTCTGGAGAATGAAACCTACATCGACGATATTCCTTTCTCGACTAAAGAAATAGCCAAAATGTAATCTTCACTCTCAACATAGCTCCCAAAAGCCACCAAAAAGGGTGGCTTTTATTGTTATAATCAATTCGGTGGACTAAAGTTCACGGCAATGAATGCCGTCACAAATTCCCTCCTTCTACAACACCAACAACCCATTTCCTCTTAAAATATCCATCGGCTTTGAATACCAAAATAGCTCGAAGTTGTCAAACTGTCGTTCGTAATCTGATTTCATTTCGGCAAAGGTGAGTATCTCACTTTGGTAAATGGATGCTTTCTCCAAAAAACCGACCAGCCACCTGGATCGCGTTTCATCTAATACGACTTCAAAAGACTTCTTTTTACCATGAAAAATCATGCTCACCATCTGTATGTTTTCATTGTTAATATGCTTTTTAAAAGTGATTAAAACGGGGTTCCCGCCCAGCCAAATAATTTTGGCCGTCGGTTTAATCACCACAAATGTTTCATGTGATAAACAGTCTTTGATAAAATGGCTGTTCATTCGTGTCTTGGGAACTTTAAAATCGAACCACTTTTGCAACGGAAGCTCAAAGCCGATACCTTGCATGAAATTGAAAATGGATTTCCTGAGCCCATAGCTGAACCGGCTATGGTCGATGGCGGTGGTATCGGTAAATTGGACATCGTTGTTGGCAAACGTAATCTTTTGGTAATGGGGGACAATGCCATAATCGGATGGATGCTGACCCACCGGACTATGAGCAGTGAGCGCAAATTGGTGCCAGAATCCTGATCGAATAATGCCGAGTTTAAATAATTGCCGCACCATCTCCAGGCTATCTACCGTTTCCTGGATGGTTTGTGTGGGGAAACCATACATCAAATAAGCATGTACCATGATACCTGCATCGGTAAAATTTCGGGTCACCTGAGCCACCTGTTCAACGGTAACGCCTTTGTTTATCAAAGCCAATAACCGATCGGAAGCCACCTCCAAACCGCCTGATACGGCGATGCATCCCGATGATTGGAGTAAAGTGCACAAATCGCGGGTATAGCTTTTCTCGAACCGGACATTGGTCCACCAGCTGACGGTTATTTTCCTGCGAATGATTTCTATTGCCAAAGCACGCATGAGGGTAGGAGGGGCTGCTTCATCAACAAAATGAAAGCCCTTTTCGCCGGTTTGGGCTATGATTTGCTCCATTCGGTCTACCAGCAGTTTAGCGGCGATGGGCTCGTAGGCCTTAATATAGTCAAGGGTGGTATCACAAAAAGTACATTTGGCCCAATAGCACCCATGGGCCATGGTAAGCTTGTTCCATCTGCCATCGCTCCACAGGCTGTGCATGGGATTGGCAACTTCTATCACCGAAACATACTGATCAAGAAGCAAATCTGTGTAATCAGGAACGCCCAGTTCCGACTGTTTGTAATCGGGTCGGGAGGAAGCATCGTTATAAACCACCTGGCCATCAACGCGTAAAAAAGTACGCTTTAGAAGATTGAAATGGGGATTCTCTGCCCGGGGATTGAGTGTGTTGGAAATCAACAGTTCGAGCGGTAGTTCACCATCGTCGAGTGTGATGTAATCGAAGAAATTAAAAACGCGTTCATCGGTAATCGACCTCAATTCCGTATTCGGGTATCCACCTCCCATTACTGTTTTGATGTGGGGATATTTGGCTTTGATCAATTGGGCACAACGAAAAGCGCTGGTCAGGTTCCCCGGGAAAGGTACCGAAAAACAAACCAACTTAGGTCGCTTGGTTTTGATTTGTTTTTCCAGGATTTTCCAAGTAAGCTGCTCGATATAGGTGGGCTCTTTTTGCAAATGACCGTGCAATTCATCAAAGCTATTGGCACTAGTTCCCAGCCGTTCGGCATACCGGCTAAAACCGAAATGTTCGTCGATGCATTCCACGATAAAGTCCGATAAATCTTCCAGGAATAAAGTAGCCAGGTGTTTTGCTTTATCCTGTATTCCCATGGCTCCAAAAGCCCATTCCATATCCTCCGTTTCATTGAACCGGGAAGCTTGCGGGAGAAATGACTCCGTACAGATTTGCCGGGCGAGCGTTTGGTTATTTCCCTGAAGGAAAACGATGACTTCTGCAAGTGGATTTAAATATTCGTTTTTAAGTGAATAAATCCTTCGCGAATTTTCTGAAACTATTTTGTTGTGCCGAAAGGCATTCTCAAACAGAGGTTCGAGTCTCTTTTTCGAAAAAAGCTTCAGAAAAACCTCCAGACCCAGGTCGATTTGAAACGAAGATATCTGCCTGGTGTTGAGAAAACCTTTTAAATAAACCGTTGCCGGATATGGAGTGTTGAGTTGGGTAAACGGCGGGGTGATGAGCAGAAGATCTTTCAAAGAGTCGGTTGTTACAAAACTGAATGCAAAAGTAGAATAAGTAGCTGATAAAGTTGAATTTACCTTTGATTATTTAGTTATCGGTTTTTGGTGGTTGTATGTATTAATCAGCTGGTCACCCAAATTAACCACCACGGATGTGCTGTTCTTAATTCCCAGACCCTGGATTGCTCCGGTGTGGTTTCCTGTTTTGATTTCTTCAATCACCATCATCGCTCTGTTTCTGCTGTATCTTTTTGGGGTTTTACACGATTAAAATAGGTATTTGGAAATCCTTTCAATATTTTTGCTGTTTCATTTTAACCAAAAGAAAAACATGAATAAATTCCTTGCCCTGTGCATTTTATTGTTGATTACATTCCAAATTCAGGCACAATCAGTCAGTCAACCCGAACCACAAGGAACCGATTATTATGCACAGAATTATCATGAAGCTAGTAAATCCAGGAAATTTGGAAGCACGATTGCGATTACCGGAATTTTGGTTGGAGGAGCAGGAGTGTTCCTGTTAAATAATCCCTTAAAAAAAAGGAATCAGTATCCAGGCAACTCGAATTCGCTAAGTGAATCCGAAGCTCTTGGCCTCGGGCTTTTCATGTTTGGAGGCGCGTTGACCAATATTGGAATTCCAATATGGATTTCCAAAGGGATTAAAGCTAAAAACAATAAAAAAGCCATGGACAGACAGTTAAGGGTGTCATCGGAAGGATCAGGAATCAAACTATCGTATCATTTTTAATCTATCGTGTCAGGTAAATTACAATTTCGGGATTATTGAAATAAGATTCCCTGCCTTGCCGGCCAGGCAGGCTTTCCGTCTCGTATTTTTGCAAAATTATTAAAGGGTCTATCAAATAGTAATTTTGTTTTTTAGTTTTCTGTTGGGAAAAGACAGGTTAATGTCTACCCGACTTCGTCGTGGAATGTTGATGTGGGTTTTTTGTTGAAAGGAGATGCTTTCGAGCCTCTATTGTGTATCGTTAATGGCATATTAAGACATATACTAAAAGGTGCAGACTACCGTCTATATTTGTAGAAAAAATCAGATATTTTCTCCAGGTGCAGCGCACCGTAATATTAATGGATGAGAATAAATGGAATATGGATTTTTATGATGGTTAGAAGAAGGCAGATTCTCGTTGTTATGTTCCGGTATTTTTTATAACAACCACATTTACAAGCAAAGTAGACACCCGAAACATCCTCGAACCAGTGGGGTTTCGAAGTTTACAATATTCACCACATAATTCTACCTTTGCGCCACATGAACAATTACGATGTCATAGTGGTGGGTGCCGGTCCGTCCGGATTGCTGGCTGCAGGCCGGGCAGCAGAACGGGGTTGTAAAGTCCTGTTGTTGGAAAAAATGCGACAGGCAGGCCGAAAATTGCTGATCACAGGCAAAGGTCGGTGCAACATCACCAACAACGCACCCATTGGCGAGTTTATTACCCATGTGTTTCCAAACGGCCGCTTTCTGCGGAACGCCTTTTCAAATTTTTTTTCACAGGACATCATCGAATTGCTGCAACGCTATGGAGTTGAATCGATGCTGGAAAGAGGAGGTCGTTACTTTCCTGCCAGCAACAGTTCTGCCGATGTGCTTCAGGGATTACTTTCATGGGTTAAAGAATTAAAAGTGGAAATCCGGTGTGGGTACCGGGTGGAGAAACTTATCGCAGATGACAACATGATACAAGGTCTCCGGGCCAACGGCGAACTGTTTTATGCCCGGAATATCATCCTGGCAACAGGTGGCAAATCCTATCCGGCCACAGGATCCAACGGCGAAGGCTACGAACTCGCCAGGGGAGTGGGACATTCCATTAACCGGGTAATGCCGGCCCTGGTTCCGTTGGAGACGGAAGGAAGCATCGCTCAAAAACTCCAGGGGCTCAACCTGAAAAATGTGCGGGCAGT
>Ga0100381_1004255_pt1 | contig 12144 bp, 8 predicted proteins | sample CryGeymeta201505_FD_80416 | JGI IMG/M metagenome (GOLD analysis project Ga0100381, IMG submission 80416) | Groundwater microbial communities from Crystal Geyser aquifers in Utah, USA - Crystal Geyser metaG 2015-05 | ecosystem: Environmental > Aquatic > Deep subsurface > Groundwater | place: USA...
TAATTTCAATTATAATTTACTTTATTTTTCTCTTTTGTAAAATGAAAAAATCAAAAATGGCAACTACAATCGCTGAAGCTATGGTAGTAACACTAATTATAGTAATGTGATTAACTTGAGTTTATAGTATATATTCTGCATCTACAAAAGTAACTAATAATGTAGAAACAAAAATAAAAGCAATTCAAATAGCTAGAGAATGAATTGAAGCAATGACAAATATAAGAGATACAAATTGGTTGATTTTTTCTTCTGACAAAAAAAATTGTTGGAAAACATTTAATTATACTTCTGGATGTATTTGAAATACAGCACCAAACAACATAGAAGATAATTGAAATTATAAAATATATAGAGATGTAGATAATAGATGGATTTTACAAGAAGCATTACCATTTACAGATAATTATACAGATTCTTCATATAGAAATTTTTACGAAATATGATTAGATTTAAATTGATTATATACCCAAACTTGAACTATTACTAAAATTAATAATAATTTCACTAGACAAATAAAAACAACATATTTTACACCAACTGGTTGATCTGTAAATGATTGATTAGAAGTAAAAAGTATTGTTAGATGGGTAGATTCAACTACTACAAATTATCATGAAATAGAGCTAAAAACTATACTCACAAATCATAAATAAAAAATAAAACCTTTATATTAATATAAAGGTTTTATTTTTTATTTATGAAGCATTTTCATTAACTCTTGATTTTACATCATTTAAAATAGAATCAAATACTCATTTTTCAATAACTTCTGCTTTTCTTCAAGATAATATATTATCTACAACTTTGTCTAATATTTTATCTCATTTTCAATCATCTAAAATTAATCATGGTGAAAGTTTTGAAAAGTCTTTTAAATTTAATCACCAATCATTAAAATCAATTCAGGTTTCAGTAGTTAATAAATTATAAGAATCTAGCACTTCTGGACGAGATCAACTTAAATCAATTATTGATGAAACTAATTCTCTCAATATTTGTCTTAAATAAGTTTTTTTATATTTTTCATCTAAAATTGGATCATCACTAAATATTTTATCTTTTGTTTTTTTTATATCATTTGAAATTTCAAGCCACATTTTCGGTGCAACTTCTTTTTCATGAAATCATCAACCAGGATTTTTTGAAAAATATTTTGAAACTATTTTTCATACATTTAATCAAGAAACTCATGCATCTCAACATGCATCATCCATAAAATCTTTTTTGAATATATTACCTTCAGTAGTTTTATTTCTTATTTGTTTATAATATTCTCATAATATTAGATTTTCTTCTTTTTTTAAAAAAACTATTTTATCTGTTTTAGAGTATGTTATATCATCAGTATTTGACATATTTAATGCTCTTGATAAAACTTTACCATAATCCTTCCAAAATTCTTGAGCTCTTTTTAATCTATCTTTTTCATCTCATTTTCATGAATGAGCATCATTAAATAAAGATTCCGCTCTTTGTGCTATTTTTGGAAATTTATTTCAATATGCTTTTTGAATTTCTTTAGATAATTCTAAAACAGTATTATTGAAAATCTTCATTTCAGGTATAGTAGAACAAAATCTAGTCATTACAATAGGCATACCTTCACCATCCCATAATCATTTTATTTGTAAAAAAGTTTTTTGATCTAAATTATATATAGCACCAGAATATAGTAAACAGAAAAACCCCTCACTCATATCCTCCAAAGTTCATCATCTCTCAACTGCTTTCTTAAACCATCAGATAGCATTAGATGTTGTTCATCAAGTTGCTTCATCCATACCTCACTTAACCATTGCATCAGCCTTTCTTTTTTTTCCAGCATCCTTATATCATTTTTCAAATTCTTCATTTATACCAGCAGCCCATTTTCATTCATACTCTTTATGTAATCTAGATCTTCTTTTAATACCATTATATGGTTCAGATTTACATTGTTTTTTTAATAACATATGTAAAAGATATTCTTCTGAAAATGTAATTCATCAATCTAGTGCTTCCTTTTTAATTTCTTTATATAATTCATCTCATATCTTTCAACCAAAAGCTTCATACCAAAAAAATTTTCCTCTATATTCATACAAGGCTCATTTTGCACATAAGTGTCAATATTTAGAAAGCATAAACATAAGTCATGCTTCTTTTTTATATTCTGGAGTATTTTTATCTTGTAACCAATCCTTTATTCTTCCTACAGCTATTGGAGAATCTACTTTTCATAATCAATCTAATGCTTTATCCATAGAATCCGCTTCCTCTCTTTCAACTTTTATTTGAAGTTCTGCTCTCAGTTCTTCAGGAAGAAACTTTCACATAGCCAATGCCGCTCTAGCAGCTTTTAAATCATTTCATTTTTTTAAAGTTTCAGTAATAGAATCTAAAAGCATTTTTCATCAAGCAAGTATATCTGCTACAGAACTAGCATTAAAAATTCTAGTAACTAAACTTGATTTAAAATTATTATTTCACTTATCAGTTTTTTCTTTTTTGTTTCAAACTGAAAAATCTGGTCTAAATTTATATTTTTTATCTCATAATATAGAATTTTTAAATTCATTTAATGTAAAAGTTACTTCATCTGATCATTCTATAAGGATATTTTCTGAACCAGTATCTTTATCAATTTTTCTTTCTCAAAATTGCAAAGTAATCTTATCTCATGAAATTTCTTTTATTCTAAAAATATCATCTTCATTACCTGAAACAAAATATTCTAATTTTTTTCATTTTTTTTCACTATCACTTGAAACAATTGATCAATTTTCAAAAGATAAATCTTTCCAATTTTTATTATCATTTATCTTAAATAAATCAATAATTTCAGAAAAATTATTGATTTTTTTAGCTCTTTTAGTTTCTAATTTTTTGAAGGTTTGAAAAAATTTTTCATAACTAAGTGATACTTTTTGTCAATTAGTCATAACATCAATTGTCTTTTCAGTATCAAATTGATTAATACCAATTATTTCATGTACTCATCAATCAGCTGCTTCTAATAATAATCATTTATATAATCATAATTTTTTTCATTCACTATCAATTTCATCTAATCATCTAATAAGAGAATCAATATTTAAAAATGATAATAAATCCTCATCTGATACAACATTAGAATTTATTTCATTTTCGTATTTAACTATGTTTTCTTTTTCAATACTATTTGCTAAACCTGCAGTATCTTTTTCTTTTAATTCATCTAATTCTTTTTGTTTATTTTCAAAATATGATCTTTTATATTTTTCCTTTAATTCTTCATCTAATAAATCATCTCAATTATATTGAATTAATTCTGATGTTGTTAAATCATCATTTTTACTATTAATTTTTCATTTTATTTCAAGTGTAGTTAAAAAATCTAATTCTATATTAGATTTTTTTCAAATATCTAAGAAATCTAAAAAAGAAACTTCTTTTTCATTTCAAGAAGCAGATAAATTGATAATATTATCACTTCAAATTTCTTCTAATTTTAATAATTTGTTTTCATCGTCTATTTCTTTTATTCTAATGAAAATAGGTTTTTTATTTCATTTTTCATCTTTTACAAGAAATTTAATTATATTTGATTTAGAAAATTTATCTAAATTTTTAAATTTAGAGTTAGTATTATTTTTTTCTAATTCTTTAATTAAAGCACTTATACTTTGTGGTCATTCATTTTTTATTTCTTCTTTTATTTTTTCATTTACCTCATTAAAATTATTTTCTAAATTTTTAAATCATATTTTTTGAGATAAAGAAAAAATACTTTCTTCATTTAAATCCAAATCACTAGTAGAAACTTGTATATCAGATAAAGCTATACTTTCAATTATAGTTGAAATATCATCAAATTCATTTTTAAATGTTTCTTTTAATAATAATTCTTTTTTCTCATTAGCTTCTTCTTTTGTATAAATTTTCAATTCCACTAATTTTTCTAAAGTTAGAGTAGGAATAAAAGTTTTAATAAAAAGTTTCTTTTGTTCTAAATCAAATAAATTTGTTTTAAATAAAGTTCTAATATCAGAATCAACAATCCTACCTCTAGAAATATCAAATAATATTCATTCTACCTCTTCTCTTAAGTTTGAAGGTAATAAATTATCTATTTTATTTCTTTTTTGTTCCTCAGTTAAGTTAGCGATATCAATAGGAAATAAATCTGAACTTTTTTTAAGATTGAGTCATAAAGTAGAGTTTAAATGTTTTTCTAATTCTATTTCTGAAGAAATTAATTCTTCAATTCTTTCAAATGATAAATCCTTTGTTAATTTTTCATCAACAGTTGAAACAGTATATTCTCTTAATATAGCTTCAGTTAATAAAAGTCTACTGTTTCTTAATTTCATGTAATCTTTTCAAACCAACCTTCTTAAATCAAAAATATTTATTTTAGAAAGATCAAAATTTTGTATATCTGCATCATCACTACTAGATTGAAAAAGTTTTAATTTTCTTTCAATAAGTTTTGAATCAGATATAGAATTTGAATTCATTATCTCATTTATAAATGAGATTTTATCTGCTCAAGCCAAAAAAACTTTAGAAAATTCTTTTATAAATTTTCATTTTATATCTTGATTTTGATTTTTTTTATTTTCTATAGATTCATTTAATTCAGGATTTTTATTTGAAACCATAAATTTTATATTAAAAAATATTTTATTTATTATAGCATAAAAGCTCATATTTGCAAAATAATAGAAACAAATAAAAAATTTTACTTTTCCATTTTATTAACTAATATTTTTATATTAAATTTTCACAAATAAAAAATGATAATAATATGAATAATAGTATCAATAATAATCTTTTCAATTGTAGTATTAGTTCATGAATTATGACATTTTACTGCTGCTAGAAAATTTTGAGTAAGAGTTGAAGAGTTTGGATTATGAATTCCTCCTCGTGCCAAAAAAATTTTCATAGATAAAAAATGAACTCTTTTTAGTTTAAATTGGCTACCTTTAGGTTGATTTGTAAAACTAACTTGAGAAACACCAAATACTTTTTTAGTATATGATAAGAATAAAAAATTATACAATAATCATGATTTAGAAAATGATCTTAAAAAAAATAAAGACATATTTTATAAATCTGGAGAAAAAATTTGAAAACAAGAAAAAGATGAAATACTTAAATTACTTGAAGAAAATAATTCATCATACAATCTTGCAAATAAGACAAGTTGGCAACAAGCAATTATAATGCTAGCATGAATTTTTATGAACTTTCTTCTAGCTTTTTTTATATTTTTTATACTTTTTTTAATTTGAATAAAGCCAATTTGAATAAATGATAAGATAGAAACTTCTCTTGATTTAAAAATAATTCCAACAAAAGAGCAAGCAATAAATTCATGATTATTAATAAAAAAATCTTGAGTTATTTTATATCCAATTTCTTGAAGTATTGCAGAAAATTCTTGATTAAAAGAATGAGATATATTACTAAAAATAAATGACATAGAAATAAATGATACTAATTCTATAATAAAAATAATATCTGATTCAAAAAATAAAGAAGTAAATCTTTCAATAAAAAATAATAAAATAATAAAAATAAATGTTCCTAGTGAGTGAAAGATATGAACTTACATTTGAGAAAATATAGAAGTAAACCAAGATTACATAATAAAATATAGTATAATTGATTCAGCAAAATATGCTTTTTTAGAAACAAAGAATCAAATACTTTTAACTTTTAAATGAATCTGAATCCTTGTTAAAAAAATATTTAATCCAGAAACTCCAGTAGAAAGACAAGAAGCAATAGATAGCTTAAGCTGACCTATTTGAATAGTAGATTTTATAAATAATTCACTTAGTGCATGATTTATTTTTTTAGTGATTATTTGAGCTATAATTTCTATAAATCTTTGAGTATTTAATCTACTTCCAATTCCAGCTCTTGATTGATGAAGATTTATATTTATACTTATAAATTCAATGATTAAAAAAATCTTTTGAAAAAAAGCAATAAGTGAAAAAATAGAAAATATAATTCATTTCTCTTTTTTAGTTCTATTAATTGCATTAAGTTTAATAATAGCGTATAATGATATAAATAAAATATTTAATAATTAGTAATATAATGAATAGAAATATTATACAAAATGCTAAAAAATATGTAAATAAATTACTTTATCCTCTTGAAAATCATTATTATCATAGTTATTGACATGCTATTGATGTAATGACTAGAGCTATTTATTTAGCTGAAAAAGAATGATTAAATGAGTCAGATACTGAAATATTAGCTTTAGCATGATTATTTCACGATACTTGATTCGTGATACAATATGATAATAATGAAATTTTTTGAGCAAGAATTGCAAAAAATTATTTAAAAAGTGTTTTTTACCCAGCAGAAAAAATAAACTTAATTGAAAAAATAATTTTAGCAACTGATCCAGCATATAAAAATCCTCAAAATTATTATGAAGAAATAATAAAAGATGCTGATATGGATAATCTTTGAAGAGATGATTTTTTACAAAAAAATAATGATATAAAAAGAGAAATTGAAATTGTAAAAAATATAAAAATAAATGACCCTGAATGGAAACATGCATCTGTTGAATTACTAAAAGAATTTAAATATAAAACAAATTCTCAAAAATATGAAAGAGATAAAAAGAAAGTTGAAAATCTAAAAAAAATGTTATATGAATTAGAAGAAGAAGGATTTTAATCCTTCTTCTTTTTATTTGCTTTTTTATAAAAAAACCCTAATATTTTGCCGAATTTTTAAAAATAATAAAAAATAAATGTTTGATTTTAAATTTAATCTAGAAAATGCTGATTGATTTGCAAGAGCTTGAGAATTTTTTACTGAACATGGTAGTTTTAAAACTCCTATTTTTATGCCAGTTTGAACTAAAACAAGTGTGAAATGAATCCACAGAGAAGAACTAGATGAAATGTGAGCTGAAATTATTTTAAACAATACTTATCACTTATTTCTTAGACCTGGTGATTTAACTCTAAAAGAATTTGGATGAGCACATAAATTTCAAAATTATAATAAGCCTATTCTTACTGATTCTGGTTGATTTCAAGTATTTTCACTTTGAAATCTTAGGTCAACTACTGAATTAAAACCTTGAGAAAAAAAACAATCTCTTGTAAAAATAACAGAAGAGTGAGTTCATTTTAGAAGTTTTATTGATGGATCAAAACACTATTTTGATGCTGAGAGTGTTATGGATATTCAAAGTAATATATGAGCAGATATAATAATGGCATTTGATGAATGTGCTCCTGGAAAATCAAATAAAGAATATGCAAGAAAAGCAATGGAAAGAACTCATAGATGGGCAGAAAGATGTGTAAAAAAATGGAAAGAAAACAATGAAAAAAGAAGAAATGAATGAACTTATGAACAAGCACTATTCCCTATTGTTCAATGAGTAAATTATGCAGATTTAAGAACTGAAAGTGCACTTTTTATATGAAATCTAGATACACCTTGAGTTGCAATTTGATGATTATCAGTTTGAGAACCAAAACTTGATATGTACAAAACTCTTGATGTAATCAAAGATAAACTTCCTGCAAATAAACCAAGATATTTGATGTGAGTTTGAACTCCTGAAGATTTAATCGAAGGTATTTATAGATGAATTGATATGTTTGATTGTGTTTTACCTACTAGACTTGGTAGACATTGAGTAGCTTTTACTTATACTTGAAATCTAAAAATAACAAACATGAAATTTAAACTTGATAAAACTCCACTTGATAGTGAATGTGTTTGCAAAGTTTGTAAAAACTATAGTAAATGATATTTAAGACACTTAATTCAAGAAGATGAAATTCTTGGTATGCAATTACTTAGTTATCACAATTTGCATTTTCTTATACACTTGGCTAAAAATGCAAGAGTTGCAATACTTGAAAATAGATATGAAGAATTTAGAAATAAATTCTGGGAAAAATATCCTAAAGATGTATTAAAAAAATAAATAAAAGCTTTGCTTTTATTTATTTTTTTCTATAATAACTATAATTTATATAGTAATTAAAAATATTATGTTTTCTTGAATAATAGAAAATAAATCTCATATTTTAAATATTAATAATTGAACATATACAGTTGAAAATATATTTAAAAAACCTCTTAAACAAGGTATTAGTATAGCTCATGATTGAGCATGTATGACAATTATAGAAAGTGATAATGAAAAATATAGCTTTTTTGTAATGGAAGAATCTATCAAAAAAACAAACTTTAAAACAAAGCATATTTGAGATTTTTTTAATATTGAATGAAGTCTAAAACTTAGTGACACTATGGATGGGCATTTTGTTTCTGGTCATATAGATACTACTTGAATAGTAGAAAAAATAATAGAAAATACTGATAATTCTAAATACTATTTCATAAAATATGATAATAAATATAATAATTTAGTAATTGAAAAATGAAGTATTACTATAAATTGAGTTAGTTTAACAGTAGTAGAAGATTGAAAAGATTATTTAAGTGTATCAATTATTCCGCATACTCAATCTATAACAAATATATGACTTTTAAAAGTTTGAGATACAGTGAATTTAGAATTTGATATTCTATGAAAATATATAAATAAATTACAATCTAACAAATAAAAATATGTCTAACTATAAAATGCAAATTTGAGATTATTCAAAACTTGATAAAAATATAAAAGTTGTTTTTGTAAGTGCTGAATTTAATAGAGATTTTACAAAAGCACTAGAAGATGTAAACGAAAAATTATTAAACGATAATTGATTTAATAATGTAGAGAAATTTCTAGTTCCTGGTGCTTATGAAATACCAGCTTTTGTAAAACTTGTAAAACAAAAATTAAATCCAGATTTAATTATCTGTTTTTGAGTTGTTATTAGATGAGAAACAACTCATTACGAAATGGTAGCATGAGAATCTGCAAGATGAATAATGAATATAAGTATAGAAGACAATACTTCTACAGCTTATATTAATTGAATTTTAACATGTGAAAATGAAGAACAAGTAAAAGCTAGAATAAGTTCAACATATGCACTTTCTGGATTAAATTTATTAGCTGAAAGAAAAAAAGTAAAAAATTTAAAAAAATAAAAATACTTTTAAACTTTATTAAAAAAATAATGATTAAAGAAATAAAATGAGTTGTAATAAAATGAAATCAATTATGAGCAACTATATGATTTCCTACGGCAAACATAAAATTAGAAAGTGAAAAAATAGAAGATGGTACTTATAAAATAAACGTTATTATAGATTGAAAAATCTATAGATGAGCTTGAAGTGCAAATAATACTAAAGCTTTATTTGAAAGTTTTATTTTTGATTTCAATGAAAGTATTTATGATAAAGAAATAGAAGTAATTATTTTAGAAAAAATAAGAGATAATAAAAAATTTGATGATTTCAATAAATTAAAGGAGCAAATACAAATTGATATAAAAGAAATAAGAGAAAAAAATAATTATATTCTTACTTTTGGTAGTTTTGATGTAGTTCATGAATGACATAAATATTTTTTATCTGAAGCAAAAAAATACTGAGATTTACTAGTAACAGTTTTAGCAACTGATAAAAATATAAAAAAATTTAAAGGTAGAAATCCATTATATAAAATAGAAGATAGAGTAAACCATGTAAAGAATTTATCTATTTCAAATATAATTATATCTTGAGATGAAGAAAATCCTTTAAAATGGATAGATATGTATATGCCTAAGATTATATGCCTTGGTTATGATCAATTATGATTTTCAAAAGAACTAGAAAAATATATTAAAGAAAATGAATTAGATATTGAAGTAATTAGAATAAAACCATATAAAGAAGATGTCTATAAGTCTAGTATTTTAAAAGAAAAAATATATAAAAATATATAAAGTGTCATTGTCAAATAAAAAACACTGTAAATATGTGGTTTTTTATTTTATCTATGTTATTATATAAATGAGATTTTAAACTCAGAATTTTATTTTGATTATTTAATTAATTATGATTAAACAAAAATATACATTGTTTTTACTAATATTATTTTTATTTTTAATATTTTCATGTGGTAAAAAAGAAGTTGTTAAAGAAATTGTTCCTAATGAAAATGAAGTAACTATAAATCAAGATAATATAGATGCTGAGAAATTATTATTATTAAAAAATGATGATAATTTAAACAAATATTCTTCAAAAGAAGAAAGTGAATTAATATTAACAAAAAGTAATTCATGAAATTTTTCTGAATCTAACAGTATAATTGATAGAATATTAATAAAAATAAATGAAAAAACAGAATTAACTATAGAAGATAAAAAAACTAAAGTTAATTTATTATATACTAAAGTATGAAATTTATTAAATGAATGAAATTATTTATATAAAGAATCTGAATCTTTTTCTGAATCTAAAAAAATAATTGCAACTATAAATATTGAATTAGTTGACTATGTTGATCCATTTTATAATAATTATTATTTATGATATTGAGAAGAAATAAATAAAAATTTTACATGAGCTTTAAATTATTATGATAAGGCGTTATCATATTCAAATGAGGATAATAATGTAACTACTTCTATAATTTTGAATCAAATCTGACATGTTTATGATTTAATATGAGATTATGAAAAAGCCTATTCATATTATTATAAAGCATGTGAAAAATATAAAAGAAATTACAAAGCAGTAATAAATGTTTGAAGATATTTAGTAAGAAAATGAGATATTGAAAAATCTATTGAATTTTTTGAATATTGATTAAATACTGCTGATAATACATTGAAATCTGAAATTTATTTTTCTCTTAGTTCATTAGAATTAGAAATAAATTGATTAACTCCTAATATAGAAAAATCAATAGAATATGCAAAAAAATCAATAGAATCTTATCAAGATTACCCTATGTGATATGTAGCTTTAGCTAGATGATATTATATGCTTAACGATGTTCAATACAATCAAGAAATAGAAAATAATTTAACAAAAAGTATAGAATTAAATAAAAATAATTCTTATGCTTATGAGATTATTTGATTATATGAATATGAAAAAAATTGATTAGATAAAGCATTAGAATATTATAAATCTGCAATTAATACAGTAAATAATGACAATATATTAATGAATGATGCAAAAAAGCAGTCAATATATGAATTAAAATCTAAAATGTTATTATTAACATTAATTCATATTGTAAAATCTGATACAAAAAATGATATGAAAGTAGTAGAAAATAAATTTTTTCAACTTCCTTATTGAAAAGAATTTATAAATAATCAATTAAAAAGAAAAAATAAATGATTATTAGAAAATATTTCATGAGTTGAAGAATATATAAAAAATTACAAATAATTTAATTCTTAAATAAAATTTAATATGAAAAAAATATTAATTATCTTAATGATATTTTTATCTACTTTTACATTATTTATAAAAGTTGCATTAGGATATACAATAGTAGATAATACAAATGACTGAGTTCATTGATGGTTATCACAACCTTTGATAGAAATAGTAACAAATTTTATGAATTGAAGTATAACTTGAGAACAAGCTATGCAACAATGACAAGACTTGATTCAATTAATATCAAATTGATGAGCTGATTTTGTTGCAACTGTTGATTCTTCATGAATTTTACATGTTTGATGTACAAATAATTGAAATCTAATTAGTGTTATACCTGATGCTCCATCAACTGCTGGATCATCAGCTGCAACAGTCATAGAATCTTTGGTTCCTCCACCTCCAGTAATAACTTCCTCATCTACTACTTCCTATTGATGAGTATGTTCAAATTATATAAGTAGTTATGCTGACAATTGGTCTATTTGTAATGTTGAATGAAACTGGGATTCTGCTTGAACTATTAATTGTAAACAAATAAACACATGGTCACCTGTTTCCAGTTCATGTTGAACTGAGGTTTGTACAACAACTACTACAACAACAGATTGAGTAGTTACAGATAGTAATGAAAATTGTAGTTGTGATTCATGATCTTGTCCTTCAGATGCAACTAAACCTGCAGATGTATTTGATATAAAAACAGTTACTATGAATTTATGATTTCCTATAACAAATAATTCAAATGCATATGCTAATAATAGTGATTCAAACAATATAACTGTAAATATTTCTGGTTCAACAAATCAAAACAAAGCAATAAATTGAATA
>Ga0100381_1004260_pt1 | contig 12133 bp, 12 predicted proteins | sample CryGeymeta201505_FD_80416 | JGI IMG/M metagenome (GOLD analysis project Ga0100381, IMG submission 80416) | Groundwater microbial communities from Crystal Geyser aquifers in Utah, USA - Crystal Geyser metaG 2015-05 | ecosystem: Environmental > Aquatic > Deep subsurface > Groundwater | place: USA...
AATCTGATTGAATTGATGATAAAATTCATGCTCTTTACCATCAAACACTGCAAGCTCTGCATCCAATAATTGCACAAGCTTAATAAAGTCGGGATGGGAAGAATTTGTACGGAAGAGGGAAACCATAGTGCAATTACGGAAAAAAGAGCTCCCGACATCATAAAAAATTGGGGAAAAATGTTGAACGATTGCGACTAGGCGACATTGAGACGCTGAGACAATAAGACAATGTGGGAATTACCTTGGCGGTGGAGACATTCCCGGTAAAGACGCAAAATTTTGCGTCTCTACGGGGGGGATGAATAATTAACCAACCGATTCGGAGGTTCCTAAATCGTATATTTCCTGAATTTCATGGAGGATTTCTTCGAAATTAATTTTAAGGTCAATCAGATTCCCCGACTCGATATCGAAAACCCATCCATGTACCGTAGGGCCTCCCAATGCTTGAAATGACTTCTGCCATCCTGCCCCTTTGATAACATTGATGCATTGTTCTTGCACATTGAGTTCGACCAAACGTTTATATCGAAGATGCTCGTCTTCTATCGCGTTTAACTCCGTTTTATGTGTGCGGTATACGTCACGAATATTTCGCAACCACGGGTTTAGAACACCCAAATCTTGGGGTATCATGGCAGCCTTTACACCACCACAATTATAATGACCGCAAACCACGATTTGTTTCACTTTAAGGTGATTGATAGCATATTCCAACACGGAGGCTGAGCTATTATCATTGTTGGGAACCAGATTCGCAATATTTCGGTGAACGAACATTTGTCCGGGAACTACCCCTGTCATGTCTTCCGCCGTTACCCGGCTATCACTGCATCCTATATAAAGTATATCTGGATTTTGACCTTGTGCTAAATGTTCAAAAAACTCACTATTCGTAGCTTTTTTCTCCGCTACCCATTGGCGGTTATTTTCAAAAATCTGATTGTATAGTTCCATAGTTGCTTTGCTTCTTGTTCAGGGAAGAAGACACAATCACCTCGTTTTTATCATGAGGGCTTCTTCTGAACATAAAGCACGAAAATGCACCATTTAGAAAATAGGGACAAGAAATGGAGCTCCATTTGGGTATGGAAAGTTTACATAATGTTTCTTCCGTTCAATACTAAGAAAATCAGAATTTATGCTTAGTAACGAAAGCCTTTGCATAGCATGCTAAATCATTCCGTTTGTGTTCTTTGCTTCATTCGGTACTTTTTGAATGGCATCCCAATGTTCACAGATTTTGCCTTGGGCATCGAAACGAAAGAAGTCCATGGTTATATACCGTTCATTCCCAGGCCAAGTTTGAAAGGTATGAAGTGCGACCAAATCTTCTTCAGCAATACATCGAACAAATTCAATCGACTTCGCTGGATACTCACGCTGCATTCTTTCGAAATAGGCGATAAATCCATCCATACCGTCCTCCACCTCTGGATTATGTTGGATATACTCTTTCCCTACATATCGTTTAACTGCCTCCCTCGGATTGCCTTCGTAGGCCATTTTATAGAACGCGATGGCGTTTTCTTTGTGTTGATTCAAATTCATGGCTCAAATTTAGTTAAGCCAAAGCAGTAACCCTACATCCTCAACGCGTACGCCGAAGATAATTAACAGAGGGAGAAGTACATTTTACGCCGAGTCGAAGGACAAAACCTTTTAAACAGCAAGTGCATTGATATCCACATTGCTCAAATGCACTTTCCTTCCTTGAGCTTTGTTCATACAAACAATCATTGCTTTTCCAATTTTGGTGGTAGTAGTTACTCCACTCATTTTCTTCAAGAATGGAAAAATCGGACTCAACAGTACAAAAAACACATTGTAAAGTTTTGTGCGAGAGCGAATGCCATTTTCAGGAATGATAACGCCTGGACGAAACATAGTGGCCTTAGCAAATCCTTTAGCCAAAATATAATTCTCGGTCTTTCCTTTCACTCGGGCCCACATCGTTGAACCTTTTTCGGAAGAGTCAGTTCCCGTGCCCGACACATAGATGAAGGTCATGGCTGGGTTGATCGTATAACAGACATCCGCAAGCTTCGTGCTGATATCGTATGTCAGGCGACTATAATCTTCTTCAGTCATTCCCAACGCTGAAACACCCATACAGTGAAAGCATGCGTCGATTAATCCAATTTGTGTTTTGACCGATTCAACTTGACTAAAATCCTTCAGCAACACTTCCTCAATTTTTGGATGATCCATACCAATAGCACTGCGATTGAGCAAAACAATGGAATCGATATTCGAATCCTGAATTGCTTCCAATAAAACCCCTTTACCGACCATGCCGGTAGAGCCTGTGATGAGAATCCTTGCCATGCTTCAAAGTACGGCTATAAATGTCTTGTATTGATTAGGGCGTTCGACTGAATCGTGCAATTTGAAGGTAATCTGAATTATCGATTCTAAAGAATCGGTTCAAAGCAAATCGCAGAGTGACTTGAGTCAAAAGAGCCAGTAAACAGATAGCTTCCAATTGATTCCTAGCCCTAGTCAGCTTTATAGTACTCCGCCCATAAAGTAACGCAACTGAATTGACAAAAGAGAATTTGCTACCAGTTTAACTACCTATAAATATTCAATACTATACCCATGTGAAAATTAGTCATTATCAAAGAGTCACTAGGTGAAAAAATCACCAATCTTTGAGCCATATTGCGGCCAATAAAAAAACATAAATGAACAAAATACAACTACATTTTTTATTCCTCATGCTTATAGGTTTAACTACAGGCAATTACAGTGCGGCTCAAACTCAAATAGGTGCAGACATAATTGGTGACGAAGCTAACGATCAATTTGGTTACTCCAATTGTATGCCCGATGCAAATACGATAGCTATTGGGGCACCGTCCAACGATGTTAAAGGAAGTTCTACAGGCCGTGTGAAGGTTTATAGCAAGCTAGGAAATGTCTGGGTTCAGAAAGGAGCTAATATTGATGGCGATACTTCAGTAGATCAATTTGGGGCATCTGTTAGTATGCCAAATGCAAATACCTTGGCTGTTGGCGCTCCAGGTTATAGGGTTGGGAATGTTTTTAGTTTTGGACAAGTACGTGTATTTGAATGGAATGGAACTTCGTGGGTGCAAAAAGGTGCAGGCATTAATGGAGAGGCGGCCTTCACTTATTCTGGCCAAGCAATCAGTATGCCTGATGAAAATACAGTGGCAATAGGAACCATTTATAATTCAGATAATGGATACAGAGCAGGAAATGTTCGGGTGTTTAAATGGGATGGAAATGCCTGGGTTCAGCAAGGACTCAGCTTAGTAGGCGAAGCGGCTGGGGATAATTTCGGGTATTCAGTTTGTATGCCTGATGCTACTACTTTGGCAATAGGAGCAATATTTAATACAGGCACTGCAGGTCAAGCGGGTCATGTACGTGTTTTTAAATGGGACGGTAATGCTTGGCAGCAAAAGGGAATTGATATAGATGGCGAAGCCACAGGAGATCTTTTTGGTTATTCAGTGTCTATGCCCGATACCAATACAGTAGCTATTGGAGCTATTTCTAATGCTGGTAATGGAAAAAATGCTGGGCATGTGCGGGTGTATGCTTGGGATGGATCTGCCTGGAATCAAAAGGGTATTGACATTGATGGAGATAGCGCAAATAATAATTTCGGTTCATCTGTAACGATGCCTGATGCCAATAACTTAGCCGTAGGAGCCTTGGCTAATAGTGAAAATGGATCTAGAGCAGGCAAGGCCCAGGTTTATTCATGGGATGGAACTGCTTGGATAGAAAAAGGTCTAGGGATTTTGGGCGATTCGGCTGGCTTTGAAAATGGTCGTAGCTTAAGCATGCCTGATGCAAACACCTTAGCTGTTGGAATACCTTATGGCATTTATAATGGTTCAAATTCGGGTGGTGTTAGGGTATTTACTTTTTGTACTCCAATAAGTAGCAATGTCAATATAAACGCCTGTTTTAGTTATACTTCTCCAAGTACCAAATACACCTGGGATTCAAGCGGAGTGTATATGGATACTGTTCAGAATGCGGGTGGTTGCGATAGCGTTATCACCATTAACTTAACCATCAATAAAGTGGATGTTACAGTTACTAACTCCTCTCCTATGCTAAGTGCCAATGCAATGGGAGCTTCTTATCAATGGTTAGATTGTTCGAATGCTTTTGCTGTATTAAGCAATGATACCAATCAGATTTTTACTGCAACAAGCAATGGTAGTTATGCAGTTGAGATAACACAAAATAGCTGCGTAGATACTTCGGCCTGCGAAACCGTAGGCAATGTTTCTATCCAGAAAAATAGCTTTACCAGCAAACTGACCGTTTATCCTAATCCTACATCAGGAAACCTTTCCATTGACTTAGGAGCTGAATACAAAGGAATTAAAGTGACTCTAAAAAATGCCTTAGGACAAGAAATCAGCACACAAAGCTTTGCTAGTGCGAGCCTCTTGCCGCTTCAAATAAATGGAGCAAAGGGTATTTATTTTATCGAGATCAAAACAGCAAATCATACTGCTTTGATTAAGGTGATAAAGGAATAGTCCCTTTTCAAATCTATTCGTTAAAATGGCGGTACCTGAGCATAGTCCGGGTATCGCCATTTTTTTGTTAGACCTTATCCCGTTTATACCCTGACCTATTCAATGTGGAAAAATCACTGAAATTGACCCCACTTAGACGATAGAGACCGACACCTTAAAACATTAGGTTATCAAGAGGATAAACGGGTTTGGGTTGAATGATTCTTGTGTTTCCGTTTTTCCCATCTGATCTAATTTGTCCATTTAACTACATTTTTAAACATAGTTCATCTGGAGTCAAAACCGCAATTTCACTTGTTTTAAAATCCTTGGTATTTCTGGTCACAATGAAACTAATTCCAGCAATTGAAGAAGCGCAAAGGATTTGTATAGCGTCTTCAAAGTCTTTATGCTTGGAGCGTAAACCTTTTTTCAGCACATCGAGGTCGACCGGAATCACTTCAAGAAATTCCATTAGCGTGAAAAGGATACCCCTGAGTTCCTTTTCTTCCACATATTTTTATAATAGATAATGTGACGTGGCAATGGAATGTGATGATGTGAAAAGCTGAATTTTATGCTCCTCAGCAAGTTTAAAAATTTCAATAGCATGTTTACTGAACGGCTTTCTATCCGCGATCAAATCCACAAGTATATTGGTGTCAAGAAATACTTTTATCATATCAAGTGTTTCTTTTCAATTGCGTTGCGTAATTCTTTCTCCTCATCAAAGTCTGCAGGTAACTTAACGGAACCCACTAACTTCCTAAGTTTTGGAGACATTTCTGAATTATCGTTTTCTTCAGTCAGGTTTTCAAGATAGTTCTCAATCAATTCAGACAGACTCCGACCCGTTTTTTTGGCATAAGATTTAGCCCTTTCTATAATTGTCTTATCTACGGTCAATGTGAGCTTGGTCGTCATAATTCGTGTCTTTTTATCAAAAATACGTTTAGTGTGATAAACATCCAATTGGCTTATCTAAAGTAAAAGCGCTGCTCTGGAATAAACGCTGAAATTGACTCCGCTTAGACGGAAGAGGCCGATACCTTCAAACATTAGGTTATCAGGATTACATACGGGTTTGGCTTGAACGATTATTGGGTAGCTTGTTTGCGTTTTTTCCACTTTTGGCTCTAAACAACGTGAGAACAGCCTAAAACAACTCCTCGATAATGGATTGGCAAACGAATCACCATCATCCAAGGCAATTACCCGACAAATCGTGAACAACACGATTTTATGAAGCGAATAACTGACTGGCTGAATCGCGCTCCGAAGCGCTAGTCATGCACAGAACTAAACAAAAACCTATCAGTGATTGGCTGGTAACAGAAAGCGCGGTATTTCTTCTCTTCCGTGATGGATACCGTATATCCTATAATCCCTCTACCATCTACACGATGAATCACAAAAAGATGAGAGATCCTGACTTCAATTTCCCTGAAGACATTGACTCAGAAGAAACTGCACTTTATATCCAGAACAGAGACTGCTACCTCATCTTAGATGGCGATTTCAGAGAAGAATTTGAAGACTGCACGACCATAAAACAATGTTTGGCAGTTTACAAAAGCTATGCTCCACAATACCGGTCGAAATGGAGTATGGATTAAATTTAACGTTTAAAATATGTGCGAACTTGAACTTCATTCAATTCGTTTTAAGCCAATACATTGAACAGAGTGTTAGCTTAAAAGATCCTCAAAGACTTGGATAATTGGCAAATTTTCAAGAATTTTAATCACCTTTGAATTACTAATCTGAATAATCTATTTTACTAAAATTATGGCTAGAGCTGATCTTTTGTTAAAACTGGTAAAGGCAGGGAGCACTGGAGACCAAGGTTTATTTAGAAAAGTAGTTGAGTCAATTATTGCAGAAGAAAGAACCAAACATCATAATATAGTTGCAGACCAGTTATTAGAACTAATTCAACATCAAGACATTACCAAAAACTTAAATAACAATTTCCAATCAAAAACATTACTTGATGAAAAGTTGGAAAGTTTTTTATTCAGAATTTATCCCTCAAAAAATATAAATGATATAATTCTAACTGGTGATAACAGAAGAATTTTAGAATCACTAGTCCAAGAACAACACCGGAGTGATTTACTTAGGTCATATAATTTAGAACCTCGTAATAGGCTATTATTTGCTGGTGCACCCGGAAATGGTAAGACATCATTAGCTGAAGCATTAGCTCATTCCTTAATGGTTCCTTTTTACGTTATTAGATATGATGGTATCATTGGGAGTTATCTAGGAGAAACTGCATCACGATTAAAGGCCATGTTTGACTTCATTAGAACTCAAGAATGTGTACTGTTTTTTGACGAATTTGACGCTATAGGTAAAGAACGTGGGGATGTTCACGAAACAGGCGAGATTAAACGTGTAGTGAGTTCTTTGCTGCTTCAAATCGATAGATTACCAAGTTATGTAGTAGTAGTTGCGGCAACGAATCACCCCGAACTTCTTGATAAAGCGGTATGGAGGAGATTTCAAGTTCGATTAGAGTTGGAAAAGCCAAATAGGTTGATGATTGAATCTTGGCTCAAATCTTTCGAAATGAAAGTAAAGTATAAATTAGAACATTCCCATAAATCTTTATCTCAAAAACTATTAGGATTAAGCTTTTCTGAAATTGAAGAATTTGTATTAGATATTCAAAGAAAGTATATATTAGCATTACCTGAAGTGGACGTGAAAAAAATTGTAAACGAATCACTTACTCAAATAGCTAATAAGTACCAAGTTCGAAATGAATAATAAGCCGCTGCTACTTTTTCCTCGCCCATCTTCAATTGATCGTTTTAAATTTTCACCACAGTACTTTGAAAATACTCACTATCCGTCGAAAGAGAGGATAATTGAATTAAATGATTCTAAAATTTCAAATTTAGAAAGGGTATTTCATAACCAGACTGCACGATTAAGTTCAAGTTCTACAACAACAATTCCTGAAATGTTGTTAGTGCTTGAAGTAGTAGGAGATGTGAAAGATTTTTTTGGTGCTGTTAGAAACACTCCTGGTATGGAGTTCTTAAGTGTCATGCAAAATCAAATTCCACCTGATGAAGATTTCTATATGCTGAAAGATAATGAAAGAATCGAAGGTGATATGACTACTCGGCTTTTTCTAACAATGACCAATCAATCTGCAATACGTGAATTAAGATCCTATTGGAATGAATTCAAAAAAGAAAAAGACGAACAAAACTTCAGACAAGGTACTGCAAAATTTAAAGATCTATTCTCCAAGCTAAAAGACATACGTCCATACAGTGTTATTGATAGATTCCTTGATACAGGCATGGATGAATATCTGGATCAAATGCGTACTTTAAATGATGGATTACCAGTAAAATTTGAAATTGAATTAGCATACAAAAATAGTCCAGCAAGGAATAATCACGCGTTTCAAGAAATATCTAATTTAATCGAACAATATAGTGGCGCTGTTATTCAGAATTCAAGAGTTGAGATTTGAGAAATCGGATATCATGCTTTTATTGCCGAGGCACCAATAAACTGCTTTAATGATTTAAGTGAGAACACAGATGTAACATTCTTAAAGTCACAACAAGTAATACATTTCAGACCAGTAGGTCAATCAATTTATACTGAATCTGATCCTCAAGAATTGAATACATTCAATGATGAAATCACTATTTTACCTAATAGTAATCAACCAATAATTGCTTTATTAGATGGCGTTCCACTAGAAAATCACACATTACTAGCGAATCGACTGATTATTGATGACCCAGATGAAATAGCATCGGGATACTTATCAAATTGCAGAGTTCATGGAACAGCAATGGCCTCATTAATTTTGAACGGGGATCTAGAAAATCCAAAATTTTCTAATAGGCCAATCTATGTTAGACCCATATTAAAATCCTATTTCAATGATGTAGAAAAGATTGAGATGTTACCGGAAGACAAATTGCCAATAGACTTAATTCATAGTGCATTGAAACGAATGTTCGAAGGGGATAACATGATTGACCCAACCGCACCAAGTGTAAGAGTAATTAATTTATCCATAGGAGATCCCTACCGTCCTTTCCAAAGAAATATGAGTACTTGGGCGAGAGCTATTGATTGGTTTTCATACAAATACAATGTTCTATTTATAATTAGTGCAGGAAATTTTACAGAAGATTTAACATTACAAATTTCCAATTCAGAATTTGACCCAAATAGAATTCAAAACAATCAGGAGGAAACTATAAAATCAATAATTCAAAATAGTTTCAATAGAAGAATTTTAAGTCCATCAGAATCAATAAATAGTTTGACCGTTGGTGCGGCTCATAATGACGAAATAACTAATATAAATTTTCATCAACGGATTGATTTAATTCAGAATAAGTCATTATTGAGTCCAATAAGCAGAATTGGTTTTGGTTATAATAATTCAATTAAACCAGACATTTTGATGCCTGGTGGTAGAAAATTATTTCGAAAACATGTTATTCAAAGGAATAACTCAGCAACTGAACTTAGACTTGAAGGGAATTTTAATGGAATTCCTCCAGGAAACAAGGTTGCGCTACCCGGATCTTCTGGGGATGGAAATTACACAGGTTATCTGTCAGGTACTAGTAATGCTGCCGCTCTAACTTCACACCTAGCCGGCCAGCTTTATGATATGCTTCAAGATTTAAATGATGAACTTGACTTTGAAAGAAAAATTCCTTCCAAGTATTTCACGGTTATTTTGAAATCATTACTTGTACATGGCGCGGAATGGGGTTCTGCTCAGGAATTAATGAAAACACTTCTTAGACAACAGTCATATGTCTCGCCCAACACAGTAAATAAACACATATACCCATATTTAGGGAATGGGTTGGTAAATTCAGAAAAAGTACTATACTGTACTAATCAAAGAGTCACTTTAATTGGCTACGGGGAGCTTTCACATCGTGATAATCAAAACGCTCACATATATTCTCTTCCGTTACCTCCTTCGATGGGTCAAATAATTCTTCAAAAAAAACTTACCATCACCCTGTCTTGGCTCAGTCCATTGAATTTTAATTCTTCTCAATACAGAAAGGCACATTTGTTCTTTGATAATTTACAAAGCAATAATGATTACCTGGCATTAGAAAGGAATGGAAGTGACTATCGTGTTGGTCTTAAGGGAACCGTACAACATGATATTCTTACTGGTGATAAAGCTGATGCATATCAAGATGGTGATACAATTCAAATTAAAGTTTCCTGCCGACAGGATGCTTCAGGATTATCAATCAATGAATTAATACCATATTGTATTTCAGTAACTCGCGAAATTCAAGAGAATTCTACAATTAAGATTTATGAGGAAGTAAAGGTTAGGCTTCAAACAAGGGTAACAGTTTAATTTTCAGAGATTCGATATTTATTTAATGAATATAATCAAACGATGTCGAATAAATTCTTATTGACAAAATTAAGAAGTCAACTACAAGTTTGTTATAAGCGTAGTCGCTTTGTAAATATAGACCAACATTGAGTGCAACGAAAAAACAAAAACCCTCACAGCAACGCTGCAAGGGCTTATTTTAATGGTACACCCAACAGGATTCGAACCTGTGACCTACTGCTTAGAAGGCAGTTGCTCTATCCAGCTGAGCTATGGATGCATTCCTTTATTAAGGGCTGCAAAGGTAAGCGGAAGAATGATTATTCACAAACAAGAATTTGATTCGCTAAAACTATCTTTGGGCCATGCGTTGGGCAATCCTTGTTTTGGGCTTTTTATTCACCTGCTCGGTTCAGGCACAGTCGGGTTATGATGTGCTTGTAAAGACCCATATACACCGCAATAGCAAGTTCGATCCTTTCTTTAAAGGAATCAGTGCATCTGTGGTTCCCATTACTCTTGGCACTCCCCTAGCCATCTATGCAGGCGGATTGTATCATAAAGACATCTCCTTAAAACAAAAGGCCTATGTCAGTGGCTCAGCTGTTTTGGTTTCTGGAGGTATCAGTTTGTTCTTGAAGCTCACGGTGAATCGGCCGCGTCCTTACGCAGAACATGCCGATATACAGGCCTTGGTGCATAGCGGTCCGCATTCCTTTCCATCAGCGCATGCTTCCAATGCCTTTGCTACGGCCACTTCCCTTAGCCTCCTCTTTCCTAAATGGTACGTGATTGCTCCGGCCTATACCTGGGCAGGATTGGTTGGTTATTCACGGATGCATCTGGGCGTTCACTACCCAGGTGATGTTGCGGCAGGAGCTTTAATTGGCGCTGGATCTTCTGTGGCTTGTTATTATGCCAATCGCTGGCTGAGGAGGAGGTTAGGAGATAAGTGAGTAAGTAGGTGAGTGAGTAAGTAAGTAAGTAGGTAGGTAAGGCTATGCAGAGGTTTGGCTGGGATTACTTTGTTGGCAACACTGGTTTAACCCAGATGTTTCTACTTCACCCTTTTGGGACACCCCTTCAGGGTGGTTTTTGCGTTTCACGATGGTGTTAAGGATGGGGAGCCCTTTAAGGATGGGGAGCCCTTTAAGGATAGGGAGCCCCTTCGGGGATGAAGGGTGTTGCCTTTCGGCTTTTTTTTCTGTGACGGCAGAACGCTACATCATAAACTGCTCCAAACAATAACCTCTAACTCATCACCAGCTTAAATAAATTCGTGCTATCCACTAGCAACCGGAATAGAGCATGCTTAGAACGAGGACTTTTTTTGCCGTGGTCTGCGGTCGGTTGACTGTGGACTTTTTTCCACTATGGTCTATGGACTATACGCCTTCGCCGAAAAGGCTTTGGCGCACGCGGTGGACTATGGTCTTTTTAAACCAGAAAATCGTAATCTTGCAGCGTGAATTTCTATCGGGACAAAACGATACTTATTACAGGTGCTTCTTCCGGAATCGGTGAAGCAATTGCCCGTGAAGTCGCGAGTGCCGGTCCGATTCTTATCTTGGCCGCTCGGCGAATGAATGAACTGGAACGTGTGGCCGATATTTGTCTAGAATCGGGTGCTACGGATGTTTTCTGTTTTCCGATGGATGTAACAAATACCGATCAAATCGCACAGCTGGTCAAGGAAATTGAGTCGCGTAAATGGAAGATTGATGTTTTCTTCAATAATGCCGGCATCTCCCAGCGTTCAGAGGTGCTCGATGCCAAAGAAGACGTAGAAAGGCAGATTATGGAGGTGAACTATTTTGCTCCGGTTAACTTGAGCAAGGCCCTCTATCCCCTATTCAATGAAGATGCACGCATGGTGATCATATCTAGCCTCAGTGGCTTATTTGGCTTCCCATTACGGACCACCTATGCCGCTAGCAAACATGCGTTGAAAGGATTTTTTCAGAGCTGGCAGGTAGAACATCCTTTTCCAGCAATCTGCTTGGTTTATCCAGGAAGAATCAATTCAAATATCTCCATTAATGCCCTGCATGGCGATGGCGTAAAGCATGCGGTTTTAGATAAAGCCCAAGAAGAAGGAATGCCTGCCGATAAATGCGCGCGCATTATTCTTCAGGGAGTCGCCAAAAAGAAAAAGCAAATCTTGGTGGGACAAAAAGAACTGATTCTGTATTGGTTCTACCGATATATTCCCTCCATTTATTATAAAATAGCCTCAAATATTAAAGCAAACGGATGA
>Ga0100381_1004262_pt1 | contig 12132 bp, 5 predicted proteins | sample CryGeymeta201505_FD_80416 | JGI IMG/M metagenome (GOLD analysis project Ga0100381, IMG submission 80416) | Groundwater microbial communities from Crystal Geyser aquifers in Utah, USA - Crystal Geyser metaG 2015-05 | ecosystem: Environmental > Aquatic > Deep subsurface > Groundwater | place: USA...
ATTTAACAAAATTACAATTTCATATTGGAACATAAATAAGTTCCAATATGAAGCAATTAAAGATAAAATAAGTTGAAGATTTAATTGACTTTAAACGGAATAACTCCGAAGTTTTCAAAACTTCGGAGGTTTTTTGCCAACTATTTTGTTAACAACATCTTTTTTACTGAACTAAATTCACCAGCTTGTAATTTATAAATATAAACGCCACTTGGTAAATTACTTGCATCAAACTTAACTGAGTATTTTCCACTTGTTTGCTCTTGGTTTACTAACTCTTCAACCTTTTGTCCAAGTGAATTATAAACAACCAAATTTACAAAGCTATTTTCTGGCAATTGATAGCTTATTTGTGTACTTGGATTAAATGGATTTGGATAGTTTTGAAATAGCTCAAATTTATTAGGAATTCCAATTTCAGAATTTATGCTAACAATAACAATTTCAAATTCATTAGAATAATTTGACTCAACAATTCCCGTAAAAGCTTTTAGTCTGTATGCATAATATTGACCAGGAGTCAAATTACTATCAGAAAAAGAAATTAAATTTGGTCCCAAAATTTTATGAATTATAAATGAGCTCCCGTCACCATCTTTTCGTTCCAAATAAAATCCTGTTTCGGTTGATGAATTGTCAGTCCAAGTGAGATTTAATATTCCAGTTTCACCTTCCGTTCCAGTTAAATTACTTGGTGCAGCAAGCGTTGTAGTTGCATTTGCTTCGTTTGAATAGTCAGAATTTCCAATGCTATTATATGCTCTAACTCTATAATAATATCGCGCACCTTCGGCTAAATTATTGTTTACAAAAGTTGTAATATTTTGTGAAACAGAAGTGATTTGATTCCAAGTTCCAGCAGGGTCAAGAGTTCGCTCAACTTTGAAACCCGATTCGTTGTTTGAATTATCTGTCCAAAACAACGTAATTTGTGTAGAACCAGTTAATAAAGCAACTAAATTTGACGGCTTATTTGGAACTGTGCTTGTAGCAACTGTAATTTTTCCATTATCAATTCTTGCATTTGGTGAGCCTTCATTAAATAAAAATTGCTCCAAACTTATGTTGGAATAATTTCCAATTGATACATTGGGCGAGACGATAAATCGCAATTTAATAATAGGTCCAGAATTGTTAAATCCAGAAGTACTTGCACCAGCAAGAATAACCTTATTTCCGGTGTTGTTATAAGAAAAAGCCCATCCATCAGTTGAAGTTCCAGTGGTTACAATTTGATCAAATTTTACTTTTGATGAATCGAAAAGTACATTTGTTTGCAATGAAACAATTGAATAATTGGAAGACAAATTTGCCATATAAATTGGAATATCAACCGTTCCAGCAATTTCTGCCGTTGTATCTGGAATTTTAACTTCTGTGTCATATAAATATATATCCCCCGAAGAACCTGAACCTCCAAAGGAATCTTGAGCCGAAACTTTTATAACTCCACCCTTAATTGCGGTCAAAAGTCCAGCAGAATTAATTGTTGCAATACTTGGATTGCTAACACTCCAACTATATGGTTCAGTTCCATTAGAAGCAGTAAATTGTAATGTTTCACCACTAAGCAAATTCCCAGAGGAAGGAGAAATGTTAAGCGTAGCAAGTTGAAGTACTCTAAAATATGAATTAATTCCATTACCTAAATCAGTTTCGTTTAATATCATATTTGAGAGGGTTAAATTTGTTCCGCCAGTATTTATTGAAGTAATTTGAAAACGTATAATTAATAAAACTCCGGAACCCGCTAATGTATTATTGCCAGCGAAAGCAACTTTAAAATTACCATTATTAAAAGAAAAACTTGGTGTTGAATAAGAACTAAGCATAGTTCCAGTAGTAATAATTTCAATTGGTGTTAAAATATTTTGGTTTACCGTAATTGTAAGTTCACCTGCGGAATAATTCATTCCACTTAAATTAGTAGTGTAAACTGGAATGTCCACAGTTTGTCCTTGATAAAAAGAAGTATCTCTTGTACTAAACCTAAATGGTCTTATTTCTACAACTCCATCTGTAGAATCAATAATTCCATTTGAATCCTGAGCAACAATTTTTGTTACTCCTTTGCTTGTTGCTGTTAGCAATCCACTCTCATCAATTGAAGCCACTGATGAATTAGTAACACTCCATGAATATGGAGCTGTTCCATAGCTTACCGAAAATTGTTTTGTATCACCAATGGTAATTATTTCAGAGTTTGGATATACATTAATTGTTGGTTTTGCATTTACTGAAATTCGTCCATTTTTTGATATTATACTTGGAGTGCCTTCATTAAAAAAGTTACTTGTCGTTTCTGTAAAAGAAAGATAAGTTGTGCCTGCGTTTATTGCTTTAAGACGCAAGTACAAAAGAACGCCTGTTCCCGACAAGCTTGAATTACCAGCAGCAGCAATTGATATTTTTCCAGTTGTGTTTGTATTATAACTTAATGCACCCCAACTATTGGTAATTGTTCCATCGGAATATGCCGAGTCAACAACAAAATAATAGCTGTTAAAACTCAACTGCAAGTTATAAGATGAAACACTTTCTCCAGTTAAAGAACTATCGACATATACAGGAATATATATTTCGTCTCCAACAACTAAAGTAGTATCATGGATTGATACCCCTATCTGCCCAAGTCCAAAAGCTGAATAGAATGGAAGCAACAGCAAATATATTATATTTAATAATTTTTTCATTTTCTACCCATTTGTTTAGAGCGGTAGCAAGCCACCGCTCATTAATTAAACAATTTACTTTAGAACCATTAGTTTTTTTGTGGCAGTATATTTGTTTGCCGTAATTCTGTATATATAAACTCCAGTGCTAACCTTACCACCATAATTATTAGTAGCATTCCAAGTTATATTATAAGTGCCAGCATTTTGAGATGAATTAACTAATGTTTTTACTACCTCACCTTTAATATTGTAAATAATTAATTTCACATTAACATTATCATCAGGAATTTGATAAGTTATTATTGTAGAAGGATTAAAAGGATTTGGATAATTTTGTTCTAAACCATAAGCAGTTGGCTTACCAACAAATTGGATTGGTGAAGAAATCACATTTTTAGTCAAGTTGTTTTCGTTAGCCAAAAATTTAGAAATCTTAATTTCTTCGCTAACATTTCCTCTAATTTCTTCATTTGCTAAAAGATTAAGAGTAAGAATATTTCCTTCTAAATCCATTGGTTTGGTTCCGGCAATTGCAAGTATCAATTTTTTTGTGCTTTCATTAAAAGCATAATTCACATTAAATTCTGAAAGCTCTTTAGCTTCAATTAAATCCTTTAGTGAATACAGTTTTGTATTTACATCTATTTCAATTTGTAAAGCTGTAACACCTTTGCTATTACTAATTTCTATAGGAATTGAGAATTGCTCAGCTCTATTTACTGTGCTGCCAGAAATGGATAAACTAACATTATCTACTTTTTGAAGTGCAAGATATTGTTTTGTTTTATCATCCATAACTGGAGGAGCTGGCGAACTTCCAACTTCTGCAGGGAATGATGTGATTAGTCCAACAGAATATTGGAGAATGAGAGATGCGTCGTAGGAAGTAATACCTGCTGTTGCTGAAACATCTGCAACACTTCTTTGGCGTGAGTTAAGCGAATCATCACCAGTTGGATTTACAACAAATTTTAATATTTTTGATGCATCAAAAGCTTGAACTGTTCCATTTAAACTAACATCTCCCATAACTGGATTTGAAGCTCCACCTCCAAGCCAAGGGGTAAAATCAACAGCATCTGTAACTTCGGCTCCAACTCCAGCAGGATTTGTTGAATGTTTTGGTCCCGAATCGTTTCCCCACCAATTGTTTTCGGCATTTATTGTAAACGATTTGTTCACATTATTTATTCCAAGTCCACTATTTTGATAAATGTCACAAAAATTAATTGTAGGATTTGAAGAACCCTTTGCAACTAATGTGCTATAGTTATATTTGAATGTAGAATTTGTAATTGTAGGACTAGCATTAGTAGTTACAACTGCACCTCTATCATTATAGTAATAATGACCAGCATATTGCACTACACAATAATTCAACTTACATAATGGGTCAAGCGATTCTTCTTCAAAATAAATTCCATGCCATCCTTGCGATGAACTCCATGGTGTAGTTTCTGTGCTGTCAGAATTGCTATCGCCTCCATAAAAATCATCTCTAATATCTGTAAATACTATTGTGCTATCTGGTGTTCCTCCACCAATTGCTTGCAACCCTTTGCGTATAGTTAACTTAGTATATGGGAAAAATTTAAGAACTACACCTGGCTCAATTGTTAAGATAGCATTACTTGCAACAGTATAATTGTGAAATAAATATGGAATGTTTGTAATACCGCCAAAATTTCTTTTTAGTAAAGTTACATCTTGTACTAATGTTTCGCTCTCTAAAACACCGATAGCTTTATAGGTAGTACCAGAAATAATATTTCCGATGGTTGACGATGGATAAGAGACCAATGATGTTCTAAAGGCAGCGTAAGTTAAATCATTAAAAATTGAATAATTTAATACGGGATTAGAAACGCCTGTTAAATATACTCCCCAATTATTTCTGTTAAATGTTTGATTGGTCAATGTTGGAGAGGCTTGATCCAACCAAATAGCTACATCAGAATATTTGAATATTGCATAATCAAAAGTGCTGTTTGCATCATCGCTCACATCGTAAAACTGAATTCTTGTTCCACTAATTGAAGGCAACGTTGCAGAACCATCATCATTTGTATCCATTGGATTTCCATAGCTATCGTCTTTTAGGTCTGTAAAGACAACTGGTTCAGCAATAGTTCCCTTAATTTTTAAAGCTCCATTTACATTTAACCTTCCATTTTTAAAAACAACACCTGCTGGAATTACAATTTTTGTTCCAGAATTAACAGTACTTGTACCATATAAATAGTAAGTTATATTATTAAACCCAGCAAAATTTCTAATTGGAACTGTTGCGTCAACTGAATAGTTTTCATTAGCAATTCCTAATGCCATAATTCCAATGTTAAGTGCGTTGTTATTTGAGAATGTTGGATTAGAAAACATACTCATTGCAATTGGAGTATAAGTAATATTATTTATTTGTGTGTTGGAAATAATTGGATTAGCGCTTCCGAAAACTCCAATTCCAGTTGATGATGATTGCTCAACAATGCAACTATCCATTTTTAATTTTGAACTAAATATTCTAACTGCACCCCAATTATAATCATATAAATATGAACTATTACCTCCATACCTAATTGAGCAGTGCTTAAGTGAATTTAGTGTATCTAATGTTGAAGCTTGGAATTGAATATCTCTCCAATTTCCCTTATCCGGTGAAGAGTTATTTCCATCATTATTTGTATCACCACCGTTAGAATCATCTCGTATTGATGTGAAAACAATGTTTTCTTCTAAAGTGCCATTAGCAACTAAAGCCCCTTGAACGGTTATTGAATAGTAGTAAGTACTATTGAATTTAATTACAACTCCAGGTTCAATTGTTAGTATTGCGCTTGGGCTTATTGTTAAATTATCAACTATGTATGCAATGTTACTAATTCCTGCAATACTTCTTTTTGCTAATGTAGCATCAGAAGAAAGTGTTCCTTCCAATATTTTTATTCCGCTGCTACCATTTGCAGCAAATGTAATGTTTGTAAAAGTAGGATTTGATTTTAGCGACATGGCTATTGGGTCATAATCACAATTTTGAATTGTTACCCAATCTATATTTGGTGTTGAACTACCTTCACACTTTATTCCATAATATGAATCTGATATCGTTGAGTTTGTAATACTTGCTGCAGCATCAGTGTATGTTACTCCTCCTAATGAGCCAGAGCCGCCAAATTTTACCGAACAACTATCAAGCATTGAAAACACATCATCGCTCGTTGATTTAAATTGAATTGTTTTCCAATTATTAATTGCTGGAAAAGTAGCGTTTCCATCGCCGTTGGTATCAAATGGATTTCCAAAATTATCATCTTTAATAGATGTAAAAACTATATTTCCAGTCAAACCACCATCAGCTTTAAATCCACCTTCAACATAAATTCCTGTATTGTTCCATACTTTTATTACAACCCCAGGTTCAACAGTTACATTTGAGCCTGAATTAATATACAAATCACCCATTAGAGCATAGGTGATATTATCGTAAGTAGCCACATTTCTTTTAGCAATTGTACCACTTGTTGGTAAATGTTCTGGACTAATGCCCAAAGCAGTAACTCCAGAATTTGTGAATGTGTTTCCAGAAAAAGTAGGATTTGCGGATACTGACATTAATATTGGTGTGTATGTTGAATTTTGAAATTTGCAATTTTCAATTATTGGATTTGAAGTTGAAAATGCATAAATACCATAAATAACATCTTTAAATGTACAATTTGAAATAGTTGGACTTGAATTAATTAATGTAAGTGCCCCACTATAAATATAAGTTTGATTAATGTAATATCCATACCAAGGCATGCTCGCAAATAAGACCGTACAGTTATCCATTAAAGAAGTAGGGTCACTTCCATTTTCAAAAGTAATTCCTCCCCAATTTTCTTTTGCTGGAACAGAAACAGTTCCATCTTTATTTGTGTCCTTTGGATTTCCATAACTATCATCTTTTGCAGAGGTAAATACAATTGGGGCAACATCTGTACCATCGGCAATTAATTTTCCAGCAATTATTAATCTATGATAACTGTTATATGACTTAATTACAATACCTTCATTTATTGTTAACGTTATTCCTAAAGGAACATTAACATTGCCTAACAAAAGATATGTAACATTTGAAATTGAAGTAAAATTTCTTTGAGGAAGAACTGCATTTCCGCGTAAAGTTCCGCTCAAAATTCCAATAGCATCATATTCATTATCTGAATTTGAGAATGAGTTGTTTGTAAAAACTGGTGACGCTTCAAACGATAAGGCAACCGGAACCAATTCACTTGAGCCGATTACGTTATCAGAAAAAGTTGGATTTGATAGCCCGATAAACATTGCACCAAAATAATTGTTTGCAAGTGTGCAATTAGTAATTGTTGGACTCGCGTCATCTGTTGTAATAGCTCCGGTATTTCCCCTGCCTGCAAAACTTACTTCACATCTAGTCATTACATTTGTTGCATCGTCACTTTGGTCTCTAAAATATATTCCATACCAATCACTTTGTGCTGGGCCAGTTGTTGAGCCGTCGTTGTTTGTATCACCCATTAAATTATCATTTTTATAGGAAGTGAAATAAATAGTCTCTCCAACACTAGCAAGCGCATTTAGTGTACCGTTTACATATAAACGACCTCCCATTGATTTAACTACATTATTTGAGGCAACAGTTAATGTTTCACCATCATTTATAGTAAAATCTGTTCTTAAAACATAAGGAATCGCAACTGTATCCCAAGTCATTGTATTGTGGGCATTGTTATAAATATAAATTCCATCGTAATTATTTCCGGTAAAGTCATTAATTCCATTAAAGACAACCGATGCTGTACCTTCGTACATAATTGGCCAATCGCATGTTTGAATTGTAGAATTTGTAATATTTGCCGTTACTCCGTTATTAACGTTAAGACCAACGGAAGAACAATTTGAAATACTACTTCCAGTAATATTTATTGTTCCCCCATTATAAACTCTAATTCCATAATTTTTAGATTGAGAAAGTGAAGTTGTATCTAAAGTGGCTGTACCTTTGTAAAGATAGAGATTAGCATTATCGCTATTACCCCCATACTTTATTTGACAATTACTAAAGTGAGCAGAACCAGTATTGTAGTAATCTCCTATTTGAATATTTCCCCAATCCCCCCTTGCAGGAGTTCCACCAATTGTATCAGCCGATGAAGTAAAAACGGCAGAATTAGCAACAAGTACTCCATAAACATAAAGCCTTGTACCTGTCTTGAATCTTACTTCAACATTTGGGTCAACGGTTAAAGTTGAGCCATTGTTGAGTTTCAATGTTCCTGTAACTATATAAGGACTTCCACCAATTGAAAGAGTTGAGTCACTTGAAATAGTTCCCGAAATATTAGTTTGTGCTAAGTTTGTTGCAACGAAGAAAAACATGAGAAGAAGAATTGTAATTTTAACTCGCATGGGTCCTCCAAAAATAAATTATAATGCGTTTTAATAAAACATGAATTAATTTTCTTTGAACTGAACATGCGTGTTGTTTCTAAAACAGTAGGTGCAATATTATCATTATCTCATTTAGAAATTAAAAAGAAAAAGTTAATTCACTTAATTGTTTTTATAAACATAATAGTAATTACAAAAAAATAATTACTTCGTCAAGTAAAGTTTAACGATGTGTTGATAATGTGCTGAAAATCACATCCTAATTAAATGAGGACTTTTGTTATAAATTGTATTGTTTTAGTAGTGAAAATAGCTTTGCTTTCAGCACCATTGAGACAGCTTCAATAATCATAGACAGCAAGTGAATTTTTTTCGCTTTCAAACCAATCTATTTTATCATTTTTGCCGAGATATTCTTGAAATTCGTTTATTTCATCTTCCAAGTGCTACCACGTTTTAATTGGTTTGTAAGTTCTTTTTAATTTTCTTAATTACATAGTTATTCAAGCTTGTTCCTTCTTTAAGAGCTGAAATTGCAAGAGCCTTATGAATTTCGGGAGTGGTTCGTAAAACAAACTACCCAGAATATTTCTTAGATGTAGGATTGGGAAGTGGCATATTGTTTGTATCATATATCTCAATCCACTCTTCAACTATACCACACAACTCTTTATAAACTTTGGATTCATCAATTCCATGGCAACATTGGTCGAGCCAGCCAGGGACTGAGCCAACATAGCATTTATCTTCATCTGACCATTCAACTATTTTTAAATATTTATCACTCTTCTTCATTTTTGAACTTCCTTAATTTTTTTCTTAACCAATTTTTACTGCTGTCGAGGAATAATGAGGTTGTCTCAAAACTCAATACTTGTCATGATGTCCCGAAGGTTTTCGGGATCAGCATCTATTTTTACTCCAAATTCGAAGCTTAAGATTCTGAAACACGTTCAGAATGATTGTTTTGAGACAGCCTCACCATTATTCGACAGTATGGTAATAATTTTTAATAAATCGCATCTGCTTATTACAGATGCGATTTTTGAACAAACCTATTTTGTTAGCAACATCTTTTTAACATCACTAAATTCACCAGCTTGAAGTTTATCCGAATGGATCGCTATGCGATAAATATAAACGCCACTTGGCAAATCAGCCGCATCAAACTTAACTGTGTATTTTCCACTTGTTTGCTCTTAGTTTACCAATTCTGCTACTTTTTGTCCAATTGTGTTATAAACCACCAAATTTACAAAGCTATTTTCTGGTAGTTGATAGCTTATTTGTGTGGTTGGGTTAAACGGATTGGGATAATTTGATTCAAGTGCAAAGATTTCTATTTCATCCTTTTTACTTTCTTCACCATTTTGCTTTAACATTAATTCTCCATAAAGTACTTGGTAGTCTGCCTCTGCATAGCTGTTTTCAGTTGAGTAATATGCTCTTACATCATACCACGTTAAATTATTTGCACTTGCATTGTTTGTAATTGAATAGTCATAATCTGTAAAAGTCGTGGTTCCTCTGTTCTTTGTTGCAATTAGTTGATAAGAACCAGTCTTACCGTGCTTACGCCATATTTGATATTTTGTTACATTTGTATTTGGATGTTCATTCCAATAAAGTTTTATTGGTGTGCCTACCGGGCCGCTATTATTAAAATGTAAACCTCTGTAACTATTATAAGGTTTTCCATTAAAATATGCTATGAAATTTGCATTATCACTTGGAGTTATGGTTCTGCTTGCACTTGTGTTACCATCGCTCCAATGGTTAAACAAATACTCAATTCCATTTATTACTTGAGAAACAGCGGATACTTGAATATTTTCATCTTCCACAACTGGATATGTAGAGGTTGGCGAACTTATTGTATTGCCATTCACCTTTATCGTTCCACCATTTCCAACACCAACAAAGCTATTTTTAAAGGTTAGGTTAAATTGTTTTAAGAAATTGGCTGTGTAGATTGCATTCTCTGCATCTATTGATGCAGCAATATTTTCAGTATTATAAGAATTTGTCCCACTCCAATTTTGATATTTCAGCACATATCCACCAGAAGACTGATTATCTATTGCTTCAAGGGTGTGCGGAAATGTTGGTGTACCAAAGGTCTTTGTTATTCCACTTGAACCTATGTTTTGGTAAAGTAAGCCATCTATTTTCACATTACCACCACCAAAACTATTTTTTACCGTGATATTTTTAGGGTTCCAACTCCCTTCAGTTCCTAATGAAAAAATTTGATGAGTTGGATTAAGTGTAAATGTATTATTTTTGAAATATAAATGTTCATCTGGTGTACCGTCATGTGGGCCAATTATCAAACTTACATACTTATTGTCGATAACAATATAATAATTGGTATTGTAGTTTAAGGGTCCCAGCACGTAAGAAACACTTGGATTACTTATCGGCTCACCAGACATATACATAAATGCATTTCCATCTTGTTCTACAGTATAATTGGCTGTCGTTGCAATGTCAACAACTTGCCAACTACTGTTATATACTGTAATTGTTACTCCTCCTCTTAGTTGATCGGTAGAACCACCTTCTGAAACTCTGATCCACATTTCTCCTTGTGCTTGCGGATTTGCGTAGATATTTGTTAATGCAAATATTATTATAAATACTAATTTCATTTTCATTTGTAACTCCTAAAGTTTTGTAAAATTTGTTAAATTTGTTGTGTAAATAAAAACGCCCGAAGAAGAAAATTCTTCTTCGATAGATGAGTAGTCTAGTGCTTTTTATTTGCTAATTTGAAGAGCAGTGTTGCAGCACTGCTCTTCGCTTATTTTTCGTTACTCTAATTTTCTCCTTTTTTATTTTCCATGTAATACTATTGTTTTCATTGGATACGCACCTAAAAGTTGACCAACAATAATTGCTTCATCTGAATCTTGCCATACGCACGTGTATTTATCAGCTATTTCAAGATTTGATAATTTTTTCCAATCACTATCGTTGTAGTGGAATACCAAGCCAAAATCACCAACTGCTAAAATATTGTTTTCATCTTTTTCACTTATTCCCTCAATTGATGAATCATTTTCAAATATGTTTGTCCATGAATGTCCTTCTAACTTAAAAACTCCTCCTAATCCCATTGTGTATAATTGATTTGAATTAGAAAGATAAAAATAACCAGCCCCCCATTTCCAATTTTTTATACCTTGAGCATCCTGTACAATGGAATCTTGGATTATCCAATCTTGATTTTCCTTTTTAAACATATAATATGTGCCAAAAAAAGCCCCTTGGAAATTTTTAAATCCTAATAATAATATTTCTGAATTATATATTACGATATCTTTCGCAATGAAATTTTCATCTTCGTTTAGTTCAATTCTAATAGTATCCACATCCCAACTAGTTCCATCATAATGATAAACAACACCACCCTCCCCACATGCCCACACTTCTGTTTCACTTTCAACGTAAACCGAATATACATCTGATTTTGATAAAGGCTCATCATATATTCCATTTGGACTTTTCCGTAGATGCTCTTTCCAGCTTACACCGTTATACTGTGCAATGAATGACGTTGGGAAATCATCTCCAGAACTTTGCCTAGAACCAACTGCCCATACATTGTTTGAAGAAGATCCGTGAATTGCCTTTAGTTGAAAACCACCCAATTGGTCTCTCAATCTTACAACCGACCAATCTTTTCCATTATAATGCCACATCTTACCATCGCCAGCATAAATTTGACTTCCGCTATTGTGCCCAACAAGATAAATATCTTCACTATTTGCAGCATACATTGAACTCATTAAGTTTTGAAATGCATCCGGAATATTTAGTGTGTCGATAGTCCAGGTGTAATCTCTAACGCTTTTGGTTGGAGTAGGTGGAGTTGTGGCATTTTCGCAAGAGATAAAGATAAGCGCCATTGTAAATGACACAAGAAAAAGAATTGCTTTAATGTATTGCATTGTAAAACTCTTTTTGTAAATGTTTATTAATGTTGTAAGCATATTATTCATAAATATCTTTGCTCCTTCTAATTTTTGACTAAGTTGAATTGGTG
>Ga0100381_1004271_pt1 | contig 12110 bp, 8 predicted proteins | sample CryGeymeta201505_FD_80416 | JGI IMG/M metagenome (GOLD analysis project Ga0100381, IMG submission 80416) | Groundwater microbial communities from Crystal Geyser aquifers in Utah, USA - Crystal Geyser metaG 2015-05 | ecosystem: Environmental > Aquatic > Deep subsurface > Groundwater | place: USA...
CGGCGCGACCACGGACGGCGCGACCACGGACGGCGCGACCACGGACGGTGCGACGACCGACGGCGGAGGCGTGGACAGCGGCCCCGCGCCCTGTGTGCCCGTGATGTGCCAGGGCTCGCTGCGCCAATGCGGCGACTGCGTCGACAACGACGGCGATGGCCTCGCCGACGCGCGCGACCCCAGCTGCCTGGGCGCCTGCGACAACAACGAGTCCGGCCTGAGCACGGGCATCCCCGGCGGCGACACGCCGCAGTGTGGACTCGACTGCTACTACGACACGGATCAGGGCTCCGGAAACGACAAATGCAACTGGGATGGACGTTGCGATCCGCTCGAGCCCGACGCGCTGCGCTGCCCCTACTCGGACCCGCCACCGCCTTCGGCAAACTGCCCCGCGACACAGCGCAGCGAGTGCCTCGACTTCTGTCGACCGCTGACACCCAACGGCTGCGACTGCTTCGGCTGCTGCGAGCTGCCCGCCCTCTCGGGCAGCTTCGTCTTCCTCGGTTCGGTGAACGCCGCGGGCGACCCCACCTGCACCATCGACCACGTGAGCAACGCGGCGCTCTGTCACCCGTGCACGCCCGTCGAGGGCGAGTGCTACAACCCCTGCGGGCGCTGCGAGCTGTGCGTCGGACGTGATCCTTCGACTATCCCCGCGGACTGCTTCCCGCCTCCGCCTCCAGGGGACGGCGGCACGCCCATGGACGGCGGCACGCCTGTGGACAGCGGCACACCCGTGGACAGCGGCACGCCCATGGATGCCGGCGCGCGCTGCGATCCCGGCGTGCAGGCCTGTGGGCTTCCGGGTGATCCGGCTTGCCCCACGGGCAACTTCTGTCTGACGGGCTGCTGCGTCTACTTCGGCTGAGCGCTCAGCCCAGGGCGATCTTCAGACCCAGCTCGGTCTTCATGTGCAGCAGCGCCTCGGCGTTGCCCTTGGCGTCGTCCACGGGGTGATGCGTGTGCTTCGTGCGCCGCAAGCGCTTGAAGGTCTGAAACGTGTCCCGGACCAGGCCCTTGTACAGCGAGCCCAGGTTCTGGGAGCTGAAGCCAAAGGGGTTGTCGCCCAGGAAGTGGTGGAAATACCAGTTGATGAATTGCCAATCGAAGCCGTTGTTGTCGGAGATGAAGAGCTTGCGCTTGTCGCATTCATCGTCCAGCCAGGCGGCGAAGCGTGCCATGACCTCTTCAGGCGCGTCGAAGGCCAGCGTCTCTTCACGGCTATGCCCCGCGACCGCGAGCGCTTCGGGGATCCAGCGCTCGGAGATGGGCTGGAGCTGCCCATAGAAGCTGCGCTCGAGGCCCGGCTCCACGATCACGGCGCCGAAAGAGACCATGGAGTAGTCCCCGGGAATGGGCCCGTCGGCCTCGATGTCGACCATCACATACGTCATGCCGACAAGCTACGACCGCCGTCTGCACGCGCAAGCGGCGCGCCCACTCAGATCTGGAACACGCGCACGGCGTTGTCGTGCACGAAGAGGCGCCGTGTCTCGTCGTCGAGCCCAAGCTCCTGCACCTGGGACAGGCACGCGCCGGGCAGGATCATCGGGTAGTTCGAGCCGAAGAGGACCTTCCGCCGTCCGTCCGTCTTCAGGTAGCGCACGAGGGACTCGGGATAGCGCTTGGGCTTGTAGGCGCTGGTGTCGATGAACACGTTCTCGTACTTGCGCGCCATGGCCACGAGCTCCTCGGTCCACGGATAGCCGACGTGCCCGCCCACGATCGTCAGCTCGGGGAAGTCCGCGGCGACGCGGTCGAGGTAGGGGATCGGTCGTCCGGGCTCGGACGCCATCAAGGGCCCGGCGTGACCGACTTGCGTGCAGAAGGGGACGCCGAGCTCGACGCACTCGGCGTAGAGCGGGTAGTAGCGTCGATCGTCGGGCGGCAGCTCCCACAGCCAGGGCAGCATGCGCAGCGCCTTGAAGCCCAGCTCCTTCACCGCGCGTCGCAGCTCGTGCACCGCTTGCACCGGCTTCCTCAAGTCGACGGCGGCCACGCCCACCAGTCGCTCCGGCGCGGCGCGCACCATGGCGGCGACCTCGTCGTTGCTGATGCTCGGGCCCGCGGGCGAGGACCAAGCCGTGACCAGGGCGCGCGTCACGCCTCCCCCGTCCATGGCGCCCAGCGTCGCCTCGAGCGGGATCTCGTCCGGGATGCCGCGTTCCTTCATCCAGCGGTGCAACGAGGCGAAGATGGGATGTCGCACGAAGTCGGGCGTGGGATGTTGGATCCAGGCGTCGATGATGGGCTCGTGGGGGGCGCTCATGCCGCGCAGCATATAGGCCGCCGCGCCATGCACGCGAGTGCCCACGCGGCTGTCGTGCTAGAGCAGGGGCCATGAGGCGTCTCGGTGTGGATCCTGGCTCGGCGCGGGTGGGTCTCTCGTTCATGGACGAGGGCGCGCCCATCGTCGTGCCCATCGGCACGGTCGAGGTGAACAAGGACCTGGCGCGGGCCGCCCGTGAGGTGGCCGAGGTGGCGAGGAGCCGTGGCGTCGACGAGGTGGTCGTCGGTCTGCCGCTCAGCCTCAGTGGTCAGGAGGGGATCGCCGCGCGGAGCGCTCGTCGCTTCGCCTCGATGCTCGAGGCCGGGCTCGACGTCCCCGTCGTGCTCTGGGACGAGCGGCTGACCACGGCGCAGGCGCAGCGCGGATTGCGCGGGCTCGGCGTCTCCAGCAAGGCGCAGCGGAACGTGATCGACCAGGCCGCGGCCACCTTGCTGCTCCAGAGCTACGTGGACGCGAAGGGAGGCTGAGCGCGTGGCGACCCGTGCGAAACCTCGCCGCGCAGGGCGCGTGGCCAAGCCTCGATGGCGCAGGACGCGTGTGCTCACTCTGCTCGCGACGCTGCCTCTGGTGCTGGGTCTCGCGGCCGCCGGCTACTTGCTGATCGTCTACCCGTCGCGGCCCCACGTCGGCAGCGGTCACCTCGTGCACTTCGAGCTGCCGCCCGATGCATCGCCCGAGCTGCTCGCACGGCGCCTCGAGGACGCCGGCCTGGTGGACCGGTCGCGGCTCTTCGCCATCTATCTTCGGCTCGTGACGCGCGGGAAGGAGCTGCGCGAGGGCGAGCTCGCCATGCGCGACAACCTGAGCCCGGCCGAGGTGGCGCGTCGCGTGCTGGTCCATGGCGCGGCGCCCGTCGTCGTCACCATCCCCGAGGGCGAGAACCGCTTCGACATCGCGCGTCGGCTCGAGGCGCAGGGCGTGTGCGACGCGGACGACTTCGTGGAGGTGACCGAGCGGCGCAGCTTCCTCGACGCGCACGACCTCAGCGCCGACAGCGCCGAGGGCTACCTCTTCCCCGACACCTACACGCTGCGCCAGGAGATGTCCGCGGCCACCGTCGCCGGGCGCATGATCCAGACCTTTCGCCGACGCATGTTGCTGCTGCTCGAACATCACGCGGCCGGCATGGCGCAACTGTCGCAGCAGCTCGGCTTCGACCTCCAGGACGTGGTCACCCTCGCGTCGATCGTCGAGGAGGAGGCCGCCGCGTCCGAGGAGCGCCCCGTGATCGCGGGCGTCTTCCTCAATCGCCTGCGCTCCGACACCTTCCTGCCGCGGCATCGTCTTCAGGCCGATCCCACGGTCTCCTACGGTTGCTTGCGCGAGCCCACGCGCGCGGCGAGCTGCGCCGGCTTCGACGGGCGTCACCTCACCCGCGCCATGCTCACCGACGGCAGCAACCGCTACAACACCTACCGACACCCGGGCCTGCCGCCGGGTCCGATCACGAACCCCGGACTCGAGAGCCTCGAGGCCGTGCTCGAATCGGCGCACCACGACTACCTCTACTTCGTCGCCCGCGGCCAGGGCCGACACTCCTTCAGCGCCGACCTCACGAGCCACAACGCTCGCGTCGAGGAGTACCTCGAGCTGTCACACCCCGCGCGGCACGACGGCGGTCGTTAGCGTCCGGCGGATGGCTTGCGACCGCGCGGAACCTTATGCTCGGCGGCGTGACCTCTCCCAAGTCCAAGAACATCCGCGTGCACGAGTCCGAGCTCCGCTCGGAGGATCGCCAGCGCGCCCATGGCCACGCCGGACTGACCCTGTGGTTCACCGGCCTCTCGGGCTCGGGAAAGAGCACGCTGGCCTACCGGCTCGAGCGCTTGCTGACGGAACACGGCGTCTTCGCCTACGTGCTCGACGGCGACGGGGTGCGCCACGGCCTGTGCCGCGATCTGGGCTTCGCGCCCGAGGATCGGCGCGAGAACATTCGTCGCGTGGGCGAGGTCGCGGGGCTCTTCACCGACGCCGGCGTGGTGCTGCTGACGGCCTTCATCTCTCCCTACCGCAGCGACCGTGACGCGGTGCGCGCGCTGCTCGGAGACTCCTTCGTCGAGGTGCACGTGGCGGCCTCCCTCGAGGTCTGTGAGTCGCGCGATCCGAAGGGCCTGTACCAGAAGGCGCGCAGCGGCGAGATCCCCGCTTTCACCGGCGTGAGCGCGCCCTACGAGGAGCCCGAATCGCCCGAGATTCGCGTGGACACGGGCGTCCTCTCCATCGACCAGGCCGCCGCCGAGGTGATGGAGTGGCTCGAGGCGAAGCGTGATCTCGGTTTGCCCGGGCGGCGCTGACATCGAGTCGAAAGGCCCCCGCGTGATTGCCCATGACGACGCCTCCGCTGCGGTCCATCCTTCCGGCATGGACGTTGGCCTCCGAGGAGCCCTCTTCGATTCCTTCGCGCCCGAAGCGCGCGCCGATCTGGCGACCTTCTTCGAGCCCGTCAGCTCCGCCGCGGGCGAGTTCGCCGTGCGCGAGGGCGACCGCGAGCGCGACATGTACGTCATCCTCGAGGGCGAGGCGTTGGTCGAGCGCGGTGGCGTCGAAGTCGACCGCCTCGGGGGTGGGGATCACTTCGGCGAACTCTCGCTCATCGCCTCGCGTCCTCGCGCCGCGAGCGTACGGGCGGTGACGCCGCTCTCGCTGCTCCGCCTCACGCCCGCCAGCCTGCGCCGCCTGACGAAGGAGCGGCCGGATCTGGTCGTGCCCCTGCTCGAGGTGCTGATCGCCACTCTGGGCGAGGAGCTGTCGAGCATGACCGACGGCGTGCGCGCGCTGCTACGCGACCGCTCGCTGCCGCGTCAGCGCCACGTGCACGCGACGGTGGGTGGCGTGGTCGAGGAGGTCTGGATCGGAACGCCGGTGGGCGCGCTCTTACCGGTGACCGTGGACGGACACCCCACGGTGGCGGCCTTGCTCGGCGAGCGACCCGTGTCCATGGCGACGCCGCTCTCGTCCGACGCCGTGATCACGCCGCTGACGACCGCCCATTGGGAGGGCCGGCGCATCTACCAGCGCTCCCTGGCGCTCCTGCTGCTCGAGGCCGCCGACGATCTCGGCTTCGACCTCTCGCTGGATTACTCGGTGGGGCTCGGTCAGCGCGTGCGGGTCGAGACGGACGATCGGGAGGCCGCGGCGCACGCGATCGAGACGCGCATGCACGAGCTGGCCACGGACGACCGACCCCTGCATGACGAGCTATGGACGCTGGAGGAGGCGCGCGCCCACCTCGAGGAGTCGGGCGACCGAGCGGGCGTCGATCTCTTGCGCACCTGGCGGCAGCCCGCGCTCTCCCTGGCCTCATACGGCCGCGTCTATGCGCCGACCCCCGGGCCGCTCCTGGCCAGCACCGGTCCGTTGACGGGCTTCCGGGTCGTGGTCGACGACGGCGCGCTCTTGCTCGTCTACGGCCCGCACGGCTCGCAAGCCACGCCTGCGCGCGAAACGCCCGCCGATGCGCGTCGCTCGCGCCCGCCACCACCGCCGCTGCTCGATGCGGCTCTCCGCGCCTCCTTCCACGCCCGCAACATGACGCGTGAGCCGCAGCGCTGGCTGAGCAGCTTGGGTCTGTCCACCGTGGGCGAGCTGAACAGGGCCTGCATCGACGGTGACGTGTCGGAGATGATCCGCGTGGCCGAGGGCTTCCAGGAGAAGCGCATCGGTCGCATCGCGGACGCCATCCACGAGGCGGGCGCGCGCGTGGTGTGCATCGCTGGGCCCTCGTCCTCGGGCAAGACCACGTTCATCAAGCGCCTCAGCGTGCAGCTCCGGGTCGATGGCCTCGAGCCCCATGGCATCAGCCTCGACGACTACTACGTGGATCGGGAAGAGAACCCGCGAGACGCGCACGGCGAGTACGACTTCGAGGCCTTCGAGGCACTGCGCGTCGACCTCTTTGGTCAGCACGTCACGGAGCTGCTCGCGGGTCAGGCCGTGCGCACGGCGCGCTACGATTTCCAGACGGGCCGAAGCTCTCCCGCCGGTGGTCCCGAGCTCGCCATGGGCTCGGGCGGTATCCTCCTGCTCGAGGGGCTCCACGCGCTGAACCCACGCCTGCTCGCGGCCGTGGATCCCGATCGCATCTTCCGCGTCTTCATCTGTCCGCTGGCGCAGCTCCCCCTCGACAGGCTGCGCCGCGTCCACGCCTCGGACGTGCGCCTCCTGCGGCGCATCGTGCGCGATCGCCATGGGCGCGGCACCACGCCCGCCGCCAACATCGCGCGCTGGCCGGCGGTGCGACGCGGCGAGCAGAAGCACATCTTCCCCTTCCAACAGCACGCGGATGCGGTCTTCGACTCGTCTCTGATCTACGAGCTGAGCGTGCTGCGCGTCTACGCCGAGCGCTACCTGCTCGAGGTGCCTCAGGATCACCCCTCCTACACCACCGCGTTCCGGCTCCTGGGCCTGCTCGAGCGCTTCGTGTCGAACTACCCCGACCACGTCCCGCCCACCTCCTTGCTGCGCGAATTCATCGGTGGCAGCGGATTCGAGTACTGAGGCTGGATCCAGCGAGGTGACGCTCGTGCGACGGGCGCCTGTGCGCGTTGACCGCGCTCGCCCAGGGGCTTAGCGTTGGCCCTGGAAAGCGGGGTTTGACATGGGTTGTATGAGACAGGTCAGCACGCGCGCGGTCCTCGGACTCGCCATCGTGGTCGGCCTTTGGGGCTGCGGAGGCGGCAACAGCCGCACGGACTCGGGCATGGACGACAGCGGTCCGAGCGACAGCGGTCCGAGCGACAGCGGTCCCGGCGACAGCGGTCCCGGCGACAGCGGTCCCGGCGACAGCGGTCCCGGCGACAGCGGCATGGACACGGGCACGGCGGACACGGGCACGGCGGACACGGGCACGGCGGACACGGGCACGGCGGACTCCGGCACCGACGCGGGCACGGACTCCGGCACCGACGCGGGCACGGGACCGGCAGCGCCGGCCGCGGGCGAGATCGTGATCACCGAGGTCATGCAGAACCCCTCGACCCTCTCCGACACGTTGGGCGAGTGGTTCGAGATTCACAACCCCAGCGCCACCGGCAGCTACGAGCTGATGGGCTGCGTCATCACCGGGCTCACGGACGCCGGCATCATGCTCGACACGAGCCTCGTGATCGCGCCTGGCGAGTATCTCACCTTCGCTTCGAATATAGACCCGGGCTTCGTGCCGGACGTGGTCTGGATGTCGGGATCCTTCGCGCTGACCAACAGCTCCGACAGCGTGCGCATGAGCTGCCCCGATGGGGCCGGCGGAAGCACGCTGATCGACGAGGTTCTCTATGACGGCGGGCCCATCTTCCCCGATCCGAACGGTGCGAGCATGCAGCTCGACACGTCGCACACCAACGCCACCGACAACGACGGCGGCTACAACTGGTGTGACGGCATGACGAACTACAACGGCGACCTCGGCACGCCCGGCGCCGCCAACGAGGCCTGCCCGAGCCACACGATCGGCTTCTGCCGCCTGCAGTTCCCCACCGCCATCGACACCACCGAGGGCGCGCTCGTGACCACCTACGGTCGCGTCTACGTTGCGGGTCTCACGGACGTGACGACGACCGGCAATGACACCAGCCCGCTCCTCGTCGCCATGGTGGGCGTCGGACCCCACGGTTCTGACCCGGCGACGGACGGGACCTGGACTTGGACCACGGCCGCGCCCAACGCCGGCTTCGATCCGACCGCCGCGGGGGAGCCCAACAACGACGAGTACACTGGAGACGTGACGGTTCAGCCGGCCGTTGGCGGTACACCCACCAGCTACGACTACGCCTACCGGTTCAGCGGCGATCGTGGCGCGAGCTGGACCTACTGCGACACGACCGACGTCGGCTCCCCGGACGGCTACATCATCGCGGACGCTGGGCAGATGACCGCTCGCCCCGCGGGTCCTCCCCCAGCGCTGCTCTTCACCGAGTATGTCGAAGGCACCAGCAACAACAAGGCGATTGAGATCACCAATATCGGCACCAGCATTGCCAGCCTGACCTCGTGCACGCTCAATCGCTACACCAACGGAAGCGCCACGGTGTCCGCGACGATTCCGCTGAGCGGAATCCTCACGGGCGATGCACTCGCCGCGGGCGCCAGCGTCGTGCTGTGCAACCCCAGCATTCTGCCGGCTACGGCCGGAAGTTGCGACGCGCTCGATAGCAACGTCAACCACAACGGTGACGACGGCTGGGACCTCACCTGCGGCACGACCCTGATCGACTCCTTCGGCCAGATGAACGGCACCGATCCGGGCAGCTCCTGGAGCGGTGGTGGCGTCGACACGGCCAACCACACCCTGCGCCGCAACTGCGGCGTGACCACAGGTGATACGGTGATCGACGACGCCTTCGACCCGTCCGTCGAGTGGACGCAGTTCCCGGTCGACACCTTCAGCGATCTGGGCACGTACACCTGCCCCTGATCGGGACCCTCTGAACGCAGCGGCGCCCCTGGTTTCGGCCTCGGGCGCCGTGGTTCGTTCTGGCGTCTCTCACGCGTGGGCTCGACTAACGGCCCGACCTGCGCGACCCTTGGCCCACGCCCGTGGGGCGAGAGGAGTGTAGTGATGCCGACGCGCGCGGAGATGTGGGAGCGACTGGGTTCGGACGTGGACGTGCTGGTCGTCGGAGGCGGCGTGACCGGCGCCGGCGTGGCGCGTGACGCGGCCCGACGTGGCCTCACGGTGGCGTTGGTGGAGCAGGACGATCTCGCCTACGGCACCAGCAGCCGCTCGAGCAAGCTCGTGCACGGTGGTCTGCGCTACCTCGAGAGCTACGAGTTCGGTCTGGTCTTCGAGTCCGTCAGCGAGCGACGCATCCTGATGGACCTCGCGCCGCACCTCGTGAACCCGCTGGGCTTCGTCTTCCCCGTCTACGCGGGATCCAAGCACAACCTCTTCATCATCAACGCGGGCATGTGGCTGTACGACGGGCTCTCGCTCTTCCGCTCGCCCAAGATCCACAAGAAGCTGAAGCCTGCCGAGGTCGCCGTGCTCGAGCCGGTGCTGCGGCAAGAGGGGCTCGAGGGCGCGCCGCTCTACTACGATTGCTCCACGGACGACGCGCGCCTGACGCTCGAGACCGCGCTCGACGCCGCGGAAGAGGGGGCCGTCATCGCCACCTACGCCCGCGTCACGCACTTCCTCGAGGACGAGACGGGACGCATCACCGGAGCCGCGGTGAAGGACCGTTTCAGCGGCGAGGAGAAGGAGATCCACGCCCACGCCGTGGTCAACGCCACCGGGCCTTGGACCGACCGCACCCTGGCCATGCGTCGCGGCGAAGTCGCCGACGACGCGAACCGCGGGCTCTTGCGCCCGACCAAGGGCGTGCACGTGGTCGTCGACGCCGAGAAGCTGCCGGTGCAGCACGCGGTCGTCTGCTTCCATCCCGAGGACTCGCGCGTGCTCTTCGCCATCCCCTGGGGTGATCGCACCTACATCGGCACCACCGACACGGACTATCGCGGCGATCCCGGTGAGGTCGCGGCGACGGCTGCGGATGTGGACTACCTGCTGCAGGCGGCCAACACCTACTTCCCCCAGCACACGCTCGTGCCCGCGGACGTGATCTCGACCTGGGCGGGCTTGCGACCGTTGATGGCGCCCCCGAGCGACGAGCACGGCGAGTCCATGAACGAGTCCGCCGTGAGCCGCGAGCATCGCATCATGGTCGGCGTCGGAGGGCTCGTCACCATCGCCGGCGGCAAGCTCACCACCTATCGCCGCATGGCCGCGGAGGTGACGGATACGGTCGTGCGCCTGCTGCGCATCTCGGGTCATCTGCCCGAGGATCTCTCGGATCCGAAGACGGACTCCGCGCCGCTCGTGGGCGCCGTCGGTTGGCCCGAGGACGACGACCACGCCGCGGTGGCCGCGAAGGTGCGCGCCGCCTCCAAGGACGTGCTGCCCGAGGACGTGGCGCGTCACCTGACGGATAGCTACGGCATGCGCGCCTTCACCTTGGCGGAGCTGTGCGCAGCCGACGCCAGCCTGGCCGAGCGCATCCTCCCCGGGCGACCCGAGACCTTCGTGCAGGTGGATTGGGCCGTGCACGAAGAGCTCGCCACCTCGCTCTCGGACGTGATGATCCGGCGCACCCAGCTCTACTATCGGGACCACGATCAGGGGCTCGGCGTGGCCGAGGCCGTGGCCGAGCGCATGGCGGAGCGCCTGGGATGGGACGGTGCGCGTCGTAACGAGGAGCTCGGCCGCTACCGCGCGGACGTCGCGCGTAGTCGCGCCTGGAAGCAGGAGGATTAGTCGACGGGCGCGCCCCGACTCGTCAGTCGCGGCGCAGCACGCGGTAGACCTCGACCCTGACGCGTTCGGCGTCGTAGGGCAGGAGATCGTAGCTGGGCCGCGCCGGCAGATCGACGCCGCCGATGCGCTCGAGGCGCGCTCCGGCTTCGACCTCACGGCACAGCGCCCCGCCCTCCGCGCTCTGACAGAGCGAGTCGTGCACGTAGAGCAGGCAAGGCGTTCGCACCACGAGGCTGTCGAGCTGCCCGGCGCCCTCCGCGGGCAGGTCGCGTCCGCGCTCGCCCGTGGCGGGCCGCGGCACGGCGTAGGCCGGTAGGCTCAGGACGCGCTGTCCGGCCCTGCGCACACCGGCGACCCAACAGCCGGGTGGGGAATGGGCGAACTCGGTCGCTAAGAAGTCGTACTCGAGCTGCTCGGTGGTTGGCTCGAAGAGCCGGGGCACGTCTCGACCGAGCCACAGGGCCGCGCCGGCCGCGGCCACCGCGACGATGGGAAGGCGGCGCCACGGGCGCGGCCAGTAGGCGCTCACGCCCAGCGCGATGCCCGGAAGGTAGAGACGATCGAAGCTGGCCATCCAGACCGCGCTCTGGCCATAGACGCGGCGCGTGGCCAGGTCGGCGACCACGCTCGCGAAGGCGAGCAGCACGAGGGCCGCGGGTTTGGCGCGTCGGCGCAGCAGCAGGGCCGTCGCCGCCAGTACGAGCAGGGGCCAGCTCCCCACCCCTATGCCCATGGGCTCTGCGTGACCGCCGTGTTGGCGGGCCACGGCGAGACCGGCCATGAGCACGTCGCCGCTGAGCAGGAGGCTCGCGCCGCCGACGGAGAGCGTCGCTGCCAGCACCATCTTCAGGCGCTTGCGCAGGGCGTGGCTCGACCCGAAGGCGATCAACGGCGTGAGCGCGAGCGGGAGCCAGCTCACGGGGTGGGTGCGCGTCGCCTGCGCAGCGAACAGACCCGCGGCCAGCAGCGCCCAGAACGCGCGGCTGCGTGCGCCATGCGCTTCATTGCGCACGGCCAGCGCCACGCCGAGGCCCGCGAGCAGGACCAAGCATGACGAGCCGGGGAGGTAGTTCTCGCTCGCAGCGATGCGCACGGAGACGGGATCGAAGCATAGGAGCAGGGCGGCGAAGAGCGCGCCCGCGCGGCGCATGTCGAGGGTCTCCGCCAGCCGGTAGACCAAGACCGGCACCAGCGCACCGAGGATCGCGTTGGCGACGAAGAGCGCGTGGTCGGGTCGCGCGAAGAGGCCCACCCAGGCGAAGAGCTCGTGGTAGCCGGGTCCGTAGAGCGAGAGCAGGGCCGAGCGCAGCGTGCCGCTGACCCACAGCGCTCCCTGGCCGTTGACGTGCAAGGGTCCCCACAACCCGAAGACGAGACGCAGCGCGAGACCGAGGGCGAACACGGACAGCGCGATGCGGCGGGATGGGCGTGGACCGATTCGTCGTCCCGTGCCAGCGAGCCACAGCGCCAACAGGCCGATCAGAAGATAGTAGGGCACGTCCCCCGCGGGGTCGCCTTCCGGCGCTGGCGCCGGGCGGTCTCCCATCAGCGCGGTGGCGGAGGTGGTCC